>Ga0164306_10000170_pt1 | contig 23980 bp, 23 predicted proteins | sample Whisoiple_242_MG_FD_110213 | JGI IMG/M metagenome (GOLD analysis project Ga0164306, IMG submission 110213) | Soil microbial communities amended with fresh organic matter from upstate New York, USA - Whitman soil sample_242_MG | ecosystem: Environmental > Terrestrial > Soil > Unclassified >... | reverse complement strand
TGCAATGCGGCTATTGCACGCCAGGCATGCTTGTTTCAGCGCGGGATCTCGTCGTGCGATTGCCCGACGCCGACGAGCAGCAAATCCGCATTGCGATGAGCGGCAATCTTTGCCGCTGCACCGGATATGTCGGCATCATTCGCGCGGTGCAGATGACGATCGCCGAGCGGCGCGCACGCGCCATCGCGCCAGTGCAAGGGGGTGGGCGCACCGCGTTGGGCCCGGTCGGCTCAGGGCATGCGGGCGCGACGGCAGGAGAGGCAAAATTCCGCGCCGCTCACGACACGCGAAGCATCGCTCCTGCCGGCGCGGAGATTGCCGCGCCGTCGCTCGATCCGAAATGGCAGCCGCAGGCTTCATTTGAGCAGAATTTCATCGTGCATCACTCGCTTGCGAAAGTATGGGATTTTTTTGGCCGGATCGACGAGGTGGCGACGTGCCTGCCGGGTGCTTCGATTAGAGAATCCTCGCCACAGCGCGCCACCGGCCAAGTTCGCGTCAAGCTCGGCCCGATTGCGGCAGAGTTCCGTGGTGTCGCAGGGATCGAGCGCGACGAGCGCACGCATTCGGGCCGCATCCAAGGGGCCGGCAGCGATGCGCGTACCAGCTCTGCGACACGCGGTGATCTCCGCTACAGGTTGGTTGCGCTCGATGAAGCTTCCACTCGCGTCGACGTGACGATCGGTTATCGCCTCACCGGCATGCTGGCGCAGTTCGGCCGCGCCGGGCTGGTGCAGGACTTGGCGGCACGACTGACTGCCGCTTTCGCGCAAAATGTGGAAGCCCGCTTAAGCGGCCGCACTCAATCCACCCCGCCGGCAGCATTGAGTTTCGGCGCGCTGATCGGGCCAATAATCGCCGAGCGCGCGCGAAGATTGTGGGCGAGCCTGCTCAGCTGGCGCAAGTAGGTGCGGCGGGCCGGAAGATTGTCTCGCCCTGCCGAGGGTAATATGGTGCCGCCCCGCTGCGGCCCGGCTCCGCCTCTTCTCGCAACTGACGGATAGCAATGACGAATTCGATCAACCTCAACGCCGATATGGCGGAGGGTTTTGGTGCCTATGACATCGGCAACGATGCCGAATTGCTAAAGGTCATCCGCTCGGCGAATATCGCCTGCGGATTCCATGCCGGCGATCCCTTGACGATGCGCCGCGTCGTCGAAGGCGCTAAGAAGGAGGGCGTCAGTATTGGCGCGCATCCCGGCTTCGACGACATCTGGGGCTTCGGCCGCCGCCGTATCGACATGAAGGCGAGCGACCTCGAATACTTGATCGCCTATCAGATCGGTGCGCTGCAGGCGCTTGCGGCTTATTCCGATATGAAGGTGACGCATCTGAAGCCGCACGGCGCGCTGAACAACATGGCGGCGGAAAACAAAGATTATGCGCTGGCGATCGGCCGTGCCATCAAGGCGGTCGACCGCAACATCATCTATGTCGCGCTGATGGGCTCCGAAATGGAGAAAGCCGGCCACGAGCTCGGGCTCAAAGTCGCGCGCGAAGGATTCTGCGATCGCCAGTACGACGATGATGGCAATCTAACCTCGCGCAAGATTCCGAGCTCCGTCTATCACGATCCGGAAGTGGCGAAGAAGCAGGTGATCGAGATGGTCGTCAACAAGACGATCGTCTCGCGTCATGGCAAGCGCATTCCGTGCGACGTCGATACGCTCTGCGTGCATGGCGACGAGCCGACCGGCGTTGCCGTCGCGACTGCGGTGCGCCAGGGCCTCGAGGCCGCCGGTGTGAAGGTTGTTCCGCTGACCGAAATGTCGTTCGGTTGATGAGCCGCATCGTAGAGGAGATGGTCGTCACGCCGGACGTGGTCGACCCGGCGCGACTGCGCTCCGCGATCCGGCGCGCGCGCGAGTTCGGCGTGGTTCTGCCGACATTCAGTGAGCTTGCGAAGCCGCCGTCACACAATCTCGATCGCATCGATCCCGACGAGCCGCGCTCCGAAAATCTCTGGCGCGTGAACTGGTACAACGGACCGGACCGGCGCAAGCGCCTCGATGTGCCCGGGCACATCGTTCTTCCCGAAGCGCTCACGGGCGTGAAAGCGCCGATTGTCGTTCTGCTCGGCTGCCGCTTTCCCATGATCGGCGCGCACAAAGTGTTGCCCGCCTATGCCGGTCTCGCGCAGCGGCTTGCGACCGGCCGCTTCGATCCGGCCGAGCACAAAGCGATCTGGCCATCGACCGGCAATTATTGCCGCGGGGGCGTGGCGATCTCGCGCATTCTCGGCTGCCGCGGCGTTGCCGTTCTGCCCGAAGGGATGAGCCGCGAGCGTTTCGATTGGCTGGAAAAGTGGGCCACCGATCCCTCTGACATTATCCGCACGCCGGGCACGGAGAGCAACGTCAAGGAAATCTACGACAAATGCGCGGAACTGGAGAAAGACGAGACGAACGTCATCCTCAATCAGTTCTCCGCCTTCTCGAACTACATGGCGCATTTTGTCTGCACCGGTGCGGCATGCGAACGCGTATTTTCCGATGTGAAGGGAACCGGCGGCACGCATGGGCTTGCCGCCTTTGTCTCGGCGACCGGCTCCGCCGGTACACTCGCCGCCGGCGATTATCTCAAGGCGAAGCACAGGACGAAAGTTGCCGCAGTCGAGGCGCTGGAATGCCCGACCATGCTTGAGAACGGCTATGGCGAGCACAATATCCAGGGCATCGGCGACAAGCACATTCCACTGATCCAGAACGTGATGAACATGGATGCGGTGATCGCCGTCTCGGATTCGGCAAGCGACCGGCTGAATCTGCTGTTCGGCAGCGACGTCGGACGCGATTATCTCGTCAAGCGCCGCAAGCTCGATCGCGTGCTCGTCGATTCCTTTGCCGAAATCGGCATATCCGGTCTCGCCAACATCGTCGCGTCGATCAAGCTCGCTAAACATCTCGATCTCGGCGCCGAGGATCTGATCATGACGGTCGCGACTGACAGCGCCGCGCTTTATGGCAGCGAGCGTCAAAGCTATCGCACGAAACGTTATCCCAAAGGGTTCGACGAGGTGGATGCCGGTGAGATCTTTGCCGGCTCGCTCGAAGCGGTCTCCGACGATCACATGCTGGAACTCGGCCACCAGGACCGCAAACGCATCTTCAATCTCGGCTATTACACCTGGGTCGAGCAGCAGGGCGTGCGTTTCGACAATTTCGAAGAGCGCAAGGACCAGTCCTTCTGGCGCGGGCTCGTCGACACCATTCCCGCCTGGGACCGGCTGATCGAAAGCTTCAATGCGGAAGCAGGAGTCACCCGAAACTCCGCGCGCAAGAGTGCCACCGCGTGAACGAAGCTGTGGTCAAGCCCTATCTGCAGCTTCGCGAGGAACTGTCGCGGCGCGACAAGAGCCTGCGCGAGAAAGTCGTCACGCTTGAAGACGCGACGTCCTTTGTGCAGGACGGCATGAGCGTCGGCATCGGCGGCTCGACCATGTCGCGGACGCCGATGGCGATGATCTGGGCGCTGATCCGCGCCCGCAAGAAGCACCTCTCCTGCTCGCGCAGCATCGTCTCGACCGATGGCGATCTCCTGTTCGGCTCGGGCGTCTGCGATCACATGATCACGAGCTGGTTCGCGCAGAGCATTCTCTGGGGCCTCTCCAAGGTCATGCGCCATCACATTGAGAAAGGCTCGGCGCGTTATGATGAGTGGAGTCATATGGCGGTCGGCATGCGCTTTCGCGCCGGCGCGATGGGCGTACCGTTCATGCCGATCCGCTCGATGCTCGGCTCCGACGTTCTGAAGCAGCGGCCGGAGGCAAAGGAGATCGACTGCCCTTTCACCGGCGAGAAGCTTCTGCTCGTGCCGGCGCTCAATCCCGATGTCGCGCTCATCCACGTGCAGCGCTGCGACGCCTACGGCAACGCGCAGATCGATGGCTTACAATTCATGGACATCGATCTCGCCATGGCGGCGAACCGCGTGATTCTGACGACGGAGCGCATCGTTTCGAACGACCAGATCCGCCGCGCGCCCGACCAGACCAAGATCCCGTTCTTCTGCGTCGACGCGGTGGTCGAAGTGCCGTACGGATGCGCCCCGCACGAATGCTACGGCGCCTACGAGCCGATGATGCAGCACATGGAGACTTACGTCGCGCAGGTGAATGGCGATCCAATCGGCGGCCTCAAGGACTACCTCGACCGCTATGTCTACGAGCCGAAATCCTGGACCGAGTTTTTATCGCTGATCGGCATGGACGAAGTGCTCGATGCGACGCGCCGCGGCCGGAGCATCTACGATGATTGAGCCGCATCGCTACACCGCGAACGAAATCCTCACCGTGCTCAGCGCGCGGCAGTTGCGCGATGGGCAGGTCGTGTTCGCCGGCGTCGGCGTCCCCCTGCTGGCTGCGACGCTGGCGCAGCGCACGCGCTGCCCGGGGCTGACGATCCTGTTCGAAGGCGGCGTCATCGGCGCCTTCGTCGAGCCGGGGAAGCTGCCGCCGTCGACCAATGATCAGCGCTGCACCAAGCGCGCCAATATGGTGCTCGGCAGCGCCGAAGTGTTGTTGTTGTTGCAGCGCGGCTATGTCGACGTCGGTTTCATGGGTGGCGCGCAGATCGATCAATTCGGCAATCTCAATTCGTCGTTCATCGGCGATCCCGCGCATCCGAAGACGCGCCTTCCAGGCACCGGCGGCGGCAACGATATTTCGAGCCTCGCGAACATGATCGTCGCGATGAAGCACGAGAAGCGCCGCTTCGTCGAGCATGTCGACTTCATCACCAGCCCCGGCTTCATAAGCGGCGGCGACTCGCGCGCGAAAAGCGGCCTGCCGACCGGCGGCATGTTCCGCGTCGTCACCGAACTCGCGGTGTTCTCGTTCGAGGACGAGGAGCGGCGCATGAAGGTTGCCGCTCTCAATCCCGGCGTTAGCCGCGAAGAGGTGCAAGACAAGACCGGCTTCGAGCTGATCTTTGACAACGATCTCGCCGTCACCGAGCCGCCGAGCGAGCCCGAGCTGGCGACACTGCGGATGCTCGATCCCGAGCGCCTGTTCACCGCCTGATCTTTTTGGAGATACACGCTTGAAGACTGTATTAAGCGGCACGTTCGGCATCGCCGCGCGCAATTTCACCGCTTACCCGGAAATGCCCGACGCCAAGGAGCTCGTCGACTACGGCGTGCGCATGGAGGAGCTTGGGTTCGATTCGATCTGGGTCTGGGATCACATCCTGCTTGGCGTCGAGCCGAATTTCCCCGTGCTTGACTCACTGACGACGCTGACCGCCATTGCCGCGCGGACGAGCAAGATCAAGCTCGGCACCGGCGTGCTGGTTTTGACGCTGCGCAATCCAGTGACGCTGGCGAAGCAGCTCGCCAGCATGGACCAGCTCTCGGACGGGCGGCTGCTGCTCGGCATGGCATCGGGCTGGTACAAACGGGAGTTCGACGCCGTCGGCATTCCGTTCGAAAAGCGCGGCAAGCTGATGGACGAGAATCTCGAAATCCTGCGCCGCCTGTGGAGCGAGGAGCAGGTCAACGGCAGCTACATGAGCCATCAGATTTCCAAGGCCGTCATGTACCCGAAGCCGAAGCAGACGTACGTGCCGATCCTGATCGGCGGCTATGTCGACCGCGTGCTCCGGCGCGCCGGCGCGGCCGGCGACGGCTGGCTTACCTATTTCTACCAGCCGCAGGACTTCACGAAATCCTGGAACAAGGTGCGTGCCGCCGCCGAGGCGGCCGGCAAGAACCCGGACGGGCTTATGAACGCCAACCAGCTGCCGATCATGGTCGGCGCCTCGCGCGAGGCGGTGCGCGAGGAGATGATGGACTGGCTCAACAAGGAATGGGATTTCCCCTCGCATAGCGACTGCACGCGCGAGAGCGCGATCATCGGCTCGGTCGATGAATGCGTGGCCCAGCTCAAGGAGCACATCGCCGTCGGCGTGCAGAAAATCGTCTTCGTCCCATACCAGTACCGGATGGACCAGATCGAGATCATCGCGCGCGAAATCGTGCCGCGGCTGAAGGGATGAAGTCGCAACCGAAGGATGCGCTGATCTGGAGTGCAGCCGGCACAGCGGCCTCTTTGAACGCGGCGCCGAGACGTTCTAGGATGCGGCGCTTGGCACGTCGCGTGCAACGAGAATAGCCGTTCGGCGAGAGACCGGACCGAGGGTGCCTTTGAGCGGAGGATCACGATGATAAGATTGAAGATACTGGCTGGCGCGGCCGCTGTCGCCCTCCTGGCCGGAACGGCACTCGCGCAGGAGACGATCAAGGTCGGCGTCAATGAGCCGCTGACGGGCCCCTTCGCCGCCTCCGGTACCTACGTGGTCAACGGCGCGCGCATCGCCGCGGACGAGATCAACGCCAAGGGCGGCGTTCTGGGCAAGAAGATCGAGCTGGTCATAGAGGACAATAAGAGCAACCCGACGGAAGCCGCCGCTGTCGCCGAGAAGCTGATCACCCGCGATAAAGTGCCGGTGATCATGGGCGCCTGGGGGTCCAGTCTGACGCTCGCTGTTATGCCGAAGCTCATGGAATACCAGGTGCCGATGCTGGTCGAGACGTCGTCGTCCGGCAAGATCACCACATCCGGCAATCCATACATTTTCCGCATCTCGCCGCCCTCGTCGGTCGAGGCCGCGGCGTTCAAGCCGATGGTGCCGAAGATGGGCCTGAAGAAGGTCGATTTCCTCGTCATCAACAATGATTGGGGGCGCGGCGCGGCGGAAGATTTCGGCAAGATGTTGAAGGCCGACAACGTTCAGGTCGGCCTCGTCGAGACGATGGATCAGGCGGCGCAGGACATGAGCGCGCAGCTCGCCAAGATTAAATCGTCGGACTCCGACACGCTGATGGTGACGACGGCGGTCGAACAGCTGACGCTGGTATTGAAGCAGGCGGCCGCGCTTGGCCTGAAAAAGCAGATCATCACGACCGGCGGCTCGCAGAACCCCGATCAGCTGATCGCACAGGCGGGCACCGCCGCAAACGGCACGGTCCACCTCGCGACCTTTGCGCCGTGGCAGCCCGACGCAACGCCCAACCCTCAGGCGGCAAAATATTTCATCGGCGAATGGAAGAAGCGCGGCTTCGACTTCCCCGGCGTGACCGAAAGCTTCCGCGGTTATGATGGCATCCGTACGATTGCGGCAGCGATCGAAAAGGCCGGGAAGGCAGAGCCCGAAGCAATCCGCGCCGCGTTCTGGAATATCGACGTCAAGGGGTTGAACGGCGACATCAAATTCCAGAAGCAGGGGCCGGGCGGCAAGGAAAGCGGCCAGAGCGTGCCGAACGTCTATCTGATCAAGATCGACGACGGCAAGGTTGTCGTCCCCACGATGTGATCGACCAACGCACCTCATCCTGAGGAGCCCTCCGCAGGAGGGCGTCTCGAAGAACCGATAGGCGTTCCGTTTGCCCATCCTTCGAGACGCACGCTTCGCGTGCCCTCAGGATGAGGTCGTTGTTTTGCGCGTGCTCACGCGAAACATAAGTCCGCTCCTTCAGATCAAATCGCTTGGCCGAGTTTCTCCAGCACATCGCCAATACCCTGATCCTCGGCGGCACCTACGCGCTTCTGGGAATCGGGCTCACGCTCATCTTCGGCATCATGCGAGTGGTGAACTTCACGCATGGTGAGCTTTACACATTCGGCGCCTATTTCGTTTTCCTGGTCATCTCCGTTCTTGGATTGAATTTCCTTCTCGCCCTGCCGGTTGCGATCATCGCCGGCCTGCTGCTCGGCGCTTTGATCGAACTCCTGCTGCTGCGTCCCATGCGTGACGCCGACATCGACACGACCATGCTGGTCATGATCGGCGCCATGATCGTCATGCAAAATAGCGAACAGCTGGTCTGGGGCGGCGTGGCGAAATCCGTCTCGACGCCCTTTCCCGAGACGCCGCTGGTGATGGGCCCGGTGTCGGTATCGTATCTGCGCGCGTTCGTGCTGTTGATGGCGCTTCTGCTCATCGTTGCGACCTACATTCTCATAAACCGCACGAAGCTTGGCAAAGCCATGCGCGCCACCTTCCAGGACCGCGACACGGCCTCGCTGATGGGCGTCAATGTGCGGGCAATCTACACCGCGACCTTCGCGATCGGGTCGAGCCTCGCGGCCGCCGCGGGCGCGCTGCTTGGCCCAGCCTACGTGATCTCGCCGCATATGGGCGACATCGCTTCGCTGAAAGCCTTTGCTATCGTGATTCTTGGCGGCCTCGGCAACGTAACCGGCGCGACGATCGGCGGCTTCATTCTGGCGCTCGCCGAAGAGCTCGGCGCCGGTTACGTGTCCTCCGGCTACCGCGACGCCATGGGCTTCCTGATCATCATCGCCGTGCTCCTGATCAAGCCGACCGGCCTCTTCGCGCGGGCGGAGCGTATCGGGTGAGGCGGTTGTTTTCTTACGTCATCGTGGCGCTGCTTGCCTCGGTCCCGCTCTGGCTGGGCGATCCCTACATACTAAACGCCTTCATCACGACCGGCATTTTCACCATCGCGGCGATGAGCCTTAACCTGCTGCTCGGCTACACCGGCCAGCTCAGTCTCGGCCACGTCGCCTTCTTCGGCATCGGCGCCTATGTGAGCGCGTTGACCTCGCTCGGCTTCGACGTGGAGCTGTTCGAAGGCTTTCATGTCGTGCACGAGCCGTGGCCGGTCGTTTACGGTTTCCTTCTCGCGATCGTGTTTGCCGGCCTCTGCGGCTATCTCGTCGGCAAACTGTCGTTCCGCGTGCGTGGCGCCTATTTCGTCATCGTGACGATCAGCTTCGCCGAGGTCGTGCGGCTCGTCGCATTGAACTGGGTCGAGCTGACACAGGGTCCGTTGGCGCTCACCAGTATCCCGCCGTTCACGCTGGGCCTGCCGGGTCTCGGCTACGTCAATCTCTACGGCAAGGCCGGCAATTACTATCTCGTTCTCGGTGTCGGCTTGGTCGCCTACATCGTCATCAAGCATCTCGTGCAGTCGCGCATCGGCCGCGCGATGATCGCGCTCAAGGAAAACGAATCCCTCGCCGTCTCTATCGGCATCAACGTCACCGCTTATCTCATGCTTGCCGCTGTCGTCTCCGCCGCGATCGCCGGCGCCGCCGGCAGCATCTACGCGCATTATCTCCGCATCATCGACCCCGACATTTTCCTGTTCCTCTACACGGTGACAATGGTGATCATGGTGATCACCGGCGGCAAAGGTACGCTTGCCGGCCCGGTCGTCGGCGGCGCGATTTTCGGCGCCATCCCTGTCATCGTTCGCTCCTTCGCCGCACCGGAAGTGCAATGGATCCTGTACGGCGCGTTTATGATCGCGATCATTTTCGTTCTGCCGCAAGGGATCGTGCCCGCGATCGAGCGCTGGTTTCCCCGTGGGCCGATAAAGCAGCCGCGGGTCGCGTCGCAATCGGCGGCGTCGGTCGAGTGACAGGCGCGCCCGCACTGACGATCGAGCATGTCGCCGTGCATTTCGGCGGCCTGGTCGCCATTGCCGACATGAATTTCGTCGTCAATGAAGGCGAGCTGTTGAGCCTCATCGGCCCGAACGGCGCCGGCAAGACGACCGCGTTCAACGTGATCACCGGCTTTCTGAAGCCGAGTGCCGGCGAGGTGCGCTACCGCGGCACGTCCCTCAATGGTCTGAAGCCGCATCAGGTCGCGAGCCTCGGCCTCGTGCGCACCTTCCAGCGCACCAGCGTTTTTCGCGCCCATAGCGTCTTCGATAATGTGCTGACCGGTCTGCATCTCAGCGGCCGCTCGACGCTGCTCGACACGCTGCTCAGATTGCCGCGCGAGCGACAATCTGAGCGCGAGCTCCGCGAAACCACGTGGGACATTCTCCATCTGGTCGGAATCGGTAAACATGCGCATGAGCAGGCCGGCTCCCTGCCCTATGGCGATCAGCGCCTGCTCGGCGTCGCGCTGGCGCTCGCGGCAAAGCCGTCCATGTTGCTGCTGGACGAGCCGGTCTCGGGCATGAATGCGTCGGAGACCGGCCGCTTCATGCGGCTCCTCGGCAAGCTCCGCGAGCGCGGCATGACGATCCTGCTTGTCGAACACGACATGCCGATGGTGATGGGCGTTTCCGATCGCATCGTCGTGTTGAACTACGGGCGCATCATCGCCGAGGGAGAGCCTGCGGCGATCCGCGAGAACCCAGAGGTCATCCGCGCTTATCTCGGACAGGCCGGCGCCAAGCGGGCGGCGCATGCTTGAAATCCGCGACCTCGAATGCCGCTACGGCAGCGTCGCTGCACTGAAAGGCGTGTCGCTTTCCGTTGAGAAAGGCCAGATCGTCGCCCTCATCGGGGCCAACGGCGCCGGGAAGAGCACGATGCTGCGCTCGCTGTCGGGGCTGCTCCAGCCCTCGCGGGGCAGCATCATCTTCGAGGGCGAAGACATCGCACTTTGCTCGCCGCCGCAAGTTTTGAAGCGCGGCATCGCCCATTGTCCGGAAGGCCGCCATGTCTTTCCTAACATGAGTGTAGAGGAAAATCTGGAGATGGGCGCCTACCTGCGCCGCGATTTGGCTGAAATCGCCGCCGATCGTGCGCGCATTTTCGATCAGTTCCCGCGCCTCGCCGAGCGGCGAAAGCAGGTCGCAGGTACGCTTTCCGGCGGCGAGCAGCAGATGCTAGCGATCGGACGGGCGCTGATGTCGCGGCCGAAACTCATCCTCTTCGACGAGCCGTCGCTCGGCCTCGCGCCGAACATCGTCGAGCGGGTCTTCGAGATAATCGCGGAGATCCGCGCCGGCGGCGCGACCGTGCTCATGGTCGAGCAGAACGCTTATGCCGCGCTGGAGATGTGCGACTACGCCTATCTTCTCGAATCCGGCGTGATCGCAACGTCGGGCAAGGGTGCCGACCTCATCGGCAACCCGCACGTACAAGCGGCCTATCTCGGCGGCTAACCCGTCTCAGTTCAGCGGAAGAAAAGTAGATAGACCAGGAACAGCGCTGCCAAGCACGCGACTATACTGAGCAGGAACGACAACTCGGATGAGAGAGGCTCGCGGTTGAGAAGCCGCAAGTTCCTGCGCGGTAGCCGGGAAGCCGGCTGGAAGTCCGGATGCAGATTTATCTGGAGCTTAGACATCGCAAACGCTCAGCTTAAACGGCCAAGGTTCTACGCCCAAGTCTTTGAATCCCCTGTTGAAGAAGCTTTCGGCTATTTAGAAGGATCGCAACGACCGACGCCAACGCAACTTCCTGCCCAATTAACGATTGGAGAGCGCGAGCGGAGAACAAGGGGAGCCCTGGATCATGCGCGGATTGTGGATTGCGGCGGTTGCTTTTGCGGGATCGTGTTCAGCCGCTTTTAGCCAGGAAGCCTACAGTCCGCTGAGCACCGCGACAGCGCAGCGCCGGTTGGAGGCTTACGTCGACACATGGTCTGCGAACAATGGGATCAACGCTGCGAACATGTCCCGCTACTATGCCGACCGCGTGATCTATTACGGCAAGCCGATGTCACGGCAGCAGGTTCTGCGCGATAAGCTCAATTACATCGCCGTCTGGCCGGAGCGGTATTACCACATCGTACCGGGGACGGTCTCCGCCTTCTGCGATCGCCAACACACAGCTTGCCGCGTGTCCGGCGTGATGGTGTGGGACCGGCGCTCCAGAGTTGGTCACAGATCCGTCGGCAGCGCACGGCTGACGCTAATCTTGTCGCGGGCGAGCGGCGGCAGAATTGTGCGTGAATCGGCGTCGCTTCACGCCCAATAAGCGCGTAGCGCCGCTTCTGGGGTCGTTGCGCCTGTGATCAGGGCCTCGCTTGGCAAAAGGTCGTCGGACGCCCAATCCGCTAACGGATCGGACGGCAAAAGCTTGTGGCGGACGACGAGACCCGCCAATGCCGCCCGGCTCCAATCGGCGCGTGCCTCGCCAAGCCGCGCACCCTCCCCGGCGAGAAGCACCGCGCTTGTGATGTTGTACAAGGCTGAGGCGGCGCGGCGCATTGCGCTCTGATCCTTGGCAGAAGCAACCTCGCGCGCAAAAGCGAAGGCGCGCGATACCAGCCGATCCAGTTGTGTGACGATTTGGTTCGGCAACGCGACGGCTTCACTCAGTTGTCGACTGAGACTCTGCTCCAGCGCGGCATCCGCGTTCTTGCGTCCGACGGCGCGCTCGACCGCATCGATCGCGACGATGTTGCTTGTGCCTTCCCAGATCGAGCCGAGATGCGCGTCGCGCACGAGCCGCGCCTCGACGAAGTCCTCGATATAGCCGCAACCGCCGCGGATCTCCATCGCGTCGCCCGTGGCCTTGCGAGCATCGCGGCAGGCACGAAACTTTAATAACGGCGTGAGCAGGCGCAGCTGTTGACCCGCCTCCGTAGCGCCGCGATCGGCTGCGTCGAGAACGGTCGCGGTATACATGACCATACTGAGCGCCTGCTCGGCGGACAGCAGAATTTTCATCAACTGCCGGCGCTGCAGCGGGAAATCGATCAGCCGGCGCCCGAATGCCACACGATGCATGCAAACTTCGCGCGCTTCAAGAAAAGCGCGGCGCATCACCCCGGCGGCGCGCACAGCATTCGACAGACGCGATGCATTGATCATCTCGGCCATCTGCACAAAGCCGCGATCGATGTCGCCGACGAGCCAGGCTTCGGCGCCGTCCATGACAACCTCGCCGCTCGCCATCGAGCGTGTGCCAAGTTTGTCCTTGAGGCGAACGATCCGGTAGGAGTTGCGGCGGCCATCGGGAAGGACGCGTGGCAGCAAAAACAGACCGAGCCCGCGCGTGCCTTTGCCGGCGCCTTCCGGCCGCGCCAATACGAGAGCGAGATCGGCATCGGCGTTCGAGCAAAACCATTTCTCGCCATAAAGGCACCAGCGATCGCCGTTCGGCCGCGCGCTGGTTTCGATCGCGCCGACATCGGAGCCGCCGGCTTTCTCGGTCATGAACATCGCGCCCTGCAGCGCGACTTCCGGATCGAGTGCCGTGAGGCCCGGCAGATAACGCCGCAGGATCGCATCGTCCGCAAAGCGGCGCAGCACGCGCGTCAGCGAATCGGTCATGTTGATCGGGCAGAGCAAGCCGAACTCGGCTTCAGCGAACAAATACGTCATTGCGTATTTGATGATCGGCGGCAGCGGCTCAGGCCAACCGAGCACGCCGGCCCGATGCGACATCGCGGCGAGGCCGAAATCGCCGAAGCCCGCGTGCTCGAGGGCGCGATAGGCCGGATGAAACTCGATCCATTGGTCCTCGCGCCCATGGCGATCGCGATGATGCAGCATCGGCGGATGGCGATCGGCGAGCCGCGCATTCGCATCGAGATCGGCGGCCGCACGCGCGCCGAGCTTCTCGAAATGCGGCTCAAGATGCGCGAACAGATCCGGCGCAAGCCGCAGCCGCAGCACGTCCTGCAAGGATTTGTCGATCACGTAGGAATTGAGGCCAATCACGTCCGGCGCGCTGAGGTCATTGGCGAGTTTGCGCGGGGATTCAGTAGGAGCGAACTGGACGTTCATGGCGTTTCTCCCGCCTTGCGCCTCACGGCCTGCAGCAGTGACGCGAGCCGCGGCACCAACCCCTCCGGGCTTGTCAGAACAACGACGATGATCAGTACGCCATAGAGGAAGTAGTGCAAGCCCGGCAGCACGCCGCCGAATTTGCCGCGCAGAAGCTCGCCAGCGGGCACGAGCACCGCCGCGGCGACGAGCGGGCCCCAGGGCGTGCCCAAGCCGCCGATCGTCGCAATCAATACGATCTCGATGACAAGCGTCGGCGAGGCGAGCTGCGTCGGATCGACGAACCCGAGATAGCGCGCGTAAAGCGTGCCGACGACAGAGCTTAACGCGGCGCTGATCGCCATCGCGACCGCGCGATTGCGCAGGATGGGAATGCCGATCGCCTGCGCGGCATTTTCGTTGTCGCGCAATGCTCTAAGATAGAAGCCGAGCGGCGAGGCGAGTATCGCGTTATTTACCAGGAGGCAAACGAGGGCGAGCACGAGCGCCGCAAAAAGATAGCCGGTGCTGCCGCCGAAATTGAATTGCGCGAGGCCGCCAGCAGCTTTTGGGTAATAAAGACCAGAGGCGCCACCCAGAAAATCCGAGCCGGTGACGACGAGCTCGCCAATCTCGGCAAAGGCGAGCGTGATCAGCGCAAAGGAGAGGTGCGCCAACCGGAAGCGGGAATCGAGCAGCGCGAGAAAAATTCCAAGAATGGCCGCTCCGAATGCGCAGAGCACGAGGCCGAACCACAGGTTGAGCCCAAGCCGCAGATTAAGCGCCGTCGCCACCACAGCGCCCATGCCGATGAAGACGGTGTGCGCCAGCGAAATTTGGCCCGCCATGCCGCCGACGATGTTCCAAGCGAGCGCAAGACTCACATAGAGCAGCGCGAGAATGGCAATGCCGAGATGGTAGGACGACAGCCACCCGGGAAAGCTCGCGACGATGATGACCAGAAGCCAGAGCCACGGTGTGCGTAATGTATCAAAGAAGGCCGGCGTCATGTCGCGCGACCGAACAGGCCATTCGGACGCAACAGCAGAACCAGGATGAAAATCGCGTAGGGCAAAATCATGCCCGTAGTACCGGCGACGTAAACCGTGCCCACCGCTTCGGCGACACCGATGACCAGCGCGCCTATATAGACACCGGCAAAATCGGTCATGCCGCCGAGAATCAGCGCCATCAAGGTGATCACGGTGAAGCGCAGGCCCTGCGCCGGCCAGATCGTCGTCCCTGGCAAAAGCAGCGCGCCGGAAATGGCGAGAATGCCGATACCAGCCGCGAAAGTGAGCGTGCGGACGCGCGGCACATCAATGCCCATCAGTGCCGCCGCCTGCGGGTTCTGATGAACCGCCCTGATGCGCCGGCCGGTTTCGGTGTAGCCGAGGACGACAAACAGGACGAGCGTCAGAGTCAGCGATGTGGAGAAGGCGATGAGTTGCGGTGTGCGGATGAACAAATCGCCGATGACCAGAATGGAAGCCTCGACCGCGGAAGGGGTGCGCACCGGCTGGCCGCCGAAGATCATCAAGAGCCCGTTCTGCAGAACGAAGGACAATCCGAGTGTCAGCTGAATGATCACGAGCGCGTGGCTGCGGGCGACGGGACGCAAAAGATATTGATATGTGAGCGCGCCGAGGACGGCGAGCAGCGGCAGCGTGATCGCGACGGAAATGTAGGGATCGAGCGCCGCCGCACCCTGCAGGCCGAAGGCGATGAACATGCCCAACGTCAGGAAGTCGCCATGCGCGAAATTGACGATGCCGCTGACGTTGTAAGTGAGGCACATGCCGATCGCGATCAGCGCGTACGCGCCGCCAATCAGAAGCCCCTGAATGAGCGTTTGCAATAGGAGAGTGTCCACCAGCGCTTCTTCCTACAGGCCTAGATATGCCGCGCGCGTGCGCGGATCGTCTTTGAGCATGTCGCGCGCACCTTCGATAGCGACCTGGCCGCGTTCGAGAACGACGCCGCGCCCAGCATAGGCCAGCGTCAGCGTTAGGTTCTGCTCGATCAAAAGAATTGTGAGGCCCTGCTTGTTGAGCTCACCGAGCGCTTTGAAAATGATCTGCACGAAAAGCGGCGACAGGCCGAGCGATGGCTCATCGAGCATGAGCAGACGCGGTCCGCTCATCAGCGCGCGTCCGATCGCCAGCATTTGTTGCTCGCCGCCGCTGAGCGTTCCCGCCGGCTGAGGCCGGCGTTCCGCAAGGCGGGGAAACAATGCAAGCACCTGATCGAGGCGCGTGCCGCGCTGGAGACGCGCGGCGCGCGACGTTCCGCCGAGCAGCAGGTTTTCGATGACCGACATTTTCGGGAAGACCTGCCGCCCTTCGGGTACTTGTACGATGCCGCTCGCGACGCGCTCGTGCGGCTTCAAACGCGTGATGTCTGTGCCCTCGAATGAAATGCGGCCGGCGAGCGGCCTGACCAGGCCGGATATGCAATTAATCAGTGTGCTCTTACCACTATTATTAGCGCCGAGCAGGCCGAGTATCTCGCCTTTTTCGACATGCAAGGACACGTTCGACAAGGCGGGCGGCCCGTCATACGCAGCGGTGAGACCCTCAATGCGCAGCATCGATCGCCTCGCCGAAATAAGCGTCACGTACCGCCTGATTGTTGACGATCTCCTCCGGCGCGCCCTCGGCGACTTTGCGGCCGAAATTGATGACGATAATGCGGTCGGCGATGTCCATGATGATCGGCATGACATGCTCGACGAGGACGAATGTCAGCCCCTGTTCCCGCATCCGCCGGATGAGGGCGAGCGGCGTTTGTGCCTCGGCAAGTGTCAGCCCGGCCATAACCTCGTCGAGCAACAGCAGCTTCGGCTGGGTCGCGATGCATTTGGCGATTTCGAGAAGCTTGCGGTCCTGCAGCGAAAGCGACGGCGGCTTCGCATCGGCCTTATGAGCGAGGCCAACGTCGGCAAGAACGCCGTCGGCGCGAGCCACGGCAGCGTTCATCGGCGAACGCAGCAGCGCCGCTGCGGTGACCACGTCGCGCACGCTCATATCGGGGAAGACCTGCATGATCTGAAAGCTGCGCACCAGACCAAGCCGCGCTATCGCTGTCGGCGGGCGACCGGCGAGGCCGGCACCCTCGAACAGCACCTCGCCTTCCTCCGGCGGCATGAAGCCGGAGATCAGGTTGAAGAGCGTCGTCTTGCCGGCGCCGTTCGGGCCGATAATCACGACGATTTCCCCTGCTTCAACATCGAACGAGACGTCATCGACGGCGATGAGGCCGCCGAACGACTTCGTGACTCCCTTGACCGAAAGTAAGGGCAACATTCAGATGAGGCTTCTTCCGCGGGCCGGCCGGTAAACGATCGTCTCGATTGATTCCGAGGTTCGCACGGCCGAAAACACCGGTAAAGGGAAGCCAAGAGGTCCTCATGTCGAGACGAGCCACCATTGCACTCGGGCTTGCGCTGCAGGCGCTCGCCGCACTTGTTGTAATGAAGGCAGCGGCGGCGGATACTAAGGTCGTACGCATCGGCGTCATTCAACCGATGAGCGGCAATTTCGCGCCTTACGCGCAGGAATCGGAACCCGCCTTCGAATATGTGATCAACAAGATCAACGCGGAAGGCGGCATCAAGAGTATGGGCGGGGCGAAGATCGAATTGATTCTCGCCGACGATGCGAGCCAAGGCGCACGCACCGCAACGGAAGCCCGCCGCCTCGCCACCGAAGAAAATGTCGCGATGATCGTCGGCGGCTTGCTTAGCCCGCAAATGCTGGCGATCTCGCCGGTGGCCGATGAGCTGAAAATGCCGACGCTGTCGATGTGGGCGGCGGGCTCGAAATCCGAATACCTTTACTCGCTCGGCTTTCCATATGACCGCGGTTACGCGGCGACAATGGCCAACTTTTTGGGTTGGCTCGCCAAGGAGAAAGGCTACCCGATCAAGAACGTCATGCTGGTCTATTCGAACTACGAAGCCGGCCAGCTGGTGAATGCCGCGTTGAAAGAGCGGCTGCCCAAACTTGGCTTCAACATCGCCGGCGAGGTGCCGCTCGATTTGAAAGCCGCAGACCAGACCGCCGCGATGCTGCGCATCCGCTCGATGAAACCGGATGCGACCGCCGGACTCGTGACACCACGCGACGGCACTTTGCTGCACCAGGCCCGGTTCAGCCTCAACTACAACGATGCGATCTTCTTCGGCGGGACGGCGGGCTTTTCCGACACAGTGCTGTGGAAGGATTTGGGCGATCAGATCGGCAAGGCCGTGCTCACCCGCAACCTCTTCGGCATGACCGGCTTCAGCCCCGCGGCGAAACTGGATTCCGTCCGCAACATCGTGCAGGAGCTCAAGGACAAGGCCAATCTCAAGATCGAGATCGGCCAAGGCGCAATCCAGGGCGCGCAGACAGCGCGCGTGTTGCAGCGTCTGCTCGAAGCAGCAGGCTCGAGCGACCGCGCTGCAATCAAGGCGGCGTTCGCCAAGGTGAATATTCCCCCTGGCGATCCCGATCTTTATTTCATGCGTCCACAGGGCTTGTCGTTTGCCGATGATCGGCTGCTAAAGGATTCCACGGGAATCGTCATCCAGTGGATGCCGGACAAGAGCCAAGAAATCGTCTATCCGCCGGAAGTGGCGACCGCGCCGCCGCGCCCGAAGAGCTGAAGGCTATTGCAGCGTCGCCCTGCCGGTCGGACCGACGCCGGCGGGAACAGGAATATCAGTGGCGGTATAGCCGGTGTTCAAAACCAGATTGGGGCTGGGACCGAAGGGACCTCTTACCGGCCTGAAAAGATGTACTTCGCGAGTGCGATTGCGGCGAGCACGAGAACGATGATGACGAGCACGCCGAGCAGGCGCATGCTCCACATCATGCTGCCCGCTGTGCGATCGCCCAGCATGCCCTGCATCATGTCAGGTCTCCCTCGCCAGCCGGTCTGCTTGTCCTAGGCGTCTTGGGCATCGGCTAATCAGACGCAAGCTTCCGCTCCGCCCCTCAGCTTCACGGGAATCGTGAGATAGCGTACCCCGTTCGCCTCGGCGGGCGGGAACCGGCCAGCGCGGATGTTGACCTGGATCGAAGGCAAAAGCAGGCGCGGAGCGGAGAGCTTCGCGTCGCGCGCCGTGCGCATCGCCACGAAGTCCTCTTCCGTGACTCCGTCTTTGACGTGCACGTTCTTCTCACGCTCCTCGGCGACCGTTGTCTCCCAGGCGTAATGGTCCCGGCCGGGAGCCTTATAGTCGTGGCAGATGAAGAGCCGAGTCTCGGGGGGCAGCGTCATCAAGCGCCTGATCGAGCGGTAGAGCTGGTGCGCGTCACCGCCCGGGAAGTCGGCCCTGGCCGTGCCGTAGTCGGGCATGAACAGCGTGTCGCCGACGAACGCGGCGTCCTCGACCTTGTAGGTGATGTCGGCCGGCGTGTGGCCAGGCGTGTAGATCGCCTCCGCCTCGAGCTCGCCGATGTTGACGCGCTCACCGTCCTTGAACAGGTGATCGAAGTCGCTGCCGTCGGTCTTCAGGTCCGCTGCATTGAACACCGGCCGGAAGATGCGCTGCACTTCCTTGATGTGCTCGCCGATGCCGATCTTTGCTCCCGTCTTGGCCTTGATATAGGGCGAGCCCGAGAGATGGTCCGCGTGAGCGTGGGTCTCGAGCGTCCACACAATGGTGTAGCCGGCATCTTCCGCCATGCGCAGGATCGCCTCGACCGAGCGCGTGTCGACCTCGCCCGCATTGTGGTCGTAGTCGAGCACTGGATCGATGACCGCCGCGTGCTTGGTCGAGCGATCAGCAACGAGATAGCTGATCGTGTTCGTCGGCTCGTCGAAGAACGCTTGGATAATGGGTTGTCCTGACATGACCTGACACTCTGTTGTTTGCCGCGCCGCCTCTTGCAAAAGATATGAGCAATCTCTAAATAAGCAAGGTCTTAAGGAAGGAGTAAGCAGTGGGCCGACAGAGGTTCGATCCCGAAGTGATGGAGGAGAACGCCGGTGAGGTTGCGGGCATGCTGCGCGCGCTCGCGAATGAGCGGCGCCTCATGATCCTCTGCAAGCTGGTGGAGTGGGGCGAGGCAAACGTGAACACGCTTGCTGATGCCGTCGGCCTGTCCCAGTCGGCGCTGTCCCAGCACTTGGCCAAGATGCGGGCGGAGGGTCTCGTGACGTATCGCCGCGAGAGCCAGACGCTCTGGTATCGCATCGCGGACCCTCGGATCGAACAGCTCTTCTCCACCTTGCACAGGCTTTTCTGCGAACACCAGAAAGGCTGCTGAACGACAACGAACGGAGCATTCGACATGAGCCTGCCTACGATTTCCCCAACAGAGGCCCGACGGCTTCTTAGTGAGGGTGCCACCCTTGTGGACATCCGTGAAGCGGACGAGCACGCGCGCGAAAACATCCCCGGCGCGCGTCACCTCCCGCTATCTAAGCTCGACGAGGCTGACCTTGCGCTTCACGCCGGACGGCCAGTGATCTTCCACTGCCGGAGTGGAGCGCGCACCCAAAGCCAGGCACCGCGGCTAGCTGGCAGGGCAGCGGGAGCGTGCGAGGCCTTCATCCTGGAGGGCGGGATTGACGCCTGGAAGAAGGCAGGTTTGCCGGTCGCCACGGACCGCAGCCAACCCCTGGAGTTACAGCGGCAGGTTCAGATCGGCGCCGGCAGCCTCACGCTCCTCGGCGTCCTCCTCGGCCTTCTCGTCTCGCCTTGGTTCTACGCCATTCCCGCCGTCGTCGGCGCCGGGCTTGTCACTGCAGGGGTGACCGGCTTCTGCGGCATGGCGCGCCTGCTCATACGAGCACCATGGAACAAGACCGCCCACGGCGCACGTGCGACGAAACTCGCCTGACCGGGCGAGCATGGGGCCGATTTGATGCGACACGTGATGGCCCTGTCTTTGGCGCGTCCTGCGGCCACTGCACTTGGCACTTGCGTCAAGACCTCGACGTCTTATTGAAAAAATGGCAAAAGTACTCGGCAGTCCTTGCCCGCGCATGAACTGACCCTTGCTATTCGATTTAGGAATTAATTGAAAGGGTCCTTTTGCGCTGACAACGGGCGGTTTTGTTTGGCTCAGTTAGTCGGATTCAATAATGCCAGACGCTTCGCAAGCGAGTGCCAGCGCAGACGCAACGCTTCAACCTAATCGAGCGGCACGGCGGCAAAAACCAAATCAGCTCGCTTCTGAACTGCATTCTCTTCGCGAGGAAAACTCTGCGTTAAGAGCATCACAAGCAGAGCGAGTGAGAATCGAAGCTGAACTGACCGGCGCGCGTCAACGATTCCAATATCTGCTTTCCGTCAGCCCTGCGATCATTTACACCACTCAGGCATCGGGAGATTTCGCTTGTACCTTTGTCAGTGACAACATCCAGGCGATTATGGGTTTCGCACCTGAGGAAATGACGACCGACGCGAAATGCTGGCCGGCCCGTCTTCATCCCGACGATGCCTCGAGGGTTTTCGAGGAATTGCCACCGCTGATACAACAAGGAGGCGGAGCAGTCGCATACCGCTTCCGTCACCGGGACGGTCACTATGTCTGGATCCAAGATACGTTCAAGGTAATTTACGACGCCGCGGGTCATCCGCAGGAGCTTGTCGGAGCATGGGCAGATATTTCTGACCGCAAAGAGGCGGAACAAGGCGCGCTTGTTGCCAACCACGAGCTTCAGGAAACAAAACGGTATTTGTCGCGTCTGATCGAAAGTTCCCCGGATGCCATTATTTCCACAGACCAGCATGGAAAGGTCGTCCTGTTCAACGAGGGAGCGGAAGCGCTTTTGGGCTATCGAACCGACGAGGTCACGGGGCGTCGCGCTGCAATGCTGTATGGAGGAGATGCGGGAGCGAATGAAGTATTACGCGAAATGCGGAAACGCGGGGGCACCATTTCCGGTTTCAACACGGTTTTGCAGGCGAAAGATGGAGGTAATATTCCCGTCCTCATTTCAGCTTCAGTACTGTTTGATGAGGAAAATCAGGAAATCGGAACGGTTGGTTTCGCGACAGATTTGCGCGAAACCAAGCGCTCGCAGGAAGCCCTCCAGAAGGCCTATGACGATCTTGAACGGCGCGTCGAGAATCGCACTAAAGAGCTGCAGGAGGCCCGTGCGCGATTACAGTACCTGCTCACTGTCACGCCGGGGATTCTGTACACAACTCAGGTTAGTGGTGGATACGCGTGTACGTTCGTCAGTCGAAATGTAGAGTCGATTATGGGCTTTTCCGAGTGGGAGATGATTGAAGATCCTGAATTCTGGTCCAACCGCGTTCATCCGGATGATGCCCAGCGTCTGTTCGAAGAAATGGGTTCCCTCATAACAAAGGGCGGAGGCGCCTTCGAATATCGATTTCGGCATAGAGACGGGAATTACGTATGGATCCAAGATACTTTCAAGGTTGTGCACGACGAGCAGGGTCAGCCGCTCGAGCTTGTCGGATCCTGGGCAGACATTACTCATCGCAAGCAAGTCGAGCACGCCCTCGGAGAGCGGATGGCTCTCATGAATGATCTACAAAACCTCGTCGCTGCCAGCCCTGCGGTAATCTACACGACTAATGCCAGTGGTGGTTTTGCATGTACGTTCGTCAGTGAGAATCTGTTGCCGACGATGGGTTATGCACCCTGGGAGATGCGTGATGACCCGAAGTTTTGGTCAAAGCGCTTGCATCCGGATGATGCATCGCGTGTGTTTTCTGAGATGGACCCGATGATCGATCGGGGCGGCGGGGCCATGGAATACCGGTTTCGTCATCGACGAGGGGACTATATTTGGATCCAGGATACCTTCACGACCATCCGAGATAAGGAGGGCAATCCGAAGGAACTGGTCGGATCGTGGGCAGATATTTCAGATCGCAAGAAGATCGAGGGCGAGTTGCAGCGGGTTGCCGAGGAATTGGAGCGGCGAAACCGATTTATCCGCGACACATTCGGCCGCTATCTGACCGATGAGATCGTTGAAACCCTGCTCGAGAGTCCGAGCAGACTTCAAGTGGGGGGCGACAAGCGCCAAGTTACGATGATGATGACGGACCTTCGCGGTTTTACGTCGCTGTCCGAACGCTTGACTCCCAAATGGGTGGTGGCACTTCTTAACCGCTATTTGGCTGCGATGGTCGACGTCATACAGCGCTACGACGGCACGATCGATAAGTTTATTGGAGATGCCATATTTGTGCTCTTTGGAGCGCCGATCTGGAAGGAGGATGATGCGCAGAGGGCGGTCGCTTGCGCGGTGGAAATGCAGCTGGCGATGGCGGCGGTGAACGAACAGAACCGGAGCGACGGCTTACCCGATCTGGAAATGGGAATTGGCATTAATACCGGGCAAGTTGTGGTTGGCAATATCGGTTCGCCGGAGCGAATGATGTACGGAGTTGTCGGAGGACACGTGAATCTCGTTTCGCGTATTCAGTCGTGCACGGTCGGCGGTCAGATTCTTATTTCCGAAGGTACGCGACGAGAGGTCGGACCTATGCTTAGGATCGGAAGGCAAGTTGAGGTAAGAGCCAAAGGGTTTGAGCAACCTCTGACGCTTTCGGAGGTCGTCGGTATTGGAGGCCCATATAAGCTGTCGCTTATGCAGTCGCGGGATGCGCTGGTCGCAATTGCTGAGGAGATACCGATTGAATGCACAATCATTGAACGAAGTCGTCTTTCTCAAGAAGTATTTAAAGCCCGTGTAACGAAATTATCGATGAAACGCGCGGTGGCCCGGTTCCAGGCTGATATACCCGTGTTAAGCGATCTCGAGATTCGTATCGATATCCAAGACGGACAGCGCGTTCCCGGCGCGCTTTACGGAAAGGTCACAGAGGTCGTGCATGACTCGGGGTTTGAATTCTTGATTTATTTTACGTCAATGTCGGAGGAAATTAAAATGGCGCTATCTCAACTGCTGGAGACGCCTGGAAAATTACGACCCATCCGGCGCGCCACTTTGGGCACTCAGCCATCATGAGAGATGTCGAACCTGTTCCAACTCTCGGGGCGAGCTACCGCTGCTCGTAGCCCCTTTCTCAACATTCTCTCTCGCACTCGCTTCGTCGATGCAGCATGGCGAGCCCTTCGTGTGCGTCCGCCACTTGCAGAAGATGATGGTCGTTGTCCCGCTCAGGCCGTGCAGAGGGGAGGGCTCTTTATCTCGTTGAATAACCGTGCAACCGCTCGGGCGATGGGCAAAAAACTCAACCTATACGGGCAGCGGATCGCCGATGACGAGCCGGGCCGATCGGCCTTCTTGTCTTCACGCTTCCGGGGATATTCTCGATTAAGCGCATCAGTGACCGGCGCACCGCTTGCGAAGTGAATCTTGAGCGCCGGTAGCCTGAGTATTATGCTGGTGTGAGCACGAGGGTTGAAGCGCCGGGGAGTCGGGCTGGTTTTTCCTAAGACCTCGATAGCGAATCTGGTCGCGCACGCGGACGGGGCCTGCTACTCAATTAACAGAAGCCCGCGTTTCGCGTTGCCGTCGAAGGTGTTCATCTCCGAGAATAGGCGCACGCGCTCCACCAACCAGGGTCGATATTGCTGATTCACGTCCAGCACGAACACCAGGTCCTCGCT
>Ga0164306_10000168_pt1 | contig 24024 bp, 23 predicted proteins | sample Whisoiple_242_MG_FD_110213 | JGI IMG/M metagenome (GOLD analysis project Ga0164306, IMG submission 110213) | Soil microbial communities amended with fresh organic matter from upstate New York, USA - Whitman soil sample_242_MG | ecosystem: Environmental > Terrestrial > Soil > Unclassified >... | reverse complement strand
TTCTCACTCACGTGACCGCGTATGAACTGTATGTTCTGCCAGAAGCCGAGTTCCCAGGGGGTTCCTGGCATCGTTCTCTCTTCTTTAAGATTGCGAGTTTTCCATGGATATCGGGCCCGGCCGTCGGCTTGTCCGGCTCATCCAATTCTCAAAGCTCCGCTGGTGTTATCCTCAATAAAGGCGTTTTTCATAAGGACTTTCAAAGTCGGAATCATGGAATAATGAACACCAAGAGCGCACAATTGAGCGAAATTTCCCTGGAGCGCGAGCAGACGTTTGACGCGTTCCGCCGCTGGGGCTACCTGGATGCCAGCCTCAACCCCTTTGGCGGTCCGGTAGGCGACGGCTATTCCGAACTGCCCTCGGATGGCGAGGGAGCGGAGGAAGCGCGGCAGATTTATTGCGGCACCATCGGCGCGGAATTCATGCACCTGCCCCAGCGCGACCGCCGCGAATGGATACAACAGCGCATGGAAAATCCCGGTCCGCAGCAGGTGGACCGCCGCTGGCTGGCCGAGCGCCTGCTCCAGGCGGACCTCTTCGAGCAGATTCTGCAGACGCGATACCTCGGAACCAAGCGCTATTCCGGCGAAGGCGCTACCGCGCAGATTCCACTGCTGGATACGGTGCTTGAAACCGGCGCCGAGCTGGGAGCCACGACCACGGTCATGGCCATGAGCCATCGCGGACGCCTTACGGTAATGACCCTTACCGTCGGTATTCCCGCGGAAAACATCTTTGCCGGATTTGAAGATGTTGATCCGCGTTCTGTGCTGGGCGGCGGCGACGTGAAATATCACCAGGGCGCAACCGGCGAGTTTCATACCCGCAAGGGCAAAGTCATACGCACGCACCTGGTTTCCAATCCCAGCCATCTTGAGGCCGTGGACCCGGTGGCGCTGGGACGCACGCTGGCCAAGCAGAAACATATTGGCGCAAACGGCGTAAAGGAAATTTTGCCTATCATCATGCATGGCGACGCTGCTTTCGCCGGCCAGGGCATCTGGGCGGAAACGCTGAATTTCGCCGGGCTCAAAGGCTATTCCGTCGGCGGAGCGATTCAGGTCATCGTCAACAACCTGATCGGCTTCACCACCAATCCGCGTGAGCTGCACACTTCGCGTTTCTCGTCGGACCTGGCCAAGCGCCAGCCAATTCCCATCTTTCACGTCAACGCGGAAGATCCTGAAGCAGTGTTGCGCGTTGCCCGCATCGCCACCGAGTATCGATACCAGTTCGGCAGCGACGTGGTGATTGACCTGATCGGCTATCGCCGCCATGGCCACAGCGAGGTGGACGATCCAACGATCACGCAGCCGCTGCTCTACAAGCAGATCAACTCGCATCGTCCGCTGTTTGAGATTTACGCGGAGCAAAACAACATCGACACTACGGAGATGGCGAAAAGTTTTCGCGCCAAAGTGGACGCCGCGTATGATCACGCCGCGCAGATGCAGAAATCTCCGGTGCTGCGCAAGCTGCCCGCCTATTGGGACAAATACCAGGGCGGACGCTACAAGGCTGAGTATGAAGTGCCGACGGCCGTCGCTGAAGACAAGCTGGACCGGATCACGGAAAAGCTGACGACGTATCCTGAAGGCTTTGCTATTCATCCCAAGGTCAAGAAGCTGCTGGAGCAGCGCGAGAAGATGGGCAAGGGCAAGCTGCCGGTGGATTACGGCATGGCCGAAGCCCTGGCCTTCGGATCACTCCTGGTCGAAGGCGTTCCCGTAAGGCTCTCAGGACAGGATGCGCGCCGCGGCACCTTTAATCATCGCCACTCCTGCCTGATCGACACGGAAACTGAGAAAGAGTATGTGCCTCTCTGCCATCTCGCGCCCAACCAGGCTTGGTTTGAAGCGTACAACTCGATTCTTTCTGAAGCCGCGGTGCTGGGCTTTGAATACGGTTTTAGCCGCGACTATCCAGATGGCCTCACGCTGTGGGAAGCGCAGTTCGGCGACTTCGCCAACGGCGCGCAGGTAATCATCGACCAGTTCATTGTGGCCGGCGAAGACAAGTGGGGCCTGCTCTCAGGACTGGTGATGCTGCTTCCACACGGCTATGAAGGCCAGGGGCCGGAACACTCCAGCGGCCGCATCGAACGTTACCTGCAGCTCGCCGCCAAGGACAACATTCAGGTCGCACAGCCTTCCACGGCAGCACAATATTTCCATTTGTTGCGGAGGCAGGCATTACGCAGCTGGCGCAAGCCGCTGATCGTCTTTACGCCCAAAGGCATGTTGCGGCATCCGGATGCAGCAAGTCCGCTGAGCGAACTGAGCGGCGGAAGATTTCAAACCGTAATTCAGGATGGCGAAATCACCAACGCGGAGCGGATCATTGTGTGCAGCGGCAAGGTCGGTCATGAACTGCGGCGCGAACGCAAACGTCGCAACGATGCAAAGACGGCCATCATTTTTCTGGAACAGCTTTTTCCGCTGCCTGAAGCTGAACTGGAAGCTGCGTTCGCGCAGCACACCAACGCGCGCGAGTTTCTCTGGGTGCAGGAAGAGCCGGCCAACATGGGCGCGCTCAATTTCCTGGCGCCGCAGCTCGAGCGTCTGGCCCGCGGGGGGCCATTCCGGTCAGTAAAACGTTCGCCGTCGTCGAGTCCCTCCACCGGGTCGCACACCGCGCATGAGATGGAGCAGAAGACGCTGCTGGAACTGGCGTTCAAGGCGTTTTAAAGGCGGCAGCCACGGGGACGCATTGCATCGAAAAGGGAACCAGGATCATCCAAAATAACTGTACCCGGTATTCATAGATGAAAGGTGGTTGAAATGGCACAAGGAACTGTAACGGCACATGAGGTCCCGGCGCTGCCATACGCGTATAACGCGCTGGAACCGCACATCGACGAGCAAACCATGCACCTGCACCATGACAAGCACCATGCGGCTTACGTTACCAAGCTGAACGGTGCAATTGAGAAACATCCTGAACTGGGAAGCAAGAGTCCTGAGGACCTGCTTCGCAATCTGAACGCGCTGCCTGACGACGTGCGCGGCGTGGTCCGCAACAATGGCGGCGGACACGTGAACCACACCATGTTCTGGCAGATCATGGGACCGAAAAAAGGCGGCAATCCAACCGGCGCCATTGCCGATGCCATCAACAAGACCTTTGGCAGCTTTGACGCCTTCAAGGAAAAGTTTGAGGCCGCCGGCGTAAATCAGTTCGGCAGCGGCTGGGCCTGGCTGGTCAAAACCAAGTCCGGCGAATTCAAAATCACCTCCACGCCCAACCAGGACAATCCCATTTCCAACGGCGAATTTCCCGTCCTGGGCAACGACGTTTGGGAGCACGCCTATTACCTGAAGTATCAAAACCGGCGCCCGGACTACCTGAAAGCCTGGTGGAACGTGGTGAACTGGGACGAAGTGAACAAGCGGCTGGCGCAGGCCGACAGCTTTTTCAAATAAATTCTTGGCCTTTCTAAAGCCGCTCACCCCGAGCGGCTTTTTTTATTCATTCTTGTAACGCCAGTACCTCAAGTGGCACTACCTTCGAGCAGGAAAGAGCAGGGAAAGTGTGCTATAAGGTGGGTGCGAACCCCCGTAAAAAAATTCAATCTAGCGAAGGATGAGGTGTGTTTTGAACAGATTCTTAGCGGGAACCTGTGCGCTTGCTTTTGTGTTGTTTGGTCTTGGCTCGGCAAAAGCCGCGGACGAATTTAAAGGATTTTATGTCGGAGCGAACGCCGGCGGCGCTTTTGGCCGTTTCGACGTGGACACCAGTCCCATTTTCAGCCCAACCGGTTATTTCGCCGCAACCAGCACGCCGGCCATCACCACCGCCAGCGCCCAGAAGATCAAACCCAATGGTTTCACGGTCGGCGGTCAGGCAGGCTACAACTGGCAATGGGAAAGCGTTGTGTTCGGCCTCGAATGGGACTTCGGCAAGATGGACCTGAGCGGCTCCACAACCGTAACGCAAACGTATCCGTGCTGCGCGCCAACAGCTTTCACTGTTACGCAGACGGCGGAAACCAGCTGGCTGATGACCGCGCGCCCGCGCCTGGGCGTCGCGTTTGGCCATGCCCTGTTCTATGGGACGGCAGGCGGGGCTCTGACCAACGTGAAGTACACGGCGCTGTTTACTGATACCTTTGCCACTGCCCATGAAAGCGCCAGCCTGGACGATAAAAGGGCGGGATGGGTCGTGGGCGCCGGCGCGGAATTCGCCATTACTCACCATCTGTCATTCAAGGGCGAATATCTTTATGCCGGTTTTGGCACTTCGACCGTGACCAGCAATAACCTGACTGCCTTTACGCCGCCCATCGCATTCCCGACCAACGTTTTCACTCACACCGTCTCGCTGCATGCAAAGATTGCGCGCGGCGGAATAAACTTCCGGTTCTAGATCGTTGGCAGGCGCTTGTCGCCCGCCGGTCGAGACAGGCCGCTCTTTTTAAGGGCGGCCCTTTTTCTTTTTCGGCGCTGGCGCCGACGCGCAAGAGCTGGAGCATCGACCGCATCCGCCGTCAGTTCTATTCTGTTTTCAAAGAGCGTCTTAACGCCGCCTGGGCGGCTTATCGTCCCTGCTGCTTTTCAACCACCAATTTTGGCAATACCGGGGTCCCCGGCAAGCCCGACTTTGGCTTGCTGGGGTGGAAGTCCGGCGATTTTGGCATTGAACAGCCAGGGGATCGATCCCTGATCTTGGCTGTTCTCCGTGTCTCCGCGCCTCCGCGGTGGGTTTGGGTTCTCCGATCTCGTGCGATTCCGGCGATCCGTATATCCCTCCCCCCTCCCGGTTCATCCCACTTCATCCCAAGTCATCCCAGATTGGCGTGGGTTTCAGAGGTTTTGCCTTTCCGATCACGCGCGATCTCGGCGATCACGGCGATTCCGGCGATCTAGCCGCGCTCCGCGCGGTCCCACCCCTCCCGGTTCATCCCACTCCATCCCAAGTCATCCCAGATTGGCGTAGACTTCAGCGGACCTAGCATCAATTGGCGTAGGTTTCAGCGTTCCCACCCTATTCCTGATTGGTGTCATCCGTGTTAATCCGTGGCACGGTTTTGCCTTTCCGATTCCGGCGATCCCCTCCCCCTCCCCCTCCCCCTTAACTAGGGTTCTAAAGGGCTTACACTGCCGATCCCAGATTGGCGTAGACTTTAGCGTTCCCACTTCGTGTTCCTTCGTGGTTGAAGTTCTTTTGCTTTTCCACAGCCAAACCGTAAAAGCATATTTTACCTTTTGTTCGCCAATTTGTCAACAACAAAAGTGTCGTTTCCAACTTGCAAAAGAGCTGCCCCAAGGGTAACCTGTGCCACGCAAATGGCAGAGTCACAGGAACATCGCGCGTATGTCATCGTAAACGCCAAGCGCGATCCCATCTCGTTGCCGGTTTGTGCTTGCTGCGGCGAACAAGCGACAACAGGCGTGTCTCCAGAGCTGGTACATGAGCTGGGGCATCTAAAGACGGCTTATACGTATCCTGTGCCGTCTTGCGCAATATGCGCGAGGCACTTTAATTGGGAAGTCGAGAAACACAAAGACCCGGAACCTCCCACGATCATCGGGCTGTTTCTCGTGGTCCTTTGGGCGGTTCTTCTGCGTGCTGGTTTCAGCCTTTCGGATTCACTCTGGATAATGGTTCCTGGTTTTTTCTTGGTGTCTGCTTTGGTACTTGGACTGTGGTACTGCGTCGGAAAGGCGTTTGATACGCGAGATCCAACGCCCCCGCCAATGAAGGACAACTGTACCGCGATGCGCTTCACGTTTATTGCGTCAATGGACTGGAAGAAGCTTCGAATAGGCTTCACGAATGTGCAATTTGCTCGCCTGTTCGCGCACGTCGCCCAACAAAACGGCGTCTTTGTGGCGGCTGACGGTCTTGAAGGGCGTGCCGAGTCAGCAGGTGCCTGATCTCAACAACGACAAAGAACGTTCAACTCTCTCTTTTCGTCGTGTGTCATAAATCCTTTAACAGTTCTCCCAGCTGCGTCTTCAGGCCCATTGCCTATCTCTGGACATGAATATGATCTATCAGTTATTTGTTTGAAAGATCACGGGCTCCATAATGCGCATGGCGCCGGAATGGCTGCCCTTGATGCTGCACAAAAGGCCCAAATCTATTGCATTCTGTACCGCATGAACCTTATCGTTTGCACGGATCGTGGACTCCTGCCGCGAATTACAGGCGACCAGGGTATTCAGGCCTGAATTTACCCGGCTGCACCAGGTGTTCGCGCAAGAGCTGCAAGCGGAAATCAACGAAGAAGTGCTGAGCATCCTGCTCGACATCGAAACCGACGATCTAAACCGTTTTGGCAAAGTCAGGGACGCGCGCGACAAGGAACTTCGCGACCCGGATGATGTTTTCATTCATGCCGAAGAACGCAGAAGGGAGCTCGCCAAACAGCGCAAGAAACAAACGATGGGCGCAAACCGCGCGGGCTGAGAAGGGCCTTTCTTCTTGCAAGCTCTTGCCAAAATGTTCCGTTTGGACAGACTTGTGCAAAATACTTTCGTTCTCTCGTTCAAGCAGAGGATTCATGCGAAACTCTTCGAGGGATCTATGCTGCACAACCTTCTTCACGATCTTTGCTATGGCGCGCGGATGCTCTGGAAAAGCCCGGGATTTACCTTCATCGCGGTGCTGACTCTTGCCCTGGGCATCGGCGCCAACACAGCAATCTTCAGCATTATTGACGTCCTGCTCTTCCGTCCTCTGCCTGTCACGCAGCCAGACCAACTGGTCCGCATCTTCAGCGGCGATACCAGAGGAAATGCCGGCTGGGGCTTCATCTCGTTGCCGGAATTTCAGGACTATCGCGACCAAAGCGCGGTGTTCTCCGGGCTCGCTGCCTACGTGGACCGTTTTCCCGCCAATGTCTCGGCCGGAAAATTCGGCACTGAACGCGTCGATGCCGGCATGGTCACGGGAAATTACTTCCAGCTTCTTGGAGCATCGGCCGGGATGGGAAGGACGTTGCTGCCCGGCGACGACCAGAAAGGTGCGGCTCCCGTCGTGATGCTCGGGCATCAATTCTGGAAACGGCATTTTCCTTCCGACGCCAGTGTGCTCGGTTCGCAGATATTGATTGACGGCCAGTGGTTCACCGTTGTTGGAGTCACGCCGGCCGGCTTCGGCGGCGTGTCTTTCGAAAATTTTCCCCAGATTTGGCTTCCACTCTCGCATGGCGTTCAGATCGATCCCTTGCTCAAGAGCCAGATTCCCCTGAACCACAAATCTTTTGTGCCCTTCGCTGTTGTCGGCAGGTTCAAGCCCGGCATCTCCGCCGTACAGGCTCAGGCCCAGTTGGACATACTGGCCGAAAGGCTTGGCGCCGGCAAGCCCGACGCTTCTGAGGGACCGGATTGGAAACGTGCGTGGCCTGTGCTCGTTCCAGTAACTCAGGCCGCGCGGCAAGGCAACTCGCATTTCTCATTCCTGCTGCTCGGAATCGTCGTGCTGGTGCTTTTGATAGCCTGCGCGGATGTCGCCGGCCTCATGCTGGCCAGGGCGGAGACGCGCCAAAAGGAAATCGCCGTGCGCCTCGCCCTGGGAGGTTCGCGGCAACGGATCATGATGCTGCACCTCTCGGAAGCTCTGCTGATCTCCGGCCTTGGATCTGTCCTCGGCTGCATCTTTGCCGGCTGGGCGACTCGATTGATCGTTCTCACCGCGCCTCCGGCCCTTGACTTGCCGCTGGACCGCGCTGCCTCGGTCCTCGATCTCCGGGTTCTTGCCTTCACCGGCATGGTTGCGCTCGCGTCGGCGTTGATAAGCGCGATGGCGCCCGCGTTGAGATATTCCCGAACCGAACTCGTGCTCGGCATCAAGAGCGATTCAGGCCGCTCAAGTGCGAGTGGGCGCCGCTTCTCCGCACAGGCCGCGCTGATCGTGATGCAGGTTGCGGCTTCAGTACTTCTGCTGGTGGGAGCAGGTCTGCTCACCCGGACGCTTTGGCACGCTTCGGAAGTGCGGCTGGGCTTTGATCCTGAGCACACTGTCTTTGCGTCGACAGATCTGATACGCCAGGGCTACGACAAGAATGCGGCCGCAACCCTTCTGGGCCCGCTGCTGGACTCTCTGCAGGCACAGCCCGGAGTCGAGTCAGCCGCTCTGGGAACTCCGCCGATGAGTGCGGATATGTCCACTTCGGTCAGGATCGAAGGGCATGATTCAAGCGATGGCAAGCGAGTGAGCATTCGAGGCAGCCGTGTCAGCCCCGGGTACTTCAAGACCGTCGGCATTCCGTTGCTGAGCGGCCGCGATTTCAGGCGCTCTGACTCGGCCACTGGCGCGGGCGTGGCCATTGTGAGTGTCTCTTTCGCGCGAAAATTCTGGCCGAATCAAGATGCGCTGGGCAAGCACATCGAGCAGGTCGGAATACATAACCAGACGTTTGAAGTTGTCGGCATCGTGGGCGATACGGCAAACCAGGACCTGCGTCGCGGGCCGCCGGCATTGGCTTATTTCCCGCTGGAACAGGCTTATCTTATGTTTCCCTGGCAGCCTGATGTTTCCATGCTGGTGCGTGGCCCGGGCGATGCGGGCCAGTTGCTCGCCTCAATTCGCCGTGCCGTTGCCGGCGTGGATTCCGCTTTGCCCGTCTTCCGTATCAGGAGCTTGAAAGAGCATGTTGCAGGCGCCCTGGGCCAGGAAAGGTTCCTCGCTCGGCTCTTGCTGATTTTTGCTTTGGTTGCAGTAACGCTGGCCGCTGCCGGCGTCTTCGGGCTCATGTCCTATAGCACGCAAAAGGGGACGCATGACTTCGGCATTCGCATGGCTTTGGGCGCCCAACCGCATCACGTGCTGTGGCTAGTCCTGAGGAAGGGGTTGCTGCTGGCTTTGCTTGGATTGGTTTTCGGCCTCGGCGCGGCCCTGGGGCTGGCCCGTCTGCTCGCCAGCCTGCTTTTTGGCGTGGCCCCCAACGATGGCTTAACGTTCATCGCGGTCGCGGCGCTCACTCTTATGGTCGCCTTGCTCGCCTGTTATCTCCCGGCGCGTCGTGCCACCCGCGTCGACCCATTGGTGGCTTTGCGCAACGAGTAAGATCTTGTTTCCGATCCTCATAAGGCATTATCAGCGAAAGCCTGGACGGTCACGGGGTGGAGCACTTTTAGTCCTGCGTTGAAAGCCCATAAATACTCCGGCTTCAGCCACCGAGGTACCTTTGTGTGTGCTGGTCCACATCCACACGGCAAAGCCCTAGACTTTCGCGGCTCCAACCAGCCATGCCGCCCATCCGGTCAGGATCGACAACACGGCGGAAAATATGATCGGCGGCAGGATGAAATATCTCCAACTGAGCACGATGCCCGCCACTTGCAGTCCGAAGAAGACCCAGCCCAGCGCTCCGATCGACTGCGGCGTGTTGCGCGCCACGTCGCCCAGGTGCCAGGCCAGAAATGCGACAAACAGCAGATACGCCGTGCAAAACAGCCCAAAGCCGCGATAGAAATCTCCATAGCTATAACTCTTGCTCCCAAGATGGAAGCGAACGTTGTCCATGGTTTGTTGCACCGCAATGCCCTCAGGCGTTGGCGCTTTGAACGTCAAGAACCCAAGCGTATGCCCGGCGGCAAACAGGATCAGGACGAATGCGGCTATCCGATAGAGCAATGTTGCGGTCATCGGCGCTCCAATTCTGCTGGATATGTTGTTGGTGATTCAGTGTACCTGACTCACCAGTATCACGCGCGAAAGCTGGAGCATCGACCGCATCCACCGTCAGTTCTATTCTGTTTTGATTGCATGAGCCAGAAACACCGTTAAAGACCGCTCCATATCTGGGCGCAATGTACGGGAACGGGAGTTGGTGGCAGAAGATGCAAATTTGAACCTCGATAACGGTTCGAAACCCACGAGGCCCCGAGCGCCGTTAGGCGCGCCCACAGGTTAGCCCACCCCGAAGGCGATCCCGCAAAGCGGGAGAGCCGGGAGGGGTGGGTAGGCTGCAAAATGAATTCGAGCGCCGTAGGTGCGGCCCAGAGACTATCGAGAAATGTTCCAACTGCAAGCGTTCCATCTTGTAACACTTGTTCCCAGAGCGCACGCAACAACTGAAAATGATAAACTTAAGAGTTTGCCCTGCTCGATCAGACTCTTCATACAGTAGGTTTCTCATATGGCACAAGCTACAGACATTGCAATCGTAAGCGGCGCGCGCACGCCCATGGGCCGCTATTGCGGCAAATTGCGCGACTTCACCGCCATGGACCTGGCCGCGCTCGCCGGCCAGGAAGCAATCCGGCGCTCCGGCGTCGATCCCAAAGAATTTGACCATGCCGTTTTCGGCAACGCGCAGCAAACCTCCGGCGACTCGCTCTATGGCGCGCGGCACGTTGCCCTGAAGGCCGGGTTGCCCATTGAAACGCCCGCGCTCACGGTAAACCGCCTTTGCGGATCGGGCATGCAGTCGCTGGTGAACGCCGCGCAGATGATTCAACTGGGCGAGGCGAGCACCGTGCTGGCCGGCGGCATGGAATCCATGTCGCAGGCGCCTCACGTTATCCGGGGCGCGCGCTGGGGACTTGGCCTGGGCGAGGGCAAACTGGAAGACTCGCTCATGGTGGCGCTGCTCGACACATACTGCGGTCTATACATGGCGAACACCGCTGAGCTCTATGCCGAGCAGCAGGGCATCACGCGCCAGCACATGGATGAATTTTCTCTCCAGTCGCAACAGAAGGCCGGCGCAGCGCAGAAGGCCTGCCGCCTGGCGGAAGAAATCGTCCCGGTGGCTCTCAAGAATCGCAAAGGTGAGCCGACCGGTGAGATGTTTGAGAAAGACGATCACCTGCGTCCAGAGACGACCATGGAGGGCCTGGCCAAGCTGAAGGCCGCGTTCGGCAAGAATGGGACTGTCACGGCGGGCAATGCCAGCGGCATCGTCGATGGCGGCGCGGCCGTGGTGATGATGACGCTCGCCCAGGCGGATAAGCGCGGCCTCAAGCCCATGGGACGCATCGTGAGCTGGGGCATCGCCGGCGTCGATCCCAAAATCATGGGCAGCGGCCCGGTGCCGGCTTCGCGCGCGGCGCTCAAAAAGGCCGGACTAAAGCTGGATGAGATTGATTTGATCGAAGTCAACGAGGCTTTTGCCGGGCAGTATCTGGCGGTCGAAAAAGAACTCGGCCTCGATCGCAACAAAGTCAACGTCAATGGCGGCGCGATTGCGCTCGGCCATCCCCTGGGAGCCACAGGGACAAGGTTGGTCATCACGCTGCTGCACGAACTGCGGCGTCGCAAAGCGCAGTACGGCCTTGCTACGGCATGCATTGGCGGCGGGCAGGGAATTGCCATGATCGTGGAGAATCTGAATGTATGAACTTCGGTGCGAAATTCGGCCGTATTCACTGTCTGTTTAGTTTAGGGCTCGGCTTCATCGCCAGCGCCCTGTCGGTCATCACGCTTCTCTTTGCCGCTCCTCAAGTCCTTATCCAACTTGGAGGAGGAGACATGGGGGCGGGGAGTCTTGAAGATGGCGTGAAGGGTGAAGTGATAGCTTTCTTTGTTTTGGGCATTTTGTTTACTGTGGTGCTGGCCTTGATTCTGGCAATCCTGATCAAAAGAAAATCAAAAGACAAGTCGTCCGACGGCTGGTGGCCGGTTCCTCGCTGATTGAGTCGGCTGAAATTTCTGGAGAACAAATGACTATCAAGAAAGTTGGAATACTTGGTCGCGGCCTCATGGGCTCAGGCATTGCGCAGGTCAGAAGTACGGGTTGGCCACGGCATGCATTGGCGGCGGGCAGGGCATAGCGATGATCGTGGAGAACCTGCATCGGTGAGACGCGAGACCGGATTAGCGTTGACCTTGATTCCACTGAGCCTCGCTATTGGACTCTCTGCGAGCGCTCTGGTGACTTTCGCGCTGTCGGTGTATGCGCCGCAAATTTTCACAGGCCATGGTCCTGGCAGCGCGGCAAGTCAGGACGGGCTGGCCGGTGCGGCTGGCTGCTTCCTGGTTCTGGGATCGCTCTTTTCGCTCATTGCGGGGCGGGCTTTGTGGAAGTTCATCGCAACGGACGGTCCGGCAAAGACGAAACCCGGCGGCTGGTGGCCCGGACCAAAAAATTGATTTGAAATTATTCAGGAGAAACTATGGCCATTAAAAAAGTTGGTGTGCTCGGCTGCGGACTGATGGGCTCAGGCATCGCCCAGGTCAGCGCCGTTGCCGGTTATGACGTGACTGTGCTCGAGCAGGAACAGAAATTTCTCGATAAAGGCTTTGCCGGAATCGAAAAGTCGCTGGCCAGGTTTGCCGAGAAGCCGGAGAAGTCCGGCATCACTCCGGAGAAAGCCAAAGAAGCCCGCGCGCGCATCAAGGGCACGACCAGCCAGAAAGACCTCGCCGATTGCGACATCATTGTGGAAGCGATCATCGAGAACGTCGACGTAAAGAAGAAGACATTCGCGGAACTCGATGCCATCGTGAAGAAAGACGCGATCTTCGCCAGCAACACGTCATCCATTTCCATCACTGAAGTTGCGGCGGCAACCAGACGCGCTGACAGATTTGTGGGCCTGCATTTCTTCAACCCTGTCCCGCTGATGAAGCTGGTGGAAGTGGTCCGCACCATCGCCACAGACAACGCCGCCTTTGAGACGGCCTATGAATTCGGCAAGAGCCTGGGCAAGGTCCCGGTACGCACCAGCGACAAGACCGGCTTCATCGTAAACCGTCTGCTCGTTCCCTACATGCTTGACGCGATTCGCGCTTACGAAGAAGGCGTGGGCTCCATCCCCGACATCGACAACGCCATGAAGCTGGGTTGCGGCTATCCCATGGGACCGTTCACGCTGCTGGATTTTGTGGGACTCGATACCACGTACTACATCACGCACGTGATGTTCGACGAGTTTCGCGAACGCCGCTTCGCTTCGCCGCCTCTCCTGAAGCGTCTTGTAATGGCCGGCTGGTACGGACGAAAAACCGGCAAAGGATTTTACGATTATGCCGATCCGAATAACCCTGTTCCAGGACAATTCTAGTTTAGAAGCGTTAGCCGCGAATCAAACCAAAGAACGCGAATCAGAAAAACTGTTGAATTAAATTCGTGTTTATTCGCGTGCATTCGCGGCCCCCTTGGTTGAAAAGAATGGAAAATCTCAAACTCGAAAAGAAAAACGCCATCGCTTACGTCACCATCGACCGTCCCAAGGTCCTCAACGCACTCAACATGGCCACCATGCGGGAGCTGTGGCAGGTGTTCAGTGAACTGAAAGACGACAAGCAGGTTCGCGTCGTAATCCTTACCGGCTCCGGCGAGAAGGCTTTTGTCGCCGGCGCGGACATCAACGAGCTGGCGAAGAACAGCCCGGTGGAAGCGAAGGCCTACACGCACAAGGGCCAGGCCACGCTCGATCTGATCGAAAACCTGGGCAAGCCGGTGATCGCCTGCATTAACGGCTTCGCCCTCGGTGGCGGCTGCGAGATTGCCATGGCATGCACCATGCGCATCGCCGGTGAGAACGCCAAACTCGGTCAGCCTGAAGTCAAACTTGGCCTCATTCCCGGTTATGGCGGCACGCAGCGGCTGCCCCGGCTGGTCGGCGCCGGACTGGCGATGCAGATTCTTCTCACCGGCGAAATGATCACCGCGCAGGAAGCGCACCGCATCGGGCTGGTGAATGAAGTGGTCGCTGCTGACCGGCTGATCGCGCGCGCGGAAGAGATCGCGCAAAAGATCATCGGCATGGCCCCGCTGGCGATTCAGTACTGCATGGAAGCCGTAAATCAGGGCATGAACATGACTTTGCCGGAAGGCCTTTTTCTTGAAGCCACGCTGTTCGGTATCTGCTGCGCGACGGAAGACAAGAAGGAAGGCACCACGGCTTTTCTGGAAAAACGCGCAGCCAATTTCCAGGGCAGGTAGCATGCATCAAGACTGGAACCCGGATAAGCTGAAGACGGCGGCCATCTTCTATAACCTGCATGAGGCCGACATCGCGAAGGGACTGCTGGACTCCTGTGGCGTAGACTGTTTCCTGTGCGATGAGAACATGCACAGGGTCCATCCGCTCGCAACCGAGATCACCGGCGGCGTGCGGCTGCAGGTAGCTGAGCAGGACATTGAACTGGCAAAAGAGCTGCTCAAAGAGTACAAACCACCGGAAGATCCGGCAGGCCCTGGGGCGATTGAGTGAGGGAGCAGCGAGCAGGTAGCGCTTCAGCAACTGGCAATGGGCACGTAGATGGATGAAAACAGCGACTCTGATTGCTCCACCATGCAAGAGCTAATTGCTTATGATTAAGAACATCACCACAATCCGCCGTGCCGCCGGGGCCAAAGAGTTCAAGGCGCTCGTAAAGCTCTTTGACGCGCTGGGCTTCGAGCAGGGAACTCCATGGAAGACCGCGCGCGGCCAGGGCTCCCCATTCAAGGCGCCGCTGGGGCAGCTTGAGTTTGTTGAAGGACTTGAAACGCTCCACGCCGACATATGGATTGAAGTCACGGACCTGGATTCAATACGCGACGTGCTGGCAAAAGAAAGCGTGAAGGCGGCCGGCGAAATCCAGCAGACCGCGTGGGATTCAAGGTTCCTGGTGGCTGAACCGGCCCGGGGATTGAAAGTCCTTTTCTGGCAGAAGAACCGTCCCAGCGAAGATGCGATTGTAGGTGATCTAAGCGCTCGTGGCATGCGCTTTGGCGTGGTGGTGAGCCGCTGGAATTCGTTCATCACGGAGCGGCTGCTGCAAGGCGCGCTGGACGCACTCATGCGCAGCGGTTGCAGCAAACAGGACATTACAGTCGTCCGCGTGCCGGGCGCGTTTGAAATTCCTTCGCAGGCGCGCACGCTGGCCCAGAGCGGAAAATATGACGCCATCGTCACGCTGGGCTGCCTGATTCGTGGCGAGACCACACATTACGAGCATATTTCCACCGAGGTCACTCGCGGCATCGGGCAATCGGCGCAGGAAACCGGCGTGCCGCACACCTACGGCGTGCTGACCTGTGAAAACCTGGAGCAGGCGCTGGACCGCGCGGGTCTAAAGGCCGGAAACAAAGGTTTTGAAGCGGCGATTTCTGCCGTCGAGATGGTCAGCCTGCAGCACAAGACCCGAGGCCGGGAGAAGAAGAAAGCCGGCCCAGGGAAGAAGAGCAAAGGCCGTTAAAAATGGGCACCCGGCGCAAATCCCGTGAACTATGTTTGCAGATGCTCTTCCAGTGGGACATGGGAAAGCAGGCGCCGGAGCATGTGCGTAAAACCTTCTGGGCGGAGCGCGGCGAGGTGGACGATGAGACCCGCAACTTTGCCGACGATATCTTCCAGGTGGCGGTGGGCCGTCAGCAGGAAATCGACGACCTGATCCAAAAGCACGCGCAGCACTGGCGCATGGAGCGGATGGCGGCGGTGGACCGCAATGTGCTTCGAACCGGCGTAGCCGAGTTCCTGGGGCCTCATCGGACGCCTCGGCCGGTGGTGATCAATGAAGCGCTGGAAATCGCGCGCAAATTTTCCGCGCCGGAGTCCGTGCAGTTCATCAATGGCGTGCTCGATTCAGTGGGGAAAGAACTTGCAAAATAGCTTAGCCGCGAATGCACGCGAATGGCCGCGAATCTCGAAAACTTCAACTAGAATTCTGCTGATTCGTGTTTATTCGCGTTGATTCGCGGCCATGCGCTTGCAGTGCTAAAATAAAGCACTCCAGCCCCTGGTACCCGCAATAATAAATACAAACGGACCTCTAGCATTGAAAAAGACCTCGATCACGTACGCCGACAGCGGCGTTGACATTGACCGCGCCGACCGCGCCAAGCAGCGCATCAAGTACCTGGCCCATCGCACGTTCACGCCGGGGGTAGTGAGCGAAATCGGCGGCTTTGGCGGGATGTTTGCCATCGACAAGAAAAAGTTTCGCGATCCAGTTCTGGTTTCCAGCGTCGATGGCGTCGGCACCAAGCTGAAGGTCGCGTTCATGATGAACCTGCACCACACCGTGGGCGGCGATCTGGTGAACCACTGCGTGAATGATATTGCCGTACAGGGAGCTACGCCGCTTTTCTTCATGGATTACCTGGCCACCGGCTCGCTCGATCCCGATATCGCGGAGAAAATTGTGGAAGGGATGGCCGAAGCATGCCGCCACAACGGCTGTGCCCTGATCGGCGGCGAGACGGCGGAGATGCCGGGCTTCTATCCCAAAGGCGAGTACGATCTGGCCGGGTTCATTGTTGGCATGGTGGATAAGAATAAGATCATCACGGGTGACAAGGTTTGTGTTGGCGACGTGCTGGTAGGCTTGCCTTCCAACGGGCTGCACACCAACGGATATTCGCTGGCGCGCAAACTGTTTTTTGACGTCGCGAAATACACGCCCGATACCTACGTGAACGAAATGAAGGCCAAGGCCGGCGCCGAACTCATGCACACGCACAAGAGCTACTGGCCGGTACTGAAGAAGTTGATTGCGGCCGACCTGCTGCATGCCATGGCCCACATCACCGGCGGCGGAATTACTGACAACCTGCCGCGCGTCCTGCCCAAAGGCGCCGGCGCAGTGGTGGAAATGGGCACATGGCCCATTCTGCCGGTGTTTACTCACATGCAGCATATTGGCAACGTGCCCCAGGAAGACATGATGCGCACTTTCAATATGGGGATCGGCATGGTACTGGTGGTGCCGGCCAAAAAGTTCAAGCGCGTGCAGTCGATGATCGAAAAAATGGGAGAGAAAGCCTACCTTATCGGCCGCATCGTCAAAGGCGACCGCAAGGTGCAGTACGCCTGAAGCATGCCCCGTCCATTTCCAGAATTAGAGCACTTGCCATAGAAACCGCAATAACTATATTCAATCAGATAGAAATCCTCTATCCTATGCAGCGTTGCAGCAAGTTTAGGCTGGGAGGTTTCAATGCCACATCGTCGGGCGGATAGCGGACCTGGCATATGCCGCAAGCTAGGTATAGCTTTTGTGTTTCTCGGCGTCATTGCCATTTGTGGTTGCTATCACGTTCGCGTGATTGTTCCTCAACCCGATCCCGGCACGGAATACAAAAAGAAAACGGTCCAAAATCTGGCCTGGGGAATATTGCCGAAGAAGAAGGACCTTACGGCCACGAATTGCCTGGGCTCGACCCGGCTGGATGAAGTGCGGACAAACTCGAATCTTGGCTACAGTTTTTTGACGGTTGGCACATTAGGTTTCTGGTCTCCCGCGCAGATAGAGTGGCGATGCACCAAGCCTTTTGAGCCGTCGGACGGCGTTATCCACAAAAAGAAGCCTGTGTCCCTGCTCCTGCTCCCAGCACCGCAGGCTGGTTCCGTACCGCCCTCGGGCCGCAAGACGATTCATACACTTGCGTGGGGTCTGGTCGCGGAGAATGCCGTCGCCGATAACTGCGCGAAATCCAAAGCAATGGATGAAGTCCGTGTGAACTCAAACTTCGGATACAGTCTTGTCAATGTGGCTACCCTGGGTTTCTGGTCGCCTACTACAGTGGAATGGAAATGCTCCAGCCCGCGTGAGCAATCCGGCATGGTCAATCCAAATTCTCTACTCCAGAGCCAGACTGGATTGGAGTCAAGATGAGTGATGATGATGCAAACTCCAAGCCAAAGCTGGTAGATACAGGCCAGAAAAGCTGGCAGAACGCCCACGTAACCTATACCCAGCCTCTGCGCCATTTCTATGACCTGTGGAACCCAACGGAAGGCGATAGCTTTGACCGGTACAACGCCACCACGTCGGCGATCATGGATCTTATCGCCCAGGCGCAAACGGAAAATGTTGGCCTGCGCGCTTTGGGCGGAGGATGGTCGCTGTCTCGCGCGCCTGCCACCGATGGAATCCTGGTAAATACCAAATTGTTGAATCTTTTTTTCAGAATGGATCCTGACCTGGTAGACCCCGCTTATTCCAATCCAGAGCGGGAAAAAGCGCTGCGTTTTCTGCAGTGCGGCAATTCCATCCTTGAGGCCCACCAGAAACTTCGCGCCCAGGGCCGCGGCCTGCGAAGCTGTGGCGCCAGCAACGGGCAGACCATAGCAGGGGCGCTCTCCACAGGGACCCACGGCGCCGCGATCGACGCCGGATCGATTGCCAACTATGTTGTCGGTCTGCACATTGTAGTGGGCCCGCAAAGGCACGTCTGGCTGGAGCCGGCTTGTTATCCGGTTATGACCAGGGATTTTGCCGACGCGCTGGGAGCCGAGTGGATACGCGATGACGCTCTCTTTCACGCCGCTTTGATCAGCCTGTGCGGCTTCGGATTCATCCATGGCGTGATGATTGAGACCGATCCTCTCTTTCTTTATGAAATGCACCGTCACCGCATGCCATATGACGCACCCATGCGGAACGCGATGAACACCCTGGATTTTTCCCAAATCTCGTTACCGGGCGGTACGGCGCGACCCTACCATTTTCAGGTATTGATTAATCCGTTTGATGTGGAGCAGAAGGGCGTTTCGGTGAACACGATGTACCGCTCCAAGATCGACCCTGACGATGAAGCCGCGCATACGGACAAGAATACAGGTGACTTTGATTCTGCCGTAACCGATCTGGGAGGAAGAACACAGGGGGATGACGCGCTGGCGGTGCTGGGAAGAGTAACACAAACTCTTCCCGCCCTAACGCCTGAGATCATCAAGGTTTTCATGCAGGCAGAATTTCCGGACACTACCAGGCCCATTTTAGGCACGCTGGGCGAAATCTTCAGCAACACGACCACGCGAGGCAGGACCGCGAGCACGTCGATGGGCGTTCCCGTGGAATTTGCCACGCGGGCCCTTGATGCGCTGTTGGCGCTCAACAAGAGCAACGGGCCATTTGCCGGCATTTTTTCCCAGCGCTTTGTGAAAGGGAACAACGCCACGCTCGGCTGGATCCGCTGGCCTTCAACCTGCGTGATTGAATTGGATGGCGCTTATTCAGACAATTCTCTGGCCTTTTTTGACCTCGTGGCAAAGACTTTTATCGACCAGGGTATTCCGCACACGTTTCACTGGGGAAAAATGTCAAAGCTGGGCCCGGCAGATATGGCGCTGCTGTATGGAGACGCCGTCAATCAATGGCTCACGGCCCGCCGGCAGCTTCTCGATCCAGCGTCTCGCAAGGTCTTTACCAATGCCTTCCTGGAAGGCATGGGGCTGACAGCCGACGCTTAGAGCGCATCGAGGGCCGTTTGCAAGATCACGTGGCTGTTTATTCCTGCACGGGCGCGGGGGATGATACAAATAAATGTGCCCCCATTGAAAAAACTTGGCATCCTGCTTTCCGGACGCGGCTCGAATTTTGAGGCCATCGCAGATTCCATCAAAGCCGGGCGGTTGCAGGCGGAAATCGCCATCGTAATTTCCAATCGTGCTGACGCGCCCGGGCTGGAGTCCGCGCGGCGGCGCGGCCTGAAGGCGCAATTGATTCCTTCCAAGGGCCGGGTCCGCGAAGAACATGATGCCGAAGTGTCGGCGGCGCTCAGGCAAGCGCAGGTCGATCTGGTCTGCCTGGCTGGATATATGCGCCTGCTCTCTCCTGAATTCGTGCGGGCGTTTCCCGACCAGATCGTCAACATTCACCCTTCGCTGCTGCCCGCTTTCCCCGGCATGGACGCGCAGAAGCAGGCGCTGGATTATGGCGCCAAGATCACCGGCTGCACCGTGCATTTTGTGGACGAGCATCTGGACCATGGGCCCATCATCTTGCAGAAAACCGTTCCGGTGCTTGAAGGCGATGATGTGCACACCCTCTCAGCGAGAATTCTTGAGCAGGAACACTCCGCTTATTCTGAGGCAATCGCGCTGATCTTATCGGGTGATCTTGAAGTGGTTGACCGTAGAGTGTTGCGCAAGCGAGGGCGTTCGGAGGGCAGAAGTTCGGAGGCCAAAAGTTCGGAGGCCAAAAGTTCGGAGGCCAGAAGTTCGGAGGCCAGAAGTTCGGAGGAAAGATAGATGCTGAAGGTCAAGCTGCTGCATGCGGCAGCCAAAGCGCCAACCGTCGCGCACCCCGGTGAAGATCTGGGCTATGACATTTACTCCTCTGAGACCGTAACGCTGGAAGGCCGCGGCCACGCCATCGTCTCTACCGGCATTGCCATTGAGTGCACGTCGCCCGCGGGCAATCCGATGGGCGCGTTGCTGCGGGACAAATCGTCGATGGCGGCGCGGAGGCTGGCCCTGACCGGCGGCGTGATCGACTCCGGCTATCGCGGAGAGATCAAAGTCCTGATGGAAAATTTGAGCGACCTGCCGGCGACGATCCGCGCCGGCGATAAGATTGCCAACCTCATTCCTTATCCCGTGCTGACCGGAGAGGTGGAAGTGGTGGAAGATCTGAATGAGTCGAGCCGCAAAGCGGGGGGATTTGGATCGAGCGGGAGATGAACTTTCTGAAATCCCGAGCGCAGCGAGGGAACGCTATGGCTGCAATACTCTAGCGGTACGACAAATATCCTCCGACGATAGCTTTTGAAATTAGTTAACATACTTGGAACGCGAGAATGGGTCCTCATTATGTTTTGCAACTATAGGGATCCCTCGCTACGCTTGGGACTTCATAAAAAATGGCAAACTTTCCTCCTGTTGAAGAACAACTGGCATACATCAAGAAGGGCGCGGCGGAGATCATCCATGAGCGCGAGCTGCGCGAGCGCCTGGAGCAATCTCTCAAGACCGGCAAGCCGCTGCGCGTGAAAGCCGGCTTTGATCCCACGGCGCCGGACCTGCACGTTGGCCACACCGTGCTCATCCGCAAGCTGAAGCATTTTCAGGACCTCGGACACACCGTAATCTTCCTGATCGGAGACTTCACGGGGATGATTGGCGACCCCACAGGACGGACGGTCACGCGTCCGCCGCTTACGCGCGCCGATATCGACCGCAACGCGGAGACGTACAAGGCGCAGGTGTTCAAGATCCTCGATTCGCAGAAGACCGTGGTTGATTTCAATTCACGCTGGTTCTCGAAGATGACGGCTGAGGACTTTATCCGGCTGGCGGCGAAATTTACCGTGTCGCAGATGCTGGAGCGTGAGGAGTTTCACAAGCGCTTTCAGGAAGAGAAGCCCATCGCCATCCATGAGCTGCTCTATTCCATCTGCCAGGGATATGACTCCGTGGCGCTGGAGGCCGACGTGGAACTGGGCGGCACCGACCAGAAATTCAATCTGCACATGGGGCGCACGTTGCAGAAAGATTACGGACAACCGTCGCAGATCATTTTGACCATGCCGATCCTGGAAGGCACGGACGGCGTGCAGAAAATGTCGAAGTCGTATGGGAACTACATCGGCATCAGCGAGCCGCCGCAGGAGATTTACGGCAAAGTCATGTCGGTATCTGACGACTTGATGTGGCGATACTACGAACTGTTGACGGACGCGAAGGTGGCTGAAATCGAACAGATGAAAGCCGACGCAGCCGCAGGCAAGCAGCACCCGATGGCGCTTAAGAAGGCCCTGGCGCGCAGGATCGTTCAGGACTTTCATGGAGAGCAGGCAGCAAAAACCGCCGACGAGAACTGGGCAAAACAGTTTCAGAAGGATGAGGTGCCGGAGAATGTGGAGATTTGTGAGATTCAATTACCATCATATCTCCTTTCGCCGGGATGGAATTTGCGTGACCCCAATCAGCATGGCACAGTCGTGCGTTTAAATAAGATTGTGGCTGATTGTGGGCTTGCAGAGTCAACTTCTGATGCCACACGCAAGATTAAGCAGAATGCTGTCAGGGTGAATGGCAAGGTTTTAACCGAGTCGAATGCTTTCCTCGACGAGAATATTTTTAAGACTAAAGAGTTCGTCTTGCAGGTTGGTCGTAAAGTAAAACGTATCAAAATTAATTAATCGTGGACCGCAGGCGCCCTCGCCTGCGAGCGTTAATTTTTTGGGGCAAGCTTGTTACTACTCGACCATGTAGACGATCGTTGGGTGCTCTCTCCAACATTCTTCAGCGCAGCCGGGGGCGGCTGCGGTCCACAATTCCTGGGTTATGGAGTTGGTCGCATCGCATGAGCACCTTCTACCGAAGAAACCTTCCGCACATCGAAAAAGACGGTGCTTCATACTTCGTGAATTTCAGCACGCGGAATGACTTCGTGCTGCCAGAACAAGCGAGAACTTTGGTTTTTAATCATTGTCTGTTTGAAAATGGACAAAAAGTCCATATGCACGCATTTGTAATTATGCCGACTCATGTTCACCTGCTCTTTACTCCGCTGGAAAGCGATAAAGGAGAACCCTATCCGCTGGCTGAGATTATGAATGGAATCAAAGGAGCTCCCAGCCATAGTGTGAATAAATTGTTGAACCGTCGTGGCCACCTTTGGGAGCCGGAGTCTTTTGATAGAATTCCGCGGTCAGAAGCAGATTTCGAGTACCGCGTTCTCTACATCGTGCAGAATCCCATTGCTGCGGGTCTGGCGAAAGGGCCGGACGACTATCGCTGGTCTTGGCGCGAATTTACGCAGCCGACTACGCCTGCGGTCCACAACTCCAAATGATCGCCGCAGCGCTGCTTCACCCCGACGTATCGCCCCACGTAGTCGATCGCTTCCGAAGCAGCGGCGTTGAAATCCGAATCCAAGAGAACTTAGAAGACGATACAAGCTGTTCCGCTGCGCTTATCTTCGGTGGCGATGGAACCGTCCACCGGAATCTTCCTCAACTCCGTCAGCAGAAAATTCCCATGCTGGTGGTCCCTGCGGGCAGCGGTAATGATTTTGCCAAGGCGCTGGAAATCCGCAGCGTGGAAACTGCATTGCGCGCATGGCAACAGTTCTGCGTCGATGGCAACAACGTGCGCGAAATCGACCTGGGCGTGATTCATCCGTGCAACCGAACAGCCAACAAAGCGAACGAAGAAATACTTTTCTGCTGCGTGGCCGGCGTGGGAATGGACGCCGAGGCCAACGCGCGCGCCAACCGCATGCCGCAGTGGCTGAAGGGCCGTGGCGGATACGTGCTGGCGGCGCTGCAATCCCTGGTCGCGTTCAAGCCAGTGGAGATGAGCGTGAAGACCGCGCAAAAGGAGATACGCAGACCGGCGTTCTTTGTTGCGGTGGGCAATGCGCATCGTTACGGCGGCGGAATGAAAGTAACCCCACGCGCGTTGCCCGATGATGGCTTGCTGGACATCTGCGTGGTGAGCAAACTGAACAAGCTCAAGCTGTTGTGCTGGGTGCCGACGATTTTCTTTGGCGGTCACCTGCGGTTAAAGCAGGTGGAATACTTTCAGGCGGAGGCGGTGCGAATCGAGACGGCGCGCGAACTGGAGCTTTACGCTGATGGAGATTTTGCCTGCAAGATGCCGGTCGAGATCGCAGTGGTCCGCCGGGCCTTGCGGGTGATTGTGCCGGGCTGAGTCAGAGTGGCGCGTCAGCGTGGCAGTGAGAGTGCGATCCGAGCGAAATTTCCATATTCCGGGCACATCAAGACCTATGGACAGCCTTAAAAAGGGCCTATCTTACTGTAAGTAAAACGGTTCTTGACGCGGAAGCCTATTTCAGGTGGAATAAAAGCCATGACCAAAGCCGATTTGATTGAAGAGGTTTCACGCTTGGCGGAGTTGACGCGCAAAGACAGTGAAATCATCGTGGAAACGATTTTTGACAGCGTTGTCCGGTCTCTGCGGTCGGGCGACAAGATTGAGATCCGCGGCTTTGGCAGTTTCCGCACGCGGCAGCGCAAGCCGCGTGTTGGCCGCAATCCTAAAACTGGGGCGCGCGTTGAAGTACCGGCAAAGAAGATCCCGTATTTCAAGCCCAGCAAAGAACTTAAGGACGTAATCAATCACGGGAAGCCTGCAGAAGGGGCTCCGGCAGCGCCGACGGCGGAAGGGCAAGGCACGTAGCCGCGCGCGGCTGAGCCGTCAATTTGTCCCACCCTCATTCATGGCGCGACTTTAATGCGTGACTTTAATGCGTGACCCCAGCGCGTAATCGCTATTTCCTGAATTTCCGGAACCAGAAGCCAATTCCTCCACTTGCCAGCCCCAGCAGGCCCAGCAGCGGCAAAAAGCCGGCCGTCGCAGGCAGGCGCCTACTGCCTTGCGCGTCATTCGATTGCTGATTTTGGTTGACTCGCGGCGTGGTGGAATTTTCCGCGCTGGTATCAGG
>Ga0164306_10000167_pt1 | contig 24056 bp, 22 predicted proteins | sample Whisoiple_242_MG_FD_110213 | JGI IMG/M metagenome (GOLD analysis project Ga0164306, IMG submission 110213) | Soil microbial communities amended with fresh organic matter from upstate New York, USA - Whitman soil sample_242_MG | ecosystem: Environmental > Terrestrial > Soil > Unclassified >... | reverse complement strand
TGCCCGGCCAACTCCGCCAACTCCGCGAACAACACCTCAAGCCGCTCAGAGACAACGTTTCCCGTGCAACTGGGGTACGTCGTCGACGCCATGAACCCATCAAAGCAGCCGGGACCGACAAACTTTGGCCGCGTCAGGCACCGAGGCGACTAGCGGACCATCTCGTCGATTCGCGCCAGGGCGATCGCCAACACGGGGAGATAAGCAGGCGCCCACCACGGCGCGCTCATGCTGGCGCGACAACCGTTGCCGTCGGGTTGGACAGCGTGTGCGGTGGCGGGCACTCCGGCCACCGACCACGCCCACCTGCGGCCGTCCTCGAACTCGGTGATGGTGAACGGCAGCGCGACGCCGACCGGAGTGCGCACGCGGCCGGTCGCCCCGAGCGTCAGCACGCCGCCGTCGACCTCGCCGCCAGAAACCGTCGGCCCCCATTTCGGCCATGCGTCGGTGTCGACGAGCACCTTCCACACGGCGTCGGCGGGTGCGTCGATGTGTCTACTGACGGAAAGCATGGTGGTGGCATACCCATTACGCGGGCTCCGGCTACTCGTCGTCCTCCGGCCAGAGAATGAACTCGTCGAATGCCCGTCGTGCGGGCTGGGGACCGATCTCGTCGAGTGCGGCGCGAATCTTGTGCAGGTGCGCGACGGTCATCTCCAGAGGCGGCTCATCCGGCTGATAGGTGGTCCGGACCGGATAGTCGACGCCCGGTTGGCGGGTCATCTCGATGTGGCACCCGATCACGTGCGTCACCGGATGCGCCGCAGAGAATTCGATCAGTCGATCGATGCTGTGTGAGTAGGCGGCCCAATCCACGATGTAGAGCCGGCCGCGGTAGACGGTGTCCCCGGTAAGCAGGATTCCCGTCCACGGATCGTAGAAAGTCACCGCGGCAGCGTGATGGCCCGGCGTCGCGAAGGCCTGCAGAACCCGGCCACCCAGATCGACGGTTCTGATGTCGTCTGCGTCGCCCGAAAAGCCGAAGAATTTCCACGCGGCATCTTTGTCGGCCTCGACAAGAACGGTGTCGGCACGGTCGGCGAATTGTTCGTCTCCCGCGACGTGGTCGCCGTGTGCATGCGTGTGAAGGACCAGCAGCCCGTAGCCGTTGCGGGGGTTGCGACCCAGCCAGGTCTCGATCAGTCCGTCGACGACCCGGCGGAGCGGAAAGAGGTCAGGTGCTGCGGTCGCCCCGGTGTCGAGAAGTACTGCGCGCTGCTGTCCGAACAGCAGAAACAAGAACGGCGCCTCGTAGTCGATCGCCTTGTTCTGCCGGAGTATGACGGTGTTCTCGTCGTACCAGTAGGTCTGCAGATCAGGATCGGTGTTGTGTTTCGAGGACGGCGAGCCGTGAATCCATTGCACATCAAGCGGTTTGGCGACAGGCGTGGAGCTCAACTGAGCGACACTGGACATGATCCTCCAGTGTGCGTCGTCTTGACGGACCGGGTACGGCGCACATCTCGTCCGGGATGCGCGAGTGCGCACCTACCTAAGTGTGAGTGAACGACGCCGGAACGTCACGTATTCCGCCCGCCGTTCACGCCGAGGATCTGTCCGGTGATGTAGCCGGCCTCCTCGGAGACCAGGAACGCGCACGCCGCCGCGATGTCTTCCGGCCGTCCCATCCGGCGTACCGGCGTCATCGCGATCGTCCTCTCCACGTTGGTGTAGCCGCGCTCCTCGGCGCTGCGCAGCATCGGGGTGTCGATGAAACCCGGTGGCACGGCGTTGACGGTGACACCGGTCGGGCCGTATTCCAGCGCCAGTGACTTGGTCAGTCCGTTGACCGCCGACTTGGCGGCGACGTAGTGCGCCATGCCCGCGACACCGGAGTGCGTGCTCGACGAGCTGATATTCACGATTCGTCCCCAGCCTGCGTCGACCATGTCCGGCAGCACCGCCTGGCAGCAGTGGAAGACGCCATTGAGGTTGACGTTGATCACCCGCTGCCAGTTGTTGAAGGAGATCTCGGAGAAGCGCGAAAACCCATCCAGCCCAGCGGCATTCACCAGTATCGATACCGGTCCGAGCTGGCTGCGGATGTTGTCGAGCGCGGCGTCGACCTGTTCGCGGTCAGTGACGTCGGCGGTGTAGGCGAAGTCGGCGTCCGAGCGCTGCAGGTCGATCGTGGCGACGTGATGACCGTCGGCTTCGAGTCGTTGTGCGATGGCGCGGCCGATGCCCGAGGCTCCGCCGGTGACGACAGCTGTCTTCATGAGGGGTGTCCTTTCCTACGCAGCCCGAGGGTGCGCCGTCCTGTGTCCACGAGATGCCAAAGAAGGTCGTCGTCGCCGACGGCGATCCACGTCGGTCCGACCGCACTCGAAATTCCCGCAAGGACGACGGTGGCCTTGATCAGGCCGCCCGCGCCCCGCACGTCACCGGCGAGCAGTGCCAGTTGCCGATTGATCAGCTCCGACCAGTGCGGTTGGTCGCGCAGCAGGGTCGTCACACTCGGGTCGCATGCCAGCACCGAGACGAGGGCACGGTTGGCCACCGCCAGCTCGGCATAGCCGAGCAGCATGTGGTCGGCACGGGCAGCAGCGCTTCGCTGCGACTCCGCGGCGGTGATGATGGCGCTCAGTTGTTCGAAGATCGGTTCGACGACGGCGGCGAGCAGCTCCTCGCGGGTGCGGAAGTGGTAGTAGATCGCGGCCTTGGTGAAGCCCATCTCGTCGGCGATCATCTGCAGCGAGGTGCCTGCGAAGCTGTGTCGCGTGAACAGGTCCACGGCCACCTCGATGAGGCGTTGCCTGGTGTCCGCAGCGCTCGTCGTCTGCGCCGCGACTGGTGCCATACTTTACGATCGTACAGGACCGCGCTTGCCGATCGTAAAGTGGCTTGAGAAGTCCTCTGCTGGGTATAGGAAGCCGCGTGCTTGCCAAACCGATACCCGATGATCTGCGCCGGTTGGCCGCGGCTCACGGGGTCGCAACCAGTTACCGCAACGAGCGCCGCGAGCCGGTGCACGTCGACGCCGATGTGGTGATCCGGGTGCTCGGACTGCTCGATGTCGAGGCCCGGACAGAGACGGACCGGACTGCCGAGTTGGCCAGGTTGGCCGAGCGCGACCGCGCGGGAGTCATCGCGCCGACCATCGCCGTTCGGCTGAACGGCCGACCCCGGCCGCTGCCAGGGGCCGCGTCGTTGACGAGCGAGGACGGCGACAAGATCTCGGTGCGCGATGAGCTGCCCGGCGACATTTCGCCCGGCTGGTATCGGCTGCGCACACGCGATGGGCAGGAGGCGACCGTCGTTGCGGCGCCGCCCCAGGTTCCGCCTTCTCCGTCCACATGGGGCTGGATGCTGCAGCTCTACGCGCTGCGCTCGGCCCGCTCATGGGGCATCGGCGACCTCGGCGATCTCCGCGAATTCGTGAACTGGGCCGCCAGGGAGCACGGCGCCGGAGCCGTACTGCTCAACCCGCTGCACGCGCCGGGCCCCACTCACCCGGTGCAACCGTCGCCCTACACACCGTCGAGTCGGCGTTTCGCCAACCCGCTGGCCCTGCGCATCGAGGATCTCGACGCCTACCGCCGGGCCGACCCCGTTACCCGTGCTGAGGTGGACGCGCTGCGGGTGTCCCCGACGACGACGCGGATCGACCACGACCTCGTGTGGGCCGCCAAACGTGATGCGCTGGAAATACTTTGGCGCGCCGAGGGTCGGCCCAATCCGTTCGACGACCCGTCGGTGTCGGAGGGCCTGGCTGATTGGGCGGCATACTGCGCGCTGGCCGAACGGCACGGCGGCCGATGGTCGCGCTGGCCGGAACCGTTGCGCAACGTGGCTGGCCCCGCTGTCGCGTCCGCGCGCCGGGAACTGGCGCCGCGGTTGGCATTTCACGCCTGGGTGCAACAGCAATGCGCCGAGCAACTCACGGGAGTTCGGGCGGCCGCGCACGAGGCGGGGATGTCGCTCGGCATACTGCACGACCTCGCGGTGGGCGTCGACGCGGACGGTGCCGACGCGTGGGCGCTGGCCGACGTGCTCGCATCCGGCGTCAGTGTCGGCGCGCCGCCGGACAACTTCACCCCGCGCGGCCAGGACTGGGGGCTTCCGCCGTGGCGCCCCGACCGGCTGGCAGCCACCGGGTACGCCGCCCTGCGGGACATGTTGCGCGCGGTACTCGCGCACGCCGACGGCCTGCGGATCGATCATGTCGCGGGCCTGTGGCGGCTGTGGTGGATCCCGCCGGGCGACAGCCCGGACCGAGGCACGTACGTGCACTACGACGCCGACACCATGCTCGCGGTGCTGGCACTGGAAGCACACCGGGCCGCGGCAACCGTGGTCGGTGAGGATCTCGGCACCGTCGAACCAGAAGTCACCGAGGCGCTGGCGGGTAACGAGATGCTGGGGTGCGCGGTGGCCTGGTTCACCCGCGACGAGTCCGCACCCGGCGAACCGCTTCTGCCGCCTGCGGATTGGCCGTCGCGGGCGGCCGCCAGCCTGTCGACGCATGACCTGCCGACCGCAGCGGGCTTCCTGCGCGGTGAACACGTGCGGGCGCGGGCCGACCTCGGTCTGCTCGACGACGTCCCGGCCGAGCAGGTCACCGCCGAGCGGGAACGCGTGGAGTGGCTGACGCTGTTGCGGTCCGAGGGGCTGCTCCCCGACGCGGAAGACGGTGCGTCCGAACCGGACGAAGAGGCGATCATCGCGGCGATGCATCGATTGCTGGCGTCGACGCCGAGCCGACTCAAGCTGATCTCGCCCTACGACGTGATCGCCGAGACACGGCAGCCGAATCTGCCCGGGACGGTTGACGAGTACCCGAACTGGCGACTGCCGTTGCCGGTGACGTTGGAGCAGCTGAAGGAAGACCCGCGGGTTACCGACATCACCGCGGCGTTCCGCGCGGCTACGTGATCAAGGCCACCGCGAAGCCGTCCCAATCCTTCGTGCCGACCGTCTGAATCGCCGCCGCGTCCAGATGCGGGCTGGAGCCCATCATGTCGAGCATGTCGCGGATCGCCTTGGCCTGGTGATCGTCGTCGGCAGGGTCCAGCACCCGGCCCATCCGAGAGATGTTGTCCACCACGATGACCGACCCCGGCCTACCCAGCTTGACGGCCCACTCGACGTAGCCGACGTTGTTCTCCTTGTCGGCGTCGATGAAGAACATGTCGAAGGCCTCGTCGCGTTCCGCCAGTCGCGGCAGTGCGTCCAGCGCGGTGTCGACGATGATCTCGATACGGTCGGCGATGCCTGCCCGCTCGAAGTTCTTCGCCGCCACCTCCGCATGCCGTGGGTTGAACTCGAGCGTCACGACCCGGCCGTCGGGCCCGACGCCGCGGGCGAGGTTGATGGTGCTGTAGCCGGCCAGCGTGCCGATCTCCAGCACCCGCTTCGCGCCGGCCATCCTCGCGAGCAGCGACAGCAGCCGTCCGTGCTGCGCCGACACCTCGATCGCCGGCATGTCGGCGGCCGCAGCGGATTCGCGTGCGGCGCGCAGGGCGTCATCCTCGGTGTGCAACACGCGGTTGAACACCTCGTCAAGGGATTTCGGGTCCGGCTCGCGCACGGGATGAGCAGGGTCACCTTGGGTCACGCGCCCGACGTTACCTCTAGCGAACGCCCTCCTTGGCGTAGACGACCCGCAGCACGTGGGCGACCTCAGGACCCATCACCGCCTCGGTGAGTTCGCAGAACGTCGCGACGAACTCCGGCCCGTGCGGCGGGTGGACGTCACACAGGTGGTGGGCGACCTCATGCAGCACGACGAGTTCGCGAAGTGCCCAGCTTGTCCGTCGCTCGGGCACCGCGATCGTGGCCCCGTCGTCGTCACGTTCGTAGTGCGCGGCGGTGAGGCCGCGCCGCGGTCGCACGGTCAGCGGTGCGGCGGCGGGCCACCGCTCGCGGACGGACCGGAGCGCGAGCACGTCGTCGACGTAGCGCTGCACGGTTTCGACTGAGGAGAACCGGGCTTCTGGCGGCAACGTGAGGTTGGTGCCGAAGAATTCGACGGCGCGGTTGCCGCGCTCACTCGCGCGGTCGAACAACGTCCGGACGAACTCTTCGGCGGCATAGACCTTGGCGCGCTGCGTGTCGCGGGCGGTCACCGGTTGAGCGCGGAGCGTGCGCCGCTGATCTCGTGGCTGGCGCCCAGCTTGGCACGTCGGCCCGCGCGGTCACCGGCCCGTCGCGCCGACGACGAGTAGCCTGCCGTCGCGCTGCTGGCCCGCCACGTGCCACGCGCCTCAGACGTCTCGCGGTAGAAGTCCTTGAGCTCGAGATCCTTGTCCCGCAACGCGATCGCAGTGCCCGGACGGCGCTTTCGATCCCGTGTCGCCTCTCGCAGCGCTTGCTCGCGAGCCTCGGCCAGCCGCTTCCCGATGCGGGCGCCGAACGCCAGTTGGAAGTTGATGCGCGCGGTGATGGTCGGGGTCGGCTTGTGCTTGCCGGAGCCGATGTAGGCCTCCGACGCCCGCACCATCTGCATCACCAGGCTGGCGTAGAGCGCGTGGCTGGTGTCGATGTCCTCGGCGAACCCGTAGGCGTAGACGAACGTGGAGTTGGACGCGATGTCGCACTTGACGTCGTTCGCGTTGGCGATGAGGACGAACAGCTGCACATAGGTTCGCAGCCCGCGCGCGCCGGCATTGCCGATGGTGATCGTGCGCTGCACCGGCGTCTGGGCTTTGGTGCGTTGGTCGGCGTGCGAGCGCGCGACGGCGAGATCGATCGACGTCGCGGTGGCCAACCGCTGCGCGGCAGCCATGAAAGCGTCTGCCTCGTGTGTGTTATCGGTGCCCTCGGCCTGGCGCAGCAGCGCGGCGATGCGGGCCAGCATCTTGTCGTCAGTCATCGCCCATCAGACTAAAACTACTTGGCGACAAACCCGTCGAGCGCGGTCACCAGCTGTGGAGAAATGGGGGCGTCCTTCGCGAGGTTGGCAATGCTGTCGGACGGGTCGTCGCGAAGCACGTGGTTGACGCCCTTGAGCCGGACCACGGTCAGCGCCGTGTGCTTGAGCGCGTCGATGAGCGGCGTCATCGTGTTGCACAACGCCTGCCGGTCGGTGTCCGAGCACGTCAGCAGCACCGGCGTGGCCGCGGGAACCTTGGCGGCCAACGCCACCGGGTCGATCTTGTCGGCTTCCTCAATGGCCTTCGCATTGCCGGGGTTGAGGATGGCGCCCAGCCCCTCGGGGAGGTTGGCGGGCACGGTGCCCTTCGTGCGGACCTCATCGACCGCGGCCAGCCAGGTGTTCAGTGTCTCCGGGCTCGCGTCGGAGCGCACCCGGTTGGTGATGATGTCGAGATACCGGCCCGACAGGGGTTGCAGCAGACCCAACGAGTGGATCTTCGGCGCATCCGGCGAGGTGTCCGACGCCAGCGACATCGCATGCACGGTGCCCTCCCCCAGCGCGTACACCGAGAGCCGCGCCTTGTCGGTGCCCGGCTGCTCGGCGAGGAATCGGGCCGCGGCCTTCGCGCCGCTGGTGTAGACGGCGCTTCCGACGTCGGTGGGCCGCTGCTGATACGGCCCGAGGCCCGTCTTGCCGGTGCCGACCTTGTCGTAGCGCAGGCTCGCTTCGCCGCGGTCGGACAGCAATTCGGCGAGCTGGCGCATGTTGCCGATCTTGCCGACGACGATGTTGTCGCCGTTGCGATCGGTGTTGCCGCTTTCGGAGATCAACAGCGCCGCCGGGCCTGCCGCCGCGTCCTTCAGGTGGCGGTAGGTGCCGTGGACGGTGAGGCCGTCGGCTTCGAAGCTGATCTCGTCTTCGACCCACTGCTGTTTCTTCTCATCCGACGAGCACCCGGCCGCTAGGAGGACCGTCACGGAAAGCATGAGAGCCGCAAGGGCTTTCACAGCCTCGCCTCGATCCACGATGCGACGTCGTCCAGCACCGCGGCGCGCTCGGGTTCGTTGAACACCTCGTGGTAGAGCTCCGGATAAACCGTCAGGTGTTTGTCCTGCGACCCGACACACTCCATCAGGTGTCTGCTGCCCTGCACGGGAATCAGCTTGTCCTGCTCCCCGTGCACGATGAGAAGCGGTGAGGTCAGGGCGGGGGCCCGCGCCGGCATGGTTTCGCCGACGCCGATGAGCGCCCGCGCGATGCCCGCGGGCAGCTTGCCGTGGTGCACCATCGGGTCGGCGTTATAGGCGGCCACCACGTCGGGGTCGCGGGACACCGCGTCGGTGGGCAGCTGTTCGACGGGCAGCCCGGGCAGGATCTGGCCCAGCGCTTTCGCGACGAACACCATCACTGGAGACACCCCGTCCTGGGCGGCCACCGCGGGACCTGACAGCACCATCGCGGCGTAGTCGTCGGGGTGCTCGACCCCGTAGGCGAACACGACGCCGCCACCCATGCTGTGGCCCAACACGACGATCTTGAGCTCCGGATACTCCGCGGCCGCGATGCCGACGAGGGTGTGGAAGTCCTCGGTGTATTCGGAGATGTTGCGCAGGTAGACGCGTTTGCCGCCGGAGCGGCCGTGTCCGCGCAGGTCGAGCGCGTAGACGGCGAGGCCCGACTCGCCGAAGCGCTGGGCGACGTGGTCGTAGCGGCGGGCGTGCTCGGCGTAGCCGTGACACAGCACGACCACACCGCGAGGGTCTTCGTCGTCGGGTTCCCACACGTCGTAGACGATGCGGACGCCGCCGACGCCCTCGAAGGACCGTTCGTGTCGGCTACTGGCCATCAGCGCAGACTAGCTAACCCACCTCAATCGGTCGGTGGCAGTTGTCGGTGCCCTGCGTAAGCTCGACGGCGTGAGCGTGCTCGCTGAAAGCCTGGACCCCGCTGACGAGGCGGCCGCCGCGGACGCGTTTCTCGCCGATGCCCAGCGATATCGGCGTGAGCTTCTCGCGCACTGCTACCGGATGACCGGCTCCGTCCACGATGCCGAGGACCTTGTCCAGGACACCTATTTGCGCGCGTGGAAGTCCTACAAGGGCTTCCAGGGCAAATCGTCGGTGCGAACCTGGCTGTACCGCATCGCGACGAACACCAGCCTCACCGCGCTGGAGGGTAGACAGCGTCGGCCGTTGCCCTCTGGTCTGGGCCAGTCTGCGTCCGACCCGACCGGCGATATCACCGAGCACCGCGAGATCACGTGGCTGGAGCCGCTGCCGGACTCGCCGAAGGAGGATCCCGCCGACCCGTCGGTGATCGTCGAGTCCCGCGAATCGGTGCGGCTCGCGTTCGTCGCGGCCATTCAGCATCTGTCGGCCCGACAGCGAGCGGTGCTCGTCCTGCGGGAGGTGCTGCAGTGGAAGGCGGCCGAGGTCGGTGAGGCCATCGGCGCATCGACGGCCGCGGTGAACAGCCTGCTGCAACGGGCGCGGGCTCAGCTCGACGCCGCCCAACCCACGCAGGACGGCGAGGTGGCCGTTCCGGAGTCGCCCGAGGCCAAGGAACAGCTCGCGAAGTACATGGCGGCGTTCGAGGAATACGACATGGACAAGCTGGTTGCGCTGTTCACCGAGGACGCGGTATTCGAGATGCCGCCGTTCGACGGCTGGTACCAGGGTCCGGCGAACATCGTCGCGCTGTCGAAGAAGCACTGCCCCGCCGAGGGCCCGGGCGACATGCGTTTCGTCCCCGTCACGGCGAACGACCAACCGGCCGCGGCGCTGTACATGCTCAACCGCGAGACGGGCTTGCACGAGCAGTTCCAGCTGCATGTGCTCGAGGTGCGCCCCGGCGGCATCTCGCATGTGGTGGCGTTCCACGCGGGCGACGGCCTTTTCGCGAGCTTCGGCCTGCCCGCGGCGCTGGATGCATGACGGCTGTCGACATCCGCCGCGCATCCGATCGCGGCACGAGCACAACGGAATGGCTCGACTCCAAGCATTCGTTCTCCTTCGCCGGCTATTACGACCCGGCCAACACCCACCACGGCCTCCTGCTGGTCAACAACGACGACTGGGTGGAACCGGCCGCCGGCTTTGATACCCATCCGCACCGCGACATGGAGATCGTCACCTGGGTGCTGCAGGGGTCGCTGGAGCACCGTGATTCGATGGGGAACACGGGCGTCATCTACCCGGGCCTGGCGCAACGGATGTCGGCTGGAACAGGGATTCTGCACTCGGAGAAGAACGGATCCGCCAGCGAGCGTGTGCATTTCGTGCAGATGTGGGTCATCCCCGACGAAGCGGGCATCGAACCCGAGTACCAGCAGGCCGATATCGACGACGCGCAGCTCACAGGTGGACTGGTGACCATCGCGTCGGGCATCCACCGCGATGCGGCCATCGGTCTTCACAACAAGAACGCTGCGCTGCACGGTGCGCGGCTGCAGCCGGGAGACGCCATCGCCCTGCCCGACGCGCCGTTCCTGCACCTGTTCGTGCCTCGCGGCGAGGTGACACTCGAGGGCGCCGGAATTCTGCGTGAGGGGGACGCCGCCCGGTTCGCAGGCGCAGGCCCTCAGCGCGTAACGGCAAGTGCGCCATCAGAAGTCCTGGTTTGGGAGATGCATGCGGATCTGGCCGGCTAACGCGCTTGTCGTCGGCGTGGTCGGTGTCTTCGTGCTGGCCGGATGTTCGTCGGAGTCGCCGCCTCAGCGGTCGTCTGCGTCCGCGTCGCCGACCACGCCCGCCGCACCGGCGCCCGGATCGGCGGGTCTGGTGTCCGTGCCGGTCGATGTTCGCGGCGACCTCGCTCAGTCGCCGTTCGACGAGCCGCGCAAGGCGCTGATTCCGGACGGCTGGACGATCTCGGTGTGGGCCAGGGTCCCCAAGGCGCGGCTAGAGACGTGGACACCGGACGGCGCTCTGCTGGTCTCGGCGCCCGCAGCCGGGCAGATCCTCAAGTTGACACCGAAAGCCGGTGCGGCGCCGCAACAGTCCACGCTGCTGGACGGACTCGACCAGCCGCACGGCATGGCATTCGCAGGTGCGACGTTGTATGTCGCCGAGAGCAATCAGATCAACGCATACGACTACGTCGACGGCGCCGCGACCAACCCGCGAACTCTTGCGGCCGATCTGCCCGATGCACGCAGCCCGGAGTTGACCGGCGCCTACGCGCATGCGCTGAAGAGCGTCGCCGTCGGACCAGACGGCGCGGTGTACTTCTCGATCGGTTCGACCGGAAACATCTCTACCGAGGACCGCGACGCCAACCCTCCGCGCGCGACGATCATGCGAATTCCGCCGGGTGGCGGTCGCGCCGAACCGTTCGCGACGGGCGTCCGCAACGGGACCGGCCTCGCCGTCGCACCCGACGGTTCGCTGTGGACGGCGGTGAACAACCGCGACAACGCGCCGGACCCGGACGGAAACGTGGACACTCAATACGTCAACGAACATCCGCCGGAGGCGTTGGCGCGACTGACGCCGAACCGGGAATTGGGTTGGCCCTACTGCAATCCCGACGGCGGACCGGCCCACCTGCCGTTCATCCGCGACATGTCGACGAACGAAGACGGGTCGCGGATGGACTGCGCTGCGCTACCGCCCGTCGAGCAGAGCTTCGGCGCCCATTCGGCGCCGCTCGGGCTGGCGTTCACGACGGGCGTGCTGCCGCAGCCGTATACCGACGGCGCCCTCGTCGGCGTGCACGGCTCATGGAACCGGCAGCCGCCGCGCCAACCGGAAGTGTCGTTCTTCCCCTGGCGCGACGGCAGCCTCGGCGATCAACAAACCCTTGTCGGCGGCTTCCAGGCCGACGACGGGTCGCGATGGGGCCGGCCGGTCGCAGCCGAAGTCGGGCCCGACGGGGCCGTCTACATCAGTGACGACTACGCAGGCGCGATCTACCGACTCGCCCCGCCCGGCCGCTAGCGGCGGACGTTCGGTGTCTTGGCGCCGCGGCGTCCGGTGATGCCGACGTAGATCGCGATCAGGATGATCGCCACGATGATCCCGACCAGAAACGGGATGACCTGCCATCCGCCGTTGGCGTTGTGGTACCCCAGTTGGTAGGTCAGCCAGGACCCGATGAACGCGCCGAGCGCGCCGAGCGCGACGGTCATGATCACGCCGATGTTCTGTTTGCCAGGCATGATGAGGCGCGCGAGTGCGCCGACGATCAAGCCGACGACGAGCGCCGTGAGAATAGTTGCAATCATTTCTGCTCCTTAGATTCGAGTCCCCGACCCGATGGGATGGGGTTACCCAATCCGTCCTCGAATCCACCTCCGTTCAGGCCGATACGCAATCGTGACGGTGCTGTTACTGAAGTTGACTGTGAGGTTGGTGTGATTAGAGTTGTCTCGTTTCCTGGACTTTTGCTAGAGGGGCAACCGTGCCGACACCAGCCGACATCTGCCGGCGCTTCGCGGCGTACGTCGCTGCGCTGGTGCTGTGTGCTGCGCTGGGGGCCACGGCCGCCCCGATTGCCAGGGCAGACGGACGTTCGTTGCTTGCGGGCGCGATCGCCAACACAAAAGGCTCATATCTCGTTTACAACTTCGGCGATGGCCACCCGGCGCCCCTGCTCAACGCGGGCGGCGGTTGGTACGAGATGAGCAACGGTGGGCACTTGATGACGATCAAGGGCGCCTCCAGCCGACTTCAACCACGCCTGTTGGTCGACAGCCACGCAGGCTCGCAGGCTCGGTGCGAACGCGACGGCGGGGCACGCACCGGCGAGGGACTGTGGCAGGCGTCCGAAATCTATGCGCCGCTGCAGGCATGGCAGGCACTCGGTCAGCCGACGATCGCGATCAACGCGAACTTCTTCGACGTGCGCGGCCAGCAGGGCGGCTCGTGGCGCGACACCAAATGCAGTTCGCCGCTCGGCGCGTACGTCGACAACACCCGCGGGCAGGGCAGGGCCAACGCCGCCGTCACCGGCACCGTCGCCTATGCGGGCAAACAGGGCTTGTCCGGCGGCAACGAACACTGGTCGTCGCTTGCCACCATGATTCTGCCGGTCGGCGCGCAGCCGTATGTCGTGATGCCCAAGGGTCCCGACGACTACGACTCGGCGTCCCCGGTGATCCAGAAGCTGCTCGACCAGAACGCGCGCTTCGTCGCGGTCGCAGGCATCGGCCTGCTCGCGCCGGGAGACATGGGCCAACTCAACGACGGCGGACCCAGCGCGGCACGAACGGCGATCGCCTACAACCGCACAAGCGATCAGCTGTACGTCTTCCAGGGCGGCAGTTACACACCGGACCAGATTCAGGACCTGTTCCGGGGGCTCGGCTCCGACACCGCTGTGCTGCTCGACGGCGGCGGCTCGTCGGCCATCGTGCTGCGACGTGACACCGGAGGCATGTGGAGCGGCGCCGGTGTTCCCAAGGGCAGCTGCGATACCCAGCAGGTGCTCTGCGATTCACGTGAGCGCGCGCTGCCGAGCTGGCTCGCCTTCGCCTGACGACGATGCAGGGAATGACGCGCCGCACGGTCTTGCGGCTGGGCGCGGGGCTCGCCGGTGCGTGCGCGTTGGACCCGTTGTGGCAGTTGGGAATCGCGACCGCATCAGGCGCGCCGGGTGACCAGCCGGCACCGTCCCTGGCGAGGACGCTGCCGACGTATTCATCCGGCTCGTTCATGTCGGCCGCACGCGGCGGCGTCGAGACCAACTGGGCGATCGCCCGGCCGCCCGGTCAATACGGACGGTTACGCACGGTGATTGCGCTGCACGGTCGGGACATGTCGGCGGACGGCGTGATGGGGATGGGCGTCGAAGCGGGGCTCGCACAGTTGGTGCGGGCCGGCTACCCCCCGTTCGCAGTTGTCGCCGTCGACGGCGGAAACGGTTGGTGGCACCGGCGAGTGACCGGTGAAGACTCCGGGTCGATGGTGCTCAACGAACTGCTTCCGATGCTGCCGTCAGAGGGGCTTGATATTTCGCGGGTCAGCTTCATCGGGTGGTCGATGGGCGGCTATGGCGCGTTGCTTCTCGGTGGTGCCCTCGGGGCGAGGCGGACGGCGGCCGTCTGCGCGGTCGCGCCCGCTCTCTTCACCGACTACGGCCTGGCGCTGCAGGAGGGCGCGTTCGACGGCCCCGCTGACTGGTTCGCGTATTCGGTGTATGGCACCCCGGCACTTTCCGAGATTCCGATGCGCATCGACTGCGGAGCGGAAGACCGGTTTTACGACGCCACCAAACGGTTCGTCGCGTCGCTTCGCAGACCGCCGTCGGGGGTGTCGTTCATCGGCGGCCACGACGTCGCCGCGTGGCGCGAGAAGTTGCCCCGAGAACTGGCCTGGCTGGCGACCTAGCGCGTTGATCCCGGGGATCGCCTGGGTCTCGTGAGACGATCGTTGCTCGAGTGAACAGAGTTGCGACCGCGCCCCGCCCTGCCTCCCGCCGTAGTTCTCCTGCGAGCGGGCGGGCGGTTCTGCCGCAGAAGCAGTTTCGCTCCGACATCGAGGGGCTGCGGGCGGTCGCCGTCATCGCGGTCGTGTTCTTCCATGCCGGTGTTCCGGGGGTCGGCGGCGGATACATCGGCGTCGACGTGTTCTTCGTCGTGTCCGGATTCCTGATCACGGGCCTGCTGTGGCGTGAAGCGTCGACGACAGGGGCCGTCGGGCTGGCCACGTTCTACGGTGCGCGGGCGCGGCGGTTGTTGCCTGCGGCGGTGACGGTGATTGTCGCGACGTGTGTCGCGTCGGTAGTGCTGCTGCCGCCGTTGCAGGCGCGCAGCGTCATCGGTGACGGCATCGCGAGCGCGCTGTATGCAGGCAACTACCGGTTCGCGATCCAGGGCACCGACTATCTGACGGCCGACGCACCGCCGTCGCCGCTGCAGCATTACTGGTCGCTCGGCGTGGAGGAGCAGTTCTATCTGCTCTGGCCGGCGCTGATCATCGGCACGGCCTGGCTTCTCGCGCGGTTGGCCCGTCGCACCGGCGTCGGTGCGTCGCGATCGGTGGTGCCGTACGTTCTGGTGCTCGGGGTGCTGGCCACGGTGTCGTTCATGGTGTCGCTTGCCTGGACCGACACCTGGCCGTCATGGGCCTACTTCTCGCTGCCGACCCGCGCGTGGGAGTTGGCGGTCGGCGGATTGATTGCGTTGACGGCGACGGCGTGGCGGCATCTGCCGGGCCCGTCGGCCGCGGTGGTCGGCTGGGGCGGATTGGCGCTCATCGTCGTCACGTGCACGCAGATCGGTGAAGAAACCCCGTATCCGGGGACGACGGCGTTGTTGCCGGTGCTGGGGACGGCGTTGGTAATCGGAGCAGGTTGTGCCACAACGGAACTCGGTGTGGGGCGCGTCCTGTCGAAACCGGCGATGCGTGCAATCGGTCGGCTGTCGTACTCGTGGTACCTGTGGCACTGGCCGGTGTTACTGCTCGCTCCGGCATTGGTCGGTCAACCCTTGGGGCTGGCAGGCCGGCTGGCGATGGTGGTGGTGTCGTTCGTCCTTGCGATCCTGACCCTGCACCTCGTCGAGAATCCGGTGCGGTTCGCGACGAGTTTGACGGCGTCGGCGCAGCGGAGCCTCGTGGCTGGCGGAGTGCTGACGGCTCTTGCGGTTGCGGCGTGCTTGGTGCTGTTGATGGTGTCGCCCGTACCGGTGGGCCAGGGCACCGCGGCGGCGCCGGTCGCGATCGGACCGGCCGCCCCAACGGTTGGAGCTCCCCCGCCGATGTCGGTGCGCGACCAGGTATTGGCCGCGGTCGCGAAATCGGCTGCAGGTGGCCCGGTTCCGGCGAACCTCACGCCCGCACTCAATGCAATCGCGAAACCGGACGTCTTCGTCAACGGGTGCGTGCTGTCGTGGCGGGATGTGGCGCAACCTGATTGCGTATCGGGTGATGCCGCGGCGCCGACGACTGTGGCACTGGTCGGCGACTCGCATGCCGCGATGTGGCAGCCGGCGCTGGAACCGTATGCGCAGGAGCGGCATTGGCGGCTGGAGACAATGAGCAAGGTGCTGTGTCCATTCCTGGATCTGCCGACCAACAGCCCCTATCTTGGCCGTAAGTTCACAGAATGCGAGCAGTGGCGGGGTTCGGTCATGGCACGGCTGTTCAAGGAGAAGCCGCAGGTGATCGTGCTCGACATGTCGCGTAGGTACGGCGCGGACTTCGGGTTCACGAGTTACGACCAGGCGTGGCTGGACAGGCTGACGCTGGTGGTGAAGACGTTGCGACGCACGGGTGCAAAGGTTTTGGTGGCGAGCCAGGTGCCTGATCCGCATGGCACGGTGCCTACGTGTGTGTCGGCACATATGGACAACGCGATCGCATGCGCGCCGTCGCGGGCCGACGGGTTGAACGACGCAGGCATGGCAGCGGAGTCAGCGGCGACGGCAGCGGGCGGCGGTCAGTACATGAATCTGTCGGAGCTGTTCTGCACGGCCGGTCGCTGCCCGGTCATCGTCGGCAATACGCTGGTGTTTCGCGACGACAACCACATCACAACCGAGTACGCCCGGGTGCTGGCGCCACTGCTGACGGAGATGATCGAACGGGCCCTAGGCCTCAACTAGGGCCCGTTCGAGAGCTAGGATGCCGTTTTACCGTTGCCGACGGCACTGACGTTCTGATTGCTTAAGTTGCTCGCCGTTGCGGTGTTGTTATGGCCGATCGCTTTGACCGTGTTGGCCACTCCGTTCAGCGTGGATGCCACATTCTTGGCCCCGACGGCGATGTTCTTGTTCAGGTTGCCCAGCAGGGTTCGGGCGGTGTTGTCCTTGCCGATGGCGACGTTCGTGTTTCCGTTGCCCGTCGGCAGCAGCAGCGGGTTGCCGTTGAGTATGACGCCCGGGGTCCCTACCGTCGCCGCCACATTGTTGAGACCGGCGGCGAGGTTCTTATTGGTATTGCCGAACACTGTGCCGGTGGTGTTGCCGATGCCGATCCCAGTGTTGCCGTTGCCGTTGCCGGTTCCGGTAACGGTGGCGTTGACCACGCCGATGATGTTCGCCGCGATCTCCGGGGTACCGACCGTCACCGCCTGGTTAAGTGCGCCGAGAGCCGTGTTCTTGTTGTTATTGCCCAGAAGGGTGGCTGTGGTATTGCCTGCGCCCAACCCCCAGTTGTTATTGCCGTTACCGGTGGGGCTGGCTTTCACCTTCGCCACGTCCACCCCGAGCAGGGTGGCAAGAAGGTCGATCCCGGGGGTGCCGACGGTGACGGCCTGGTTGACGAGGCCCGCCGCCACGTTGTTGTTGTTGTTGCCCAACACGGTGGCCGCGGTATTGCCCAGGCCCAGACCGATGTTGTTGTTGTTGTTGCCGGTCGGCTCCAGGTCCAGGGCTGCGTTCAGAACGGGTATATCCAACGTGTTAGGTGCCAAGACAGCCGTTAGGAAAGCCTCAATACCCGGGGTTCCGACGGTCGCCGCCTGGTTCAGGACCCCGCCCGCGATGTTGTTGTTGTTATTTCCGAACACCGTCAGCGCCGTGTTGAGCGCACCGATGGCAAAGTTGTTGTTGCCGTTGCCAGTTGCATCCGCGCCCAGTCCTCCGGTCACATCCACAAGGTCGAGATTGACGCCATCGGGTATGTCGAGTCCTAGCAGGCTCGCGAGATTGGCCGCGTCAAGTGCGGCGTCAACGTCGACGCCAGGGGTGCCGACAGTGGCCGCCTGATTGAGAAGACCCGCTGCGACGTTGTTGTTGTCGTTGCCGAGTGCAGTCAGTGCGACGTTCCCGAAGCCGAGCGCCGTGTTGTTGTTGTTGTTCCCAGTCGAGTCGATGACTCCCGTTATTGACCCAAGCGCACCGAGGGGCACCGTCCCGTTGATGCCCGGAGTGCCGATCGAGCTTGCTGCGTTGAAGAAGCCTGCGGCAGTGTTGTTATTACCGTTGCCAAGGACCGATGCCGCGGTATTCCCGATGCCGAACGCGGTGTTGCGATTGTTGTTCCCGCTCGACTCGACGAAAAGCGGTTCGCCTTCGGCGCCGATACCGATGAGGCCAGTCGACGACGCGGTGTTGTTCAGGCCGACCGCAGTATTCCAATTGCCGTTCCCCGCGATAAGGGAGCTCGCGGCATTACCGATTCCGAGCGCCGTCGAAATGTTGCCCGCACCGACAGTCGAAGACGCGGTGTTGTTGAGCCCAATCGCCAGGGCACCGTTGTTCGCGCCAACCGCGTGGGCCGTGCTGCCGGGGAGCAGCGAGAACGCCCAGGCCCCTTGTCCGGTGGCCGAGCAACTGTTGTCGCCAAGGTGTCCGAGACCGCCGATAGCGGCGCATGCTGCGTTGGCGGTTCCGGCGGAGATCCCCCAGAACGCAGATGCGCACGCACCCGTCGCGAGAGCGCCGACGACGACCCTGCCTGCGTGGGAAGTACTCGGCGCTTGTTGTGCACGGTGCTTCCCTCTAGAGCTAACGCGTTTACGCTGTTTTGATCCTCGCTGCTTCGACGCCATCTCGACCGGCCCTTCCCTCAGTGGCTCAGGTTGCTCTCAGGCACAGTAACACCTCTGTGATGGCTGTCACAAAATTGCTGAGATCTCCTTATCTGGCCGCAGAACGCATAAAGCAGATGGCTTAATAACTGCGACGTCAATATAAAGCCGCAGGTAGCCGCTTGATCAATCCGATTTCAGACTTATGTCAGGAACTGCCACTTCTACGCTAGAGTAAGTTGCTAGATCGGCACTGCCGTGATGTGGTTGCCAAGATCAGATTGCTTGGCGTGTGCTTCGGAATTCGTATGGCCTTATCCGTCGCGAAGCGAGTGTCCCACCTGCGGGACACTGCCTCAATCGAGGCTGATAGCTACTTAGCTACCGTGCAGCAAACACCATTTCGTTGTTAGCCAGCAACCGCCGGTGAGCCCTGCAGGCAGCGCGTCATGCGCCGGGTTCAACAGGGCACGAACGATTGAAATGGGTCGCGCTGAGCTCAACTAGCTGCGTCGGCCGCCTTCTCGTTTGGCTTCGCGGCGTCACTCATCTTCTTCGCGGTGTCCTTCACGGCGTTCTGCACGTCGCTCACGGCGTTCTTCAAACCGTCGTTCACCGACTCCACGGTCTTCTTCACCCCGTCGCTCGCCTGCTTGACGGCATCTCCGAGCGCGGCATTCGGGCGGCTGGCACTCGTTCCGGTCGCCGCGGTTGCCTTCGGCGTCGACACCGAATTACCCAGCCTCTCGAAGATCTCCGCGACCGACTGCTTTCTCGGCACGGGAGTCTCGCCGGCTTCCTTCGCCGCAGTCGGCACGGTTGAGTTGGTCTGGTTCAGTTGCACCGTCGAACCCGATCCGGTCTGCGTGGAGTCGACGGGCGGCGGCGAGAAGCTTGCTGTCTCAATGCTTTCGGTCTGCAATGCCGAACCAAGGGCATTGCCGACCAGCCCATCGCTCAGATCGCTGAGGCTCGACAGGCCGAGGCCGGAGCCGCCAGAAGCCGACGACGTGTCGAGCCCGAGCAGTTTGAGGAGCTCCGCGAGCGCGTTCGGTCCTGGCTCGCCCGTTATCCCGTCGTCGATCGCCTGCCTGAGCCCGACCCCCAGCAGGTTGAAAAGATCGCCGGGCACCTTCTCCCAGTCCACATCGGGGAACGACCCGAACGCCGTCGGCACATTGGTGTCGTCGAACGTGCGGACATACTCCCAATCGCCATCTGAGTTCTGGACACGCTCAACGTCCGTGTAGCCCAAGTTTCCGGCGCTCTCCAACACCGGATTCAGCGCTGTTCCGATCGGGTTGTTGAACTCGCCACCAGTGACGAGATTGATCACGTCGAAGGGTAGATAGGTGGGCTCAAGCACCGGTGCGCCGTTGATGGGCACCGTCAAATAGAAGTTGAACGACAGCGGCTTGTCGGCAGTCGGCAAGACGCCCGGAAGCTGGTGCTCCAATTGATCTTCCAGCGAGTCCTCGACGGCGTCTTCGTCAAACCCGCGGATGATGTAAGTCGGGAACAGCAGCGCTGCACCGTTATTCGCCAGCGTCACCGGATTCGGCCACGCCGCGAAGTCCGACGCCGGGAAGTTCTGGATGCCGATATCCAGCTTGATCGGGATCAGGTTCGCACCGTGAAGGGCCAAGCCCGTGTCGATGTCGCCGATCTTGATCGGATCACCACCGCTGGAGGAGACCTCCGTTTCCGGGGTGACGGTATCAATGCCGAACAACCGGAAGAATGGGAACGCGCGCGCGAACAGGCCGCCGTTGGCGCGGCCGGGGTTGAGCAACAGAACCATGGGTAGAACGGTGAAGCTGCCGAGGCCTGGAGCGGTCACGTCGGAGTTGGCGCCCCCGGGTTGGTTCGGCAAGTCATCGACAACCTGTTGATATGCGGCGCCGGCGGCGAAGGCGCCCAAGCCAACGCCTATGACGGGGATGATCCGAACATCGCCGATGTTCGACACGGGGCCGAAGATTCTGTTGACCTCGTCGTTGGCTGCGATAGGTCCCATGCCGGCGGCAATGAGGATCCCCTTCAGCGCAAGCTTCGCCGCTGCCTCCTGGTCGGGTTTGAGCAAGCTCCCAATGCCGGCGAAACTCGGGTCGAGATATGGGGTTTGGTTAATTTCGTCGGCGATCGAACCGGGTAGCGCCGGAACGCGGCCGTAGTCCACCCCGAACAAGCTCAGCAGTGCGAATAGCGGGCCGGTCGTGACGATATTGAGGCCGGGCGTTTCGGCCGCGTCTGAATCACCGCCGGTCAAGGCAAGCAGTTGCGCCGCTCCGTCTTGCGAGAAGTCATAAACCGTCGTGCCGAATCCACCCGTCAGGTCAGGGATGGCTTGCGGATTGGTGCCGAACGGTCGGATGTCAGCCAGCAGACGGAGCAACTCGTCGCGGGAGTTGTCCGCCTCCGAGTCGGGGATCACCGCGACGGTCAGGGCCGTGGTCGAAATTGCTGCGGCGCCCAGCGCGGCGAACTTCTTGCACGTGCTACCCATCTTGCGATGCTTGCCCATTCGCGCCGTCCCTTCGGTGGCTTCTCAGCTCGTTCTCAGGCACACTAACACCGCGCATTGGGGCGTTGACAATATTGCTGAGCAATTCGTCATCAATTCAGATGGCGGATAAGGCAACCGATTAAATAGCACAATCGTCAATATGAATTGCCTGCTAAGCGCTGTTCTGTCCCGCAGACACCTCAATTGTCAGCAACGGCCGCGATTCACGACGATCATGTTGCTGGCTCTGACCAAAAGGGCGCCGGTTTCCAGGTATTAGAGTCCGTTGGTGCGAACCGAAGTCGGAACCCGCCCGCGCGTATCGAATGCTCCGTCCAGCAACCGATCGACATCATCAGGCGCCTAACGCAACGCGCTCGTTGCCGCGGCCTCAACCTGGCCTCCATAGCCGCCCCCGAACAGCACCACGTGCGCCAGGAGCGGGTACAGCTGGTACAGCCCGACCCGGTCCCGCCACCCGTCACGCAGCGGACGCACCAACTCATACCCGTCCAGCACCTCACCCAGATACGGGCACCCGAACAACGCCAGCATCGCCAAGTCCGTCTCCCGATGTCCGCCTTGGGCAGCCGGATCGATCAGCACGACGCCCTCGGGTGTCCACATAACGTTGCCGCCCCACAGGTCCCCGTGGATACGAGCCGGGCCATCGGCATCGTCGAAGTCGCCTGCCCGACACCGGTCGATCACCGCGTCGACCATCCGTCTCGCATCGGTGCTCAACCGTCGTTCAGCGAGGGCGGTCATCGGTCGAAGTCGCTCCTCGGCGTAGAACTCGCCCCACGTGGTGTGGCCGCACAACGACATCGGCAACGGCTCCGACAGCGGGCCGAAGTAGCCGTCGCCGCGCCAGCCGTCAGGTGCTGACCCGAACTTCGGCGCCCCCGCGGTGTGCGTCACTGCCAGCCGGGCCCCGAAATCGCGTGCAGCGTCGCGTGTCGGTGCCACCGACTGCAGCCGCTCGAGAGTCAACGACCGTTCGTCATACGCGTGCACTCGCGCACACCGCACCCCGCCGTCCACCGCCAGCCAGCGCAGCCCTGTCGCCTCCAGCTGGAAGAATCCCGGCGGTGCGTCGTTGTTTGTCTTGACGAAGTCAGCCACGGGGGCGGCGCGGCAGTCCGACCAACATCGTCATGATCCGATCACGCAGCGCCGTCGGTAGATTGGGCACAACAGCCGCCTGCACCTTGGGGAGAAGTGCCACCACATATCGCGGCTTGGGTCGACGCACCGTCAGCGCCTGCTCCACGACCGCGACCACCTTCGTCGTCGGCGACGCCATCTTGCGGGCTGTCGGCACGAACTTTTTCATCCCGGCGATATGCGCGGCGTACAGCTCGCGGTGCTCCGGCGACATGTCCGCCTCGATCTGCAACACCATGTCGCCGGCGGTGCGCCACATGTCGGTGTCGGTCTGCGCCGGCTCGATCAGCACGACAGGGATGCCCCATGCCTTCAACTCAACCCGCAGCGCATCGCATCCCGCCTCGAGCGCGAACTTCGACGCCGAGTACGGGCCGAGCATCGGGGTGGCGATCCTGCCGTTCACACTCGAGATGAACACGACCCGGCCACCGGAATCCCGCAGACACGGGAGCACGGCCTGGGTGACCGCGAACTGCCCGATGACATTGACTTCGAGACTCTTTCGCCAGTCCTCAGAAGTCACCGTCTCGACCGGGCCGCCGACGGCCACCCCTGCGTTGTTGACCAGCGCGTCCAGCCGCTTCGGCAGCGCATCCGGCAGCCTGGCGATGTGGTCGGCGTTCGTGATGTCGAGGATGACGGCAGACACCCGCTGCGGGTAGACGTTGGTGATTGCGGTGGCGTCTTCCTCGCTGCGCACGCCTGCGATCACATCCCAGCCGGCGGACGCCAGGTGCTCGACGATCGCCTTACCGATGCCCCGGGCCGCGCCGGTGACGAGAACTGATGGCATAGCCGTGAACTTTAGTCGTCGGCCATAACGGGCGGCCCGAACCAGAACAGAACGGCCGCCACCGCCACCAGCGCCGCCACCAAGGCGATCACGGGTGCGACGGTGAAGCGCGACATCGTCGCCCCGACCACCGCGCCCGCACACATGGTCAACACGACCGAGAACCGCAGCTTCTCCCGGTCGCCCTTACCGCCTGCCAACCTGCTGTCCACGCCGATGCCGACGATCGTCGACGTCAGCACCGTGGTGCTGAGCTCCTGGATGCCGAACTGGCGTGCCGTGGCATTCTGGCTTCCGAACGCCACGGCCAGGCCGGCGATCAGGATCAGCTTCGTGTTGTCGTGATAGTCGAGTACGCCCGTGCCCGCCAAGATCGACAACGTCAGCAGAACAACGCATTCCACACCGAGCGCTACTGTCACCCAGCGGCGGGTGTCATGCTCCAGGTGGCGGGCGAAGCGGCCGCCGATCACCGCGCCGGCGAGGAAGCTCACGAACGCCACCACGGCGGCCGTCATGTCGACGACGGTATGCGGCACGAACCAGAACCCGAGAAAGATCACATTCCCGGTCATGTTCGCGACGAACACGTGGCCGAGGACGAGCACGCTGATCGCGTCGACCATGCCGGTGCCGAACGTCAGCAACAGCAGCCCAGTCACCGTCAACCGATGGGAGACCGGAGAAGTGACCGGCATCGCGCCTGCCTTACACCTGGGGGGTGAGATCCAGCGTGGTGATCGTCGTCATCCGAGTGATCCGCCAGTCGGTGCGGTCGCGCTTCATCTCCAGCCGGTAGGACAGGTACCGCAACGACGGGATGTTCTTCGATACCGGGCTTGTCGCAACCGAATTGGTGTACACCACAGCCGACGCCTCCGTCGGGCTCACCGATTCGACCGCCGAACCGAGCACCGAGGTGGTGTTCGTGACCTGCGCCTGCTTGTTGGTGGCCACGATCGAGTCGATGAACTTGCGGTACTGGAAGGCGAAGTCACCGGTGAGGTACTTGGCCGACCTGTCGCCGAGCGAGTCCATGTTCTCGGGGGTGTACGACCACAACGTGGTGATCGCATTGGCTGCCGTGCGGGCGACGTTCAGCTTGGTCTCGACCAGTGCGCGGTTGGCGATCACCGGCTGCGCCGTCGCCGCCAGGAACGCTCCGCTCGCCACGAAGAGCGCGGCGGCCGCGGCGGCCGCGAGCTTCAGCCGCTTGCCCGCCGGTCGGTGCGGAACCAGGACGGGCTCGTCCACGGCTTCGGGTTCAGATTCCGCTTCCGCGGCTTCCGCTTCCGCGGACTCTCCGGCACCGTCGGCGGATTCGACTGTCTCGCCATCGGATTCCTCGGCGACGA
>Ga0164306_10000166_pt1 | contig 24127 bp, 24 predicted proteins | sample Whisoiple_242_MG_FD_110213 | JGI IMG/M metagenome (GOLD analysis project Ga0164306, IMG submission 110213) | Soil microbial communities amended with fresh organic matter from upstate New York, USA - Whitman soil sample_242_MG | ecosystem: Environmental > Terrestrial > Soil > Unclassified >... | reverse complement strand
TTTTTTAATCAGCGATAAATCTTACTAATTGATACGTAATAAACCGTTAACTGCACAAGAGAAAGAAGCAAAAGAACGGCAATGGGATAGAAGCTAAAAGAATTAGGCAACAGCGGATAAAAAGCTATTAATATAGCACCTATAGGAATAGAAAATAGGAGAAAAACAAAGGCTTTTTTACAAGCTTCTGCTGTTATCATCTTTTCACGTTCATCTTCTTCTGCAAATTCAAAAGGAAATAATAAAGGCGAAACGTTCTTCGTCTTTTTACGCGCGCGGTAGTAAAAAAATGAGACAATTAAAAGGACAATTAAAGAAGCAAAAGAGCCTATAGACATAGTAATTTCCCACGGGGGTTCAGGGTCGGTCATAACTTCACTAAATTGAATATTTAGGCTTAAAAAATCATATAAAAACCACCCTACGCATAACAGAGACACTACATTCAATAAATAAGATTTAATAACATTACTCAATATTTTTCTCCTCCTTTTGAAGTCTAAAAACATCTTCCATTTTTAATTGAAAGACATCACAAATTGTTAAACCAAGTAGTAGGGAGGGAACGTAATTTCCCTTTTCAATAGCTGCAATGGTTTGGCGAGTGGCTCCAACTTTTTCAGCTAAATCTCCTTGTGTATATCCATGTTTAGCTCTAAGCTCTTTTACGTGATTAATAAGAGTCAATATGATCACCCGCTGCCTTTTTAATAAATTTGTTAAGTTGATTTAACATTATGTAAAGTTAATTTAACACCAATGGGATGATTTTTCAATAAGTAATGGATAAAAAATACAAAAAAGATCCTAGAAGAATTCTTCAGGATCTTTTTTGTTAATAAATTTCTTTAATGCCAGACAAACGAATGGAAAAAATGTTTTGTTTTTCATCTCGTAGGGAGAGGGTTTGGTCGGTTAGGTTTAAATTTTGGATTTTTCCTTTGAAGGTTTGAAGCAGGCCATTTTCGTAATAATTCACGGTTACATGTTTGTTTTTCTTTAGCGCTTTTAAAATCATTTATTCATCTCCTTTCATGTGTGCATCTGTTATGAAAAGAAAGCTGTGGCTTAAGCATAGGAATTTGGAGAATGCTCAAGGCAGAATTATTATTATACAGCAAGATGAGAATAGTTTGTAGATAAATTGTGAAAAAATGCACAAGTTTGCAGTACGGGTGTTGCAACAGAATACAGTATATGAGGGGAGAAGGGGTTTTATGATAAAAAAAGGTGATTTTAGTTTATTTATTTGTGGGTATTAGGTAAACTAGTAGATGAATTTAAAGAATCTATCTATAGTTGTGAAGGCTAGGATTTCATTTAATTTTCATTTTCTATGAGTATAATGATAAAGGTTTTCTATATGTTCTTTGTGAATCTACTCATAAACTAATCGAGAAAGGAAAATCAAAATGAAGCGAATCGTTTCTAAGCCGCTGCACTATTTCATATTAGCCGCTGTTTTAATGTGGATAAAGTCGTACGTGGCTTATAAAACTGAATTTAACTTAGGCGTAAGCGGCGTAATGCAGCAAATACTGCTGTTCATAAACCCTGTGAGTTCAGTGCTGATTTTTTTAGGAATCGGCTTATTTTTTAAAGGAAAGAAAGCAGGAGCTTGGATTCTTGCAGGCAGTTTCATTATGACGCTGCTGTTATACAGCAACATTCTCTATTATCGTTTTTTTAACGATTTTGTAACGCTTCCTACACTATTGCAGACAAGTAATGCGGGAAGTATGGGCGGAAGCATTATGGATTTATTAAAAGCACATGATGTTTTTTATTTTGTTGATTTTATTATTTATTTTTTCTTCTTTTTTAGTAAAAAAATTGACTGGCATAATGAAAAAGTATCGGTTAAGAATGCTGTAACTATTCTTTCTTTAGGATTCATGGTCTTTTCTGTCAACTTAACATTAGCAGAAATTGATCGCCCGCAGCTTCTATCTCGAACTTTTGACCGCAATTATTTAGTAAAGTATCTAGGCGCCTATAATTATACGATGTATGACGGTGTTCAAACTGCTCAAAACTCTAAACAGCGAGCTTTTGCAAGCAGCAATGATTTAACAAACGTCGTTAATTTTAAAAACAGTCATTATGCGGAACCTAATTCCGTTTATTTTGGAAAAGCTAAAGGGAAAAATATTATTAAAATTCATTTGGAATCATTTCAGTCTTTTTTAATTGATTACAAATTAAATGGCCAGGAAGTGACACCTTTCTTAAATTCGTTGGCCCATGGAAATGACTTTACGTATTTTGATAACTTCTTTCATCAAACAGGACAAGGAAAAACATCAGATGCTGAGCTGATGATGGACAACTCTCTATACGGCCTTCCTCAAGGTTCTGCCTTTGTACTGAAAGGAAGCAATACGTATCAGGCAGCACCAGCTATTTTAGATCAAAAAGCTGGCTATACGAGCGCTGTGCTGCACGGAGACTATAAGACGTTTTGGAACCGTAACGAAATTTACAAGCAGTTCGGTGTGGATAAGTTCTTTGATGCAAGTTATTACAATATGACGGGTGAAAATAAAATTAATTATGGCTTAAAAGACAAACCGTTCTTTAAAGAATCTGTTCCAATGCTGCAGTCTTTACCACAGCCGTTCTATGCGCATTTAATTACGTTAACAAATCATTTTCCATTTTTACTTGGAAACAATGAGGCAAGCATACAGCCGGCTAACACAGGCGATGCAACAGTTGACCGTTATTTCCAAACGGCTCGTTATTTAGACGAATCATTGCAATCTTTCTTCCAAGAACTGAAAGCTTCTGGGCTTTATGATAATTCTGTAATTATGATTTATGGAGATCACTACGGTATTTCTGAAAATCATAATGCGGCAATGGAAAAAGTAATGGGAAAAGAAATTACGCCTTATGAAAATGCTCAGCTGCAGCGTGTACCTCTATTCATTCACGTTCCTGGAGTGAAAGGCGGAGTTAATCATACGTACGGTGGAGAAATTGACGTTGTGCCAACTCTTCTTCATTTAGTAGGGATTGACAGCAAAGAGTTTATCCAATTTGGCACAGATTTATTTTCTAAGGATCATGATGATGTAGTGGCATTCCGCAATGGCAACTACGTATCTCCGAAATATACATTAGTGGATGGAACGTATTATGATTCTAAGACGGGCCAAGCGCTTAAAGAAAATAATCAAATGAAAGCTTATAAACAGAAGGTAGCGAAAGAACTGGAATTATCTGATCAAGTGCTTTATGGAGACTTACTTCGTTTCCACAAGCTGAAGGATTTCCAAACAGTCGACCCTTCGAAATATATGTACGGGAAAGAAGAAACAGAAACATCAGCTAAATAAAGCTAAAATCAAAAGAACATGATGACTTCTGCAAAGCAGAATGAACATCATGTTCTTTTTTACTGTAAACTATTCATCAATAAATTTCTTTAATTCCCGATAAGCGAATAGAGAAAGTATTTTGCTGTTCATCTTTTAATGAAAGCGTTTGGTCTGTTAAATCTAGGCGCTGTACTTTTCCTTTAAACGTTTGAAGCAAACCGTTTTTATAATAGTTAATTGTAACGGCCCCGTTTTTTCTTAATGCTTTTAAAATCATTTTCAAAACTCCTTCCATATTTAAAATGTGTATGATTAACGAGCTGTAACATTCATTTTCATTTGCATATTTTTATTATACACAAAAATAGAAAGCGTTTTCACTTAAAGTTTGAACACTTTGTGAAAACTTTAACAGAGAATGTGACAAATACATACAGAAACTGATTTATTTGTCGTATTCATCATAAAACACATTTATGAAAGGAGTGTTAAGAACGTGTTAAAACTTTATGGATGGAAGAATATTATAAAATATCGTTTGAAATGTCGTAGTGAATCCATTCATCGTTCGTTACATTTCCGCCCATTTTTCTGTAAAGCATTTGGGCTCTTGTATTATCATAAGCCGTTTCCCAAGACATAGCTGCATACTGATGTTCTTTTGTATACTGATGACTGGCCGAAAATAACTTTTCTCCAATTTTTTGTCCTCTTGCTTTTTCAGTAACGTACAAGTCATTTAAGATCGCTACAGGCTTTACACGCGTGGTGCTAAATGTAAAATAAAGCGTCGAAAACCCTACTGCCTCGTCATTTTGAGTCGCGATAAACTGAACGCCAGCATCCGGATGGTGAAACAAGTGATTAATTAAATTTCTCAGCTGCTTTTTGGTAGGCTGAGGGCGCTTGTAAAAATCAACAATGTATTCGTTCATTAATGAAATAATTGCTTCCATGTCAGCGGCATTAGCTTGACGAATTGTAATAGTAGTCATTAAATCTTCTCCTTTTTAATCAGATGATCTACACTTATAGTAAAAGAAATGTATCCCCTCTAAAAGAGCCAGATTTGAAAAATAAAATAGGGACAGATGAAAGGAGCTAGCGTGAAGTTCACACCTTTATTAAACCGCAAAGATGATATGCCTTTGTATCACCAGCTATATGAATATATAAAAAAAGAAATTGTATCCAGCAGGGTTGAAGTAAATGACAAACTGCCGTCTATCCGGTCTCTTGCTGATTACTTGAATGTAAGTCGAAATACTGTAGATATGGCCTATCAGCAGCTTTTAGCTGAAGGATATGTAGAAAGCAGGCCCAAAAGTGGACTGTACGTAACGAATACACAGTTTGATTTACTGCAAACAGATAAAAAGCCGACTGTATTTTTACACCCTCACTCAGAAACAAAGTTGTGTACCTATGATTTTCGGTATGGAAAAGTTGATAGCCGTTTGTTTCCCTTGAATGAGTGGAAAAAACGATACAATGAAAGTCTTCAAACTTATAGAGAAGCGCTGTTCACGTACCAAGAAAGTCAAGGAGAAGAATCACTGCGAGAAGAAATTGCGACGTAACTTTATCAGTCAAGAGGAGTGGTTTGTTCAAAACATCAAATTATTATTGGAGCAGGTACGCAGCAATCACTCAGTTTATTAGCGCAGATGTTAAAGCAAAGCATCAGAGATATTGCCTTTGAAAATCCTTGTTATGACGGGGCTAGCTTTGTATTTAAGCAGCATGGATTTTCCTTAAAACCCGTGTCGCTTAATAACAAAGGTATAAACATCCAAGAGCTTTATGATAGCCTAGCACGAGCTGTTTATGTCACACCATCTCATCAGTTTCCATACGGAATGATCATGCCTGTTTCAAGAAGAATAGAGCTTCTTAAATGGGCGAATGACCGCAACGGGTTTATTATTGAAGATGATTATGACGGAGAATTTCGTTATAAAGGCTCTCCCATCCCTTCATTGCAAAGCTTAGACACTAAGGGTCGCGTCATTTATACGGGTACATTTTCAAAATCTTTTATGCCTTCTTTAAGAATCAGCTACCTTGTACTACCTGAAGTTCTTCTAAAAGAATATCATGAACGTTTCTCTTTATACGAGCAAGCTGTTCCAACTCTCCATCAACAGACGCTCGGGCTGATAATGAAAAATGGAGAGTGGAGTAAGCATTTAAGAAGAGTGAGAACTGCTTATCAACTGAAACACGGTACTCTTTTAGCAGCTTTACAGAAGGGGTTTAACAAAAACATCACGGTGTCAGGAGAATCTGCAGGTTTGCATATACTTGTACGCGTGCACAACGATATGAACGAACAGCAATTAATTAACGCAGCTCGAAAGCAAGATGTCTCCGTCTACGGTACCTCTCGTTATTGGCTTACGGAAGTACCTAAACAAAAGCCTCATATTTTGTTAGGCTTCGGAAGTTTAGGGAGAGAAGAAATAGAAGAAGGAATAAAACGATTAAAAAAGGCTTGGTTATAAATCCATGCTCGTTTTTTCGGTTTCTTGACAAAAGTTGCCTAGTCCTTTAGACTTTTTTGCATATATTTTAAATTATCTGAAAGGAGGATAGGGTAATCGAAGCTAACTGCTAGTGGACAACCCTAGATTAAACAATGAATCCTATCCAACAAATTTTACATACATTCCCTGTGATTGTACTAGATGGTGCAATGGCAACTGAACTTGAAAGATATGGCTGTGATTTAAACGACAGCTTATGGTCTGCAAAAGTGTTGATGGAGCAGCCGGAACTGATTAAGAGAGTCCACCAAGATTACTTTGCAGCGGGAGCTGACTGTGCAATTACAGCAAGTTATCAAAGTACATTTGAAGGTTTTGCTAAACGTGGTTTGAGTGAAGCAGAGGCTCGCGAGTTAATTCAAGCATCTGTAAAAATTGCGGCTGAAGCAAGAGATGAATTTTGGCAGCAAGAAGAGAATCGTCGTAATCGTCCAAAACCAATTGTCGCCGCTTCGGTAGGGCCTTACGGAGCATTTTTAGCAAACGGATCGGAATATACTGGACAGTATGACGTAACAGAAGAAGAGTTAATGGAATTTCATCGTCCTCGTATGAAAGCATTAATTGAAGCAGGAGCGGACGTGTTAGCTTGTGAAACCATTCCTAATGTAATGGAAGCAAGAGCCATTGCGAGGCTGCTAGAAGAGTTTGAAGGAGCGTACGCATGGATTACGTTCAGCGCAAAAGATGATCTGCACATTAGCAGCGGAACATTAATCTCGGAGTGTGCACGCTACCTGGATTCCTATGAGCAAGTAGCGGCCCTTGGAGTTAACTGTACGCCGCCTCAATATATTTCTTCACTTATTAAAGAAATTAAATCTCAAACGGATAAGCCGGTCATTGTGTATCCAAATTCAGGGGAGCATTATGATGCTGAATCTAAAACATGGAACGGGACATCTGCGGGCGAAACGTATGGCTGCAGCGCTCACAGCTGGTATGAAGCAGGTGCTCAGTTAATCGGAGGGTGCTGTCGTACAACTCCAGATGATATCAAAGGCATTACAAAATGGGCTAGAAAATAACAGATTGAAAGAAAGAGAATGTGAGAAAAGTGTTTCGCTAACGTTAAACACGAACGATCTATCAAAAATAGATAGTTCGTGTTTTTTATGGTCATGGTGAACGTAGGTTTCGTGTGCGCAGGTCCTTCTAGCTGTTGGTTGGAGGGCAAGGCGAAGACTCCCGCGGAAAGCGGAGCCTTGCACGGAAATAAACAGCGGTGTCACAAGCAGTTCAGCTCATTTATTCCCATTTTCCGTCTGTAGATTGGATTCATTTTATTATGTCCCAACCTTTTTTTTCTGTAAAATAAAAGAATACAAGTTGAAAAATCTTTATTTGAACGAAAGAAGGGATGATGAAAGTGAAAGATATTAAAAATATTTATTGTGTAGGCCGGAACTACGCACTGCATGCAAAAGAATTACATAATGATATTCCAACATCACCTTTTTTATTTTCCAAACCTACTCACGCTCTCGTTGAAGCAGCTGGACAATCAATTACTCTTCCTAGCGACCAAGGAGAGGTGCACTTTGAAACTGAACTGATTCTTCATATTGGACAATCTTACAAAGAGGGCATAACAGTGGATGAACTTGTTGACGAGATGACGATTGGATTAGACTTGACGCTTCGAGACGTGCAGAGCGAATTAAAACAAAAAAAGCACCCTTGGCTGCTTGCAAAAGGATTCAAACATTCAGCGGTCGTGGGAAACTTTATTCCATTTGAAGGAGTAGAAGCATCTAAGAAGAAAGACTTTTCGCTAGTGAAAAACAATGAACGCGTGCAGCTGGGGAATATTAAAAATTTGATTTTTGACTTACAAACGATTATTGATTTTACAGGAAAACATTTTGGTCTTGATAAAGGAGATCTTATTTTTACAGGGACACCTGAGGGAGTAGGTCCGCTTTCTCATCATGATAAGCTTTCACTTAAATGGGGACAGCAAGAGCTTGGTTCCTGCATCATTTCCTTTCGTTAACAAAAAGAGGCTGGGACAAAAGTAGTTTAGTTGAAGGAAGATCCGAACGATGAATCGAGATTCTTGATAGAGAATCCAACTCGTTCGGATTTTTTATTGTGATGGTGAACGTAGATTATATATTTGCTTCTAGCTGTCGATTAGAGGGCAAAGCGAAGACTCCTGCGGGGGAAGTGGAATGGATGAGACCCTGCAGGAGCGTAAGCGACGAGGATGCTCAGCGGCCGCCCTCGGAAAGCGAAGTCTTGCACGGAAATCAACAGCGGCGTACCACGCAGTCCAAATCATTTATCCCATTTGTTCGTATTTAGATTGTCTTGATTTCGTTATGCCTCAGTCTCTTTTTTTGCGAAGTCTTAATTTTTTAGCCTTCAGAATGAATTTAATATCCAATGGGAAAGCTGTTTCTATCTCCTGTAGAAAACGAGGTCCTCAGCATGGTGCTCTTAATCCTTACAACGGTGATTTCTATTTTGAGCGTACTAGTTATGCCAAAACGTATCAGCTGGATAGAAATGTACACAACTTCTTTGTTTGTCATGTTTTTAGGATCAGTAGCAGATGTATATCTTGATGTTAAATATAATCTTTATGGATTCTTTACAAAAGGAGTACCCAAACAGAAGTGTTTTATTATAACGAATGGAAGACGCTATACTCATTTTTTTGCTATCCTTTTCTTTATATAGCAATGGTTTTAAATTTAAAAATGATACGCAGGCTTCAGATTATCGATAAACAAAAATAGAAATAAAAAAAAGTAATGATAAATCATAAAAAAATGATATTTTATTAATGGCTACATATGTAATATAGTAAAAATAGAAAATAAACGAAGCAGCATATAAGCAGGGTTAAAAAACATCAAAACGGGAATCTTGACATTAACTTCATGTTTTTAACCATGTATTGTGAATGAATATACTTATTGCTAAATAATATGTTGTAGAAGGAATTTAGCAAAGGAGGCAAGAAGATGTTTAAGCGTAGTGAAAAAATCCAAATTCATGGCGTAACATTTCATGGAGTCATGAGTGCGAAGCAAAAAGCCGTCCTGCAGGAAATTGCTAATGTAACAGACGAAAAAGACTGGGATGGGCTAAAAGGTGTATATTGCTTAGGCAGTGTAAAGGTGCAAGGAAAAGATGTGCTAGGTGTGTACTATGGCCAATTTAATGATAACCTTCCAAAAGAGAAGCGCAAACTTCAGTTTGAAATTGACTATATTAAATATACAGTAACGGAATGTCCTATTGTCTTTATCGATACAACAAAAAATAAAAAGCCTCATCAATTTGCTTTTATCATTCTGCATGAATTAGGCCATCATGTGGATCGTATGACAAATGGAACGCTTTTAAAAGAAGGAAATAGAACGCAAGAAATGTTTGCTAATACGTATGCTTTAGAGAAATATTCAAAAATAGAAAAGTTCCAAACAAAGAAGTTGAAAAACATTCCATTTTTAGAGGAGTCTCTTACTCAATGGAATAAAACTCCTCATCCTGGAGCTTATTCTCTTAGAGTTCAAATTGAATAATTCACGAGAATAGTTCCTCTCTCCGTTTTTTATTTTCCTATCTTTTTTCCTCTTCCTTTCTTTTATCCTTCCAATGAACAAAAAGGATTTAATTACCCATAAAGTTTTAAAAGTTTTTATAGTACGAATTATTTACACTATACCCTCCTGTAAATTATGATTATTTTAAGAAAAAACAGAAAATTTTAAAGTTTTAAGGTACAACTTAATAGTGAACAAGCGATGTTGTAATCGTATAGACGAACTGGCATACATATGCGAGTCATACATACAAACGAATCGCTTCCACTGTTATGAAAGCGGATTCAAAAATAGGAGGGGTAATAATGTTAGCTATTCTTGGGTTTTTGATGGTTTGTACATTTATGTTTCTAATTATGACAAAACGATTAACGCCGCTTATTGCTTTAATGGTTATTCCAGTATTGTTTGCCATCATAGGGGGATTCACAAGTGATATTGGAGAAATGGCTTTAAATGGTGTAAAAGAATTAGCACCTACAGGCGTTATGTTAATGTTTGCTATTTTATATTTTGGAATTATGATTGATGCTGGTTTGTTTGATCCAGTTGTAGGAAGAATTTTAAAAATCGTAAAAGGTGATCCACTAAAAATCACAATTGGTACAGCTATTTTAGTTCTTATTATCTCATTAGACGGAGACGGAACAACAACATATATGATTACGCTTTCAGCGATGCTTCCGCTTTATAAAAAGCTAAACATGAAGCCGATGATTTTAGCCTGTATCGCTATTATGGGTAGTGGAGTTATGAACTTAACGCCTTGGGGCGGACCTACTGCTCGTGTGATGAGCGCATTGAAGTTAGATGCTTCACAGGTGTTTACACCACTTATTCCAGCCATGATTGGTGGAGCTGGTTGGTTATTATTCACGGCTTACTATTTCGGAAAAAAAGAGCGCCAGCGCTTAGGTGTTATTGATATTCAAGACGTCACAAATGCTCAAGTAGCTTTTGCAGAAGCAGCCGCTGCTGAAGGAATCGAGTACAAGCGTCCGAAGCTTTTATGGGTAAACTTTGCTTTAACAGCTCTATTATTAGTAGGACTTATCACAGCAGTTATGCCGCTTCAAATTCTATTTATGATTGGGTTTGCAATCGCTATCATGATTAACTATCCAAATTTAGAAGTTCAAAAAGAGCGTATTACAGCACATGCTGGTAATGTACTTGCTGTTGTATCTCTTGTATTCGCAGCAGGCGTATTCACAGGCATTTTATCAGGTACAAAAATGGTAGATGCAATGGGTAATAGTTTAGTAGGATTAATTCCAGATGCGTTAGGGCCTTACATGTCTGTGATTACAGCCATCACAAGTATGCCATTTACGTTCTTTATGTCAAATGATGCTTACTACTATGGGATTTTACCAATTATTGCTCAAGCAGCTTCAGCATACGGTATTGATGCTGCAGAAATTGGCCGTGCTTCATTGATTGGTCAACCTGTTCACTTACTAAGTCCTTTAGTTGCTTCTACGTATCTATTGGTCGGTATGGCAAAAGTCGAGCTTGGTGAATTCCAGCGCTTTACTTTAAAGTGGACGATTGGAACAGCGATGGTGATGCTTTTAGTAGCTATTATTACAGGAGTTATTACGCTGTAAAGATCATGAACCTAAAAACTTATCAATTCCGCTTTTGGGATTGATAAGTTTTTTTGTCTAAAAAGCTTTTGGAATAAGGAGCGGATATACAAAAAATTTTGATAAAATAAAAGAGGAATAGAACTATAAGGTAAAGGCTAAAGGTGCGATGAAATGAAAAAATGGTTTCAAGTATCGCTGCAAACAAAAATCGTAGGTTTATCCGCAGCATTAATCATAACTGTTATTGTTCTTTTAGCGAGTATTTTCTCTTACATGCAGTTTGTAGAATCTAAAAGGCAAGCCGAGCAGCTGGCTCTTCAAGCAGCCAAATCAATATCATTTATGCCCGAAGTCAAAGCTGCTTTTCAAAAAAAACAGCCGAGTCGCTATATTCAGCCGCTTGCCGAGCAAGTGAGGGAACAAATCGGAGCAGCAAGTATTGTGGTTCAAAACCGTGAGCAAATCATCTATTCTCATTCTAATCAAAAATGGATAGGAAAGAAAAACAAAGAGGCGGTTAACGATAGAGCACTATTATTCGGCGGATATTATACGCTTGACGGAGAGGGAACCACAGGTCCTGCTATTATGGGGAAAGCGCCTATTGTCATCAGTCACGGAAAGTATACGGAGGTCGTAGGAGTAGTGACGGTTGAGTTTTTAAAGTCTCATGTTCATGCTCAGCTTATTACGCGTATTCAGCAAATTATCCTATTTTCACTAGCTGTTTTATTACTTGGTATGATCGGAGGTATTTTTTTAGCTAAAAGTATTAAAAAAGATACTCTCGGTCTTGAGCCCCATGAAATCGCTTCTTTATACCGTGAACGAAATGCGATTTTACTTTCGATAAAAGAAGGAATTATTGCTATTGATCATCAAGGCTTTATTACGATGATGAATACATCAGCTAAAAATATGCTAGGGCTACAGGCGGAATATTTACATCATCATATCATTGAAGTATTTCCTTATACGAATATGATTGAAGTGCTAGATACAGGAATAGCCCGAAGCGACCAAGAGATTTTTCTAAATGAAAAAACGTTTATCTTAAACTTAACACCTATTATTGAACATCAACGAATTGTAGGAGTGGTCGCTAGTTTTCGTGATAAGACAGAATTAAAAAGCTTAATCAATACGATTTCAGAAGTACGAAGGTATTCAGAGGATTTACGAGCTCAAACGCATGAGTTTACGAATAAGCTGTATGTTTTGTCGGGTTTGCTGCAGTTAGGGCAGTACAAAGATGCATTTGAGTTTATTCAAAAAGAATCAGCCGTACACCAAACACAAAATCGTATTCTATTTGATCAGATATTAGATTCTAAAGTCCAAGCAATATTGCTTGGGAAGATTGGAAAAGCATCTGAAAAGAAAATTCACTTTTCGGTTGATTCGGAGAGTACACTCGATACGCTCCCAGAACATATTGAAATTTCTCATCTCATTATCATTATTGGGAACTTAATTGATAATGCATTTGAAGCGGTGAGTCAGCAGTCTAAAAAAGAAGTGTCGTTTTTTATTACCGATATTGGTCATGATTTAATTATTGAAGTGATGGATAACGGACCAGGTATATCAGAAGAAGTACTAAATCAAATTTTCACAAAAGGTTTTTCAACCAAAGGTACAGATAGAGGATACGGACTGGCAAATATAAAGAAAATGGTAGATGAACTTGGAGGATCTATTGAAGTGTATAATCAGCCAGAAGGAGGAGCCATTTTTTCAGTTTACCTTCCAAAAAACTGAATCATGAGAAGTAAGGGGAGAGTCGAAATGTTACGAGTCGCAATTGCAGAAGACGATTTTCGAATTGCTCAAGTTCAAGAGCGATTTTTATTAGAAGTAGATGGTGTAGAAGTTGTAGGCAAAGCGTTGAATGCAAAAGAGACGCTTGAGATGTTAAAGGAGAAGAAAGTTGATTTACTTCTTTTAGACATCTATATGCCAGATGAAATGGGAACGGATTTACTGCCAAAAATTAGAGCGCAGTTTCCACAAGTTGACGTTATCGTGGTAACGGCTGCAACAGAAAAAAACATTGTAGAAATCTGTTTGAGAAACGGCGTCGTTAATTATTTGATTAAGCCCGTTATGATGGAATCCTTCATTAATGCTATTAAACAGTATCAAGAGAAAAAGGAACTGTTTAGTACGCATGAAGAAGTTGATCAATCATTTATTGATGCGTACTTTGGACATGTCAGAACAAAGCCAAAAGCGGATAAATCTCTTCCTTCAGGTATTGATGGTATCACATTACAAAAGTCAAAAGACATTTTAAAAAGCATCAAAGGAATTACAATCGAAGAGATGGGGCAACAAATGGGAGTATCTAGAACGACAGCTAGACGATATTTAGAGTATCTAGTATCAACTGGTGAATGTCACGTTGAATATGATTATGGGATTATTGGACGGCCGGAGCGCAAGTACTATTTAGCGTAGCATTAGCCTTGAAGGATGGTATATATGATCAAAAAGCTCATGATAGTGTTTATAAGTGTATTGCTTGTTAGCTGTTCTTCTCCCTCTAAAAAAGAACGTATTGATATGAAAAAAATTGAAATTGTGGCAGCCGGTGCAAAAGGCGGAGGAGCAGATGCAACAGTAAGAGCCATTCAACAAGTGCTAACGGAAAAGAAGATTGTGAAGGTACCCGTTTCTGTTAGTAATAAAATAGGTGGGCAAGGTGAAGAAGGATGGAAATATATTAAACAGAGAAAAGAAGGGAATATTGTTTCCGGAAATTCCAGTTTGCTGATTACAAATAATTTGCTAGGGCAAAGTCAATTAACCTATAAAGACTTTACTCCGCTCGCTATTTTAACATCTGAATGGGAGGTCATCGTAGTCCCTGCTAACTCTCCTATATATAATTTAAAACAGCTCATACGCACGTTAAATCAAAGTGAATCCAGTATGAAAGTGGGAATATCACCTCGCTTAGGAAACGACGATCATTTATCGTTCATGCAGCTAAATAAAAAAGCAGGCGTAGACTCTTCCAAGCTTGAGTTCTTCGTTTACAACAGCAGTCATAAAGTGATCGATGCGCTCGTTCATCATCAGCTAGATGTAGCACCTATGTCATTATCAGAAGTAAAAAAGCAGTACGAACAAGGGCAGGTAAGAATACTCGCCGTTTCTTCTCCCAGCAGGCTAGAAGAGCTAAAAGAGATCCCCACGTGGAAAGAAGCGGGAATTGACGTAACATTTAGCCATTGGAGAGGTCTAATGGGACCGCCTAATATGACCAAAGAGCAGGTAGCATATTGGAATAAGACAGTGTATGAAATGGTTCATACAAAAGAATGGGAACAACTGCTTAAAGATAACGATTTAACCTCTTTTTATAAAAATAGCAGCGGTGCTAAGGTATTTCTTGAACAGCAAAGCAAGCTGTATTCTGACTTAATGGGTGGAACAAATGATGAATAAATACAATAGAAAGACGTTGGGACAAAAGAATTTTAGACGAAGTGAAAAACGAACCATTGATCAAGATGTTTGATTCGTGGTTCGTTTTTTTGTTGTGGTAAGCATAGTTTCATCTGTTTCGTTCCTTCTAGCAGTTGATTGGAGGGCAAGACGAAGACTCCTGCGGGAAAAGCGGAACAGGTGAGACACCACAGGAGCGTAAGCGACGAGGAAGCTCACCGGCCGCCCGCGGAAAGCGAAGTCTTGCACGGAAATCAACTGCGGTGTCAAAAGCAGTTCAGCTCATATATCCCATTTGTTCGTCTTTAGATTGAATTCATTTCGGTATGTCTCAACCTCTTTCTATCAGTGTACATCCTTTAAATCCAAGTTTTGAATGAACTCAATAAAAGCTTTTACGATGTTAATTTTTAATGAATCCTCATGATAAAACATCCATGTACTGCGTGTTAAAGGCTGCTGGTCTTTTGTTTTTAACGTGTATCTGTAAATCTCTGCTGCGTCATCAAGCAGCATACTCGGCAAAATCGCATAACCGAGTCCGTTTACAACCATCTTTTTGCATGTTTCTGCTTTATCCACTTCAATACTGACAAGGGGAGGCTGAGAGTAATTTTCAGCCCACCAGTTATCAACAGATGTTTTTAAAAAACGATCTTGGTGATAGTCAATTCGAGGTATATTGGGAAGGTTGTTTATGTCAACAGGCTGTGCAGACGCAATGCAAATCGTTTCTTTAAAAAGCAACTCTTTCTGATCCTGCCAGTTATAATCACCTTTTACAAACGCAATATGAACATCGTGCTTATAAAGTAAGTGGGCCATGTCACTGCTCCATCCGGTCGTGACTTTGAATTCAACGTCAGGAAATCGCTCTTTAAATAACCGTAATAGTCCAGGGAGCTTGTAGTCAGTGAAAAAGTTAGACACTCCTAGACGTAAAGTACCGGTTAATTGATCATCCATGTTTAACACATTTTCTTTTATTTTTTGAAGCGTGAGCAGCATTTCTTCTGCGCACTTCACTAAATATTCTCCCTGCGGTGTAAACTGAACTCCGCGGCGTCCTCTGTTCACAATCTGAACATGAAATTCCTTCTCCATCTGCTGCAGTCTATGCGTAAGCGCAGGCTGAGAGATAAACAGTTCCTTGGCTGCTTTTGTAATGTTTTTTTCTCGATACAACACTTGTAGAATAAGCCAATCTCGATCGTCCATACTACCCCTCCAGGAATAAAAAAAATGAATGGTTTATAATAAAATTTCGATATTTTAATTATCTCTAAAATTATACTATAGTTAAGAAGAGGAATGTTCGGTGTAAGAAAGAAAAGCCTTGTAGAAGGAAGGAAGTAGATATGAACGCAAGAATTATTTTTTTACAATCTATATTTTTTATTTTATTAACAAGCGTGGGAGGATTTCTTTTATCGTTAACAGGCTTATCCATTGGCTGGATGCTTGGGACCCTCATTTTAGCTGCTATTCTAGCTTTCCGAAAGCCGGGTTTTTTATCTCAAACAAGCAAAAAAGGTATTCCAAAATATTGGCTGTACGCAGGACAGTGTATTTTAGGAATTGAATTAGGTCAAAAGATTAACTTGTCTGTATTAACTACGTTTCAATCTCACTGGTCCACCATTACGATCATGCTTTTGCTGTCCGTTGTTTTTTCTCTTTTATCCGGTTATTTGCTATGGAAGTTCAGTTCCACAGACTTATTAACAAGCTTTTTCGGCACGACTCCTGGAGGAATGAGCGCAATGCCAGGCATGGCTGAAGAGGTAGGGGCCAATACGGCAGTTGTAAGCATCATTCAAACGATGCGCGTGTTTTTAGTTGTGCTTGCTGTTCCTTTATTTGTGGTCTATTGGGGAAGTAATACAGGTCGGCATGCAGTGTCAGCTACTCCAAGTATTTTTGGGTGGGAATCACTGCTATGGACAGGCGTTTTAATCGTTACAGCAGTAGTAGGCTATTATATAGGAAAAAAACTAAAATTTCCTGCTCCTTGGTTAGTAGGGGGAATGCTTACTGTTGCGATTGTTCAAACAGCTGCTTCATCGTACGCGGGCTATAATCTTCAAGCATACTGGCCTCATTCTGTGATGATTTTATCGCAAATTTTTATCGCGTCAAGCATTGGTTCTCGCTTCCATAAAGAAATGTTTATTGGCGTAAAAAAAATTATAGTTGTTGCGCTTATTAATACAATCGGCTTAATTGCTGCTATGTTTGTTTGTGCACTATTCGTCTCCAAAATAACTGGAATTGAGCTTATTACGTCTATTTTAGCTTTTGCTCCTGGAGGCATTGCAGAAATGGCGACTACATCCATTGTATTGCAAGCCGATTCGACGTTGGTAGTAGCGGTCCAAGTGCTTCGAATTTTAACCATTTGGCTGCTTCTTCCTCCGCTGTTTCGCATGTTTCATCAATGGGGAGAAAGAAAAAGAATACATTCACACGTTTCATAATAAATATGTGAATGCACTAGGCAAAGTAAGAGAGAGTTTTAAAGAGGGAAATGGGGGGAGAATAGATGAGTAATAAAGAAATGGTGGTCAGTCAGTTCGGGGGGAATGCTGGAAAGTACGTCAAAAGTAAAGGTCATGCGAAAGGCAAAGATTTAGCTGTTTTAGCGGAAATTGCTGAAGAAAATAGAGGAGGAAAGCTGCTTGATGTAGCAACAGGAGGAGGACACGTGGCAAATAAGCTAGCACCTGTCTTTCAAGAAGTAACGGCTTTTGACTTAACTCCTCAAATGTTGCAAAGTGCTGAAGGCTTCATTACAGGAAATGGTCATGAAAACGTATCTTTTGTTCAAGGAGATGCTGAAGATATGCCATTTCAAGATGACGAGTTTGATACTGTAACGTGCAGAATTGCACCGCACCATTTTCCAAACATTAAACAGTTCATCAAAGAGGTATATCGAGTGTTAAAGCCAGGCGGACAATTCTTGCTCATTGACAATGTAGCCCCGGAAGTGAATGCTTATGACGAGTTTTATAATCGAGTTGAAAAGACAAGAGATCCAAGCCATTATCGTGCTTATAAAAAAACAGAGTGGCTTTCTATGCTTGAAATGCAAGGATTCCGTATAGAAGTGCTGACAACTTTTCCAAAGCGCTTTTTATTTGATGACTGGTGTGGGATGATGAATGTTCCGGAAGAGACAAAGCGTGATCTTACTCAATATATGCTGAATATACCAAGCGGATTTAAGCAGTTTTTCGAAATCAAAACGAATCAACAAAGAATTGAATCGTTTCAAGGAGAAGCAATCTTTGTAGCTTGTTACAAGAATAAATAAAAAGAAGCCAACTCACCGGAGTTGGCTTCTTTTTTACTTATGCTCGTTGTTTTGAACGATTTCCAAAATATTGAGTAATACGGTCTAAAATAATCGCTAAAATAACGATTGAAATTCCGGCTTCAAAGCCCGTGCCAACTTCAAGTCGAGAAACTGCACGATATACTTCCGCACCAAGTCCCGGAGCACCTACAAGAGAGGCGATAACAACCATTGAGAGAGATAGCATGATGCTTTGGTTAATTCCTGCCATGATTGTTTTTGTAGCTAATGGAAGCTGTACTTTAAATAATTTTTGTTTTGTTGTTGAACCGTAGGCATTTGCTGCTTCTACTAAGTCAGCGGGTACTTCACGGATACCTAAGTTCGTTAAGCGAATCGTTGGAGGCATTGCAAAGATAACAGATGAGATAACACCTGGTACCACACCGATTCCAAAGAAGAAAAGTGCTGGAATCAAATAAACAAATGCGGGCATTGTTTGCATAAAGTCTAAGATTGGCGTAATAATTCGAGCCGTCTTTTCGCTTTGAGATGCCCAAATGCCTAGCGGGATTCCTACTATAATCGAAATAAATACGCTTGTTAAAACGAGGGCGAGTGTGTCCATTGTTTCTTGCCAGTAGCCAAGGTTAAGAATAAATAACAGGCCAATCATCGATAAAATAGTAAACGACCATTTTTTACTTGAAAACCAAGCAATGATTCCGACAATTAAGATTAAAATTAATGCTGGGGGAAAGGTTAGCACTAGTACAATAAAACTTACAATACCATCGACAATAGCTGAAATAACATCAAAGAATCCTTTGATATTGTCATTTAAAAACGTGACAAAATGGTCAATCCAATTGCCAACGGGAATTTTAGGGATACTATTCATTTACGTTCACCTCATTACTATCAGTACCGGCGAGTGCTTCAATCACTCGTTCTTTTTTTATGATGCCGCGCAGACGATGGTTTTCATCTACAACTGGTAGCGGAAAGCGACTGATAACCATTTTGTCGTACAAGTTTTCTAGTAGCGTATCTGTTGTAACAGTCGGAATATCCGTATCTAATACGTCTGCTGTCAGTTTATCTTGTTTAATGGCGCGGCTAATATCATCTGCAGTTACAACTCCTAGAAGAGTTTTTTTCTTGTCTACTACATAGATGCTTGAATAACCAGCTTCTTGCATAATTTTAAGCGCCACGCGCGGACCTCGGTCTACGGTAATGGATTCGGCACGATTCATCACGCTTTCAGCTGTGTATACTTTAGCTACATTAACGTCTTCGACAAAGCGCTCGACATAATCATTAGCGGGATTTGTCATAATTTCTTCGGGTGTTCCTACTTGAACAACACTGCCGTCTTTCATTAATACGATTCGATCTCCGATTCGAAGGGCTTCATCAAGATCATGGGTAATAAAAATGATTGTTCGTTCCATTTTTTCTTGAAGCTCTAGTAAGAAATCTTGCATATCTTTACGAATAAGCGGATCTAATGCACTGAATGCTTCATCCATTAGTAAAATGTCAGGGTCATTGGCAAGCGCTCGAGCGAGTCCGACACGCTGCTGCATACCGCCGCTCAGTTCACCAGGATATTGATTTTCGTATCCTTTTAAACCTACTAGTTCAAGCGCTTCTTTTGCTTTTTTTTCACGTTCGGCCTTTGGTGTACCTTGAACTTCTAATCCGTATTCTGTGTTATCAAGAACTGTACGGTGAGGGAATAAGGCAAAGTTTTGGAAGACCATGCTCATTTTTTTTCGGCGCATGTCGCGAAGTTCCTCTTTGTTCATTTTTACTACATCGGCACCGTCTAAAATAAGGGATCCAGATGTTGGTTCAACAAGGCGATTAAACATACGAACTAAAGTGGATTTACCACTTCCAGACAGTCCCATAATAACGAAGATTTCACCGGATTTGATTTCGAAGTTTGCTTGATTAACTCCGATTGTCATTCCTGTTTCTTCTAGAATTTCTTTTTTTGTTTTTCCTTTTTGAAGTAAATCAATCGCTTTTGACGGATTCTTACCAAACACTTTGGTTATATTTTTTACTTTTAATTTTACGTGTTCCATATGTCCACCTCAATTGTTGTTTTCTTTTACGTTCATTAATCTTTTGTCCAACTGTCGACTAGCTTTTTATGCTTTTTTACCCATTCTTGCGCTGCTTCTTCAGGATTGGAAGATTTTTCGACTTGTGACAGAAGAGGACTGATTAATTTATCATTCATCTGTGCATTATTCATCCATTTTATGACTTGAGGATTTGTCTTTTTAAATTCCTTGCTTGTCATTGTGTATATGTTGTCAGGGTCTCCAAACGAATTTTTAGGATCTTTTAAGTATTTGATATCAAAGTCTGCAAAAGCCCAGTGCGGATTCCACATAGTAACAACAATTGGTTTTTTGGCATCATAAGCTTTGCGCAGTTCACTGAGCATAGCTGCTTCAGACGATTTTACAAGCGTATAGCTTTTTAGGTTATAATCTTTTAACGCTTGTTCGGCTAATCCGTTAATACTGGAGCCTGGGTCAATTCCAATGACTTTGTTATCGACATCGGAAGCAACTTTAGCAAGGTCTTCCGTTGTGTTCACGTCTTTCATGTAGGCGGGAACTGCGAATCCTAAGCGTGCGTTTTTAAGCCAAGGGTCTTCAATGTTCACTTGATCTTTATATTTTTTGTAAAAAGGCGCATCTGTTGTAGGGAGCCATGGTGCAAATGAAATATCAATGTCGTCATTAGCTGTTCCTACCCAAACACCAGCTTTCTCTAAGAAAACAGTTCTAACCTTGTAGCCTCGATCTTCTAAAATGTGTTTCCAGACGTACGTGTAGGCGATGTTTTCAGTATAGTTATTCATGCCGATGGTAATGGTTTTTTTATCTTTAAATGCTCCATTACCGTTACCGCAAGCTGAAGTAATAACTAGAAGAAAACAAGTCATGCTGATTAACAATAGTTTCTTCATGCAATGTAACTCCTTTATAAAGTTTTAAATCAAACTGATTAATATGTAAAACGGCTACTAAACACAACGAAATGTATACCCGCTTTTTCAAATGATAAACCTAGAAAATTTAAAATGTGAAATAAACATAGTGGATGATTTTAGATGATGTAAAGTTATTTTTAACTAAAAATGTACATCGTAGTTAAGAGAAATTATGGGAAATAAATGGATGGAATAAGTGACTGTTGAATCAGTTTTACATGTTACCACTCTTTTTTTTACTCCGTCAACTTCAAGTCAAGAGTAATTAGACGATCAAGCTGTATAAATAAACGCGAAAAAGTATCTTTCTAATATAGTTATTTTTTCGGAAGAATAGGTGCTTAAAGAGCGTTGTATCAGCTTTTGCCTTGAATTATAAAAGGAAGGGAAATAACAGTGAGGTATATAAGAACCCTGAAGGGAAATTGATAAAATAAAAAATATTTTGGAAGCCGGCATACGACCAATTTTTTAATTAAATTTAAAGATTCAGAAAATTTTATCTTGCGTAATTCTGGTTGCTTATAGTAAAATGAATGAAAGTCATTCATTTTATAGGTGGAGGGAAAGAGTTGGTTACAAGCACAAGTGAAAAATACGATAAAATCTTACAGGCAGCGATTGAAGTTATATCTGAAAAGGGGCTTGATAAAACGTCAATTTCAGACATTGTAAAGCGTGCAGGCGTAGCTCAAGGAACTTTTTATCTTTATTTTAGATCCAAAAATGCCCTTGTTCCTGCTATTGCAGAAAACTTACTTTCTTTGTCGCTTGAAAAAATTAAAGAAAGAGCTAAAGCAGCAACAAATTTTTTAAGTACATTAGAGGTAATGATTGACGAAACGTATAAAACAACAGATGAATATAGAGATGTTCTTGTTTTATGCTATTCGGGGCTTGCTTTTGACTATTCATTAGAAACATGGGAAGCTATTTATTTACCTTATTACAACTGGTTTGAAGAGGTATTAAATGAGGCTGTAAAAAAAGAAGAAGTCATCAAGCAGCTTAACGTTAAATGGACAGCTAAAACGATGATCAATTTGATTGAAAATGCTGCTGAACTTTTTTATATCGGGCGAGAGCAAGATGTCACACTTGAGCAATCGAAGGAAGAACTTTTTCAATTCTTAAAGCGTTCTCTTGTGCCATCCGTGTAATATTAGCGCTGCTGGTATTACACCTATCAAAATGACTGACATTCATTCAAAATATATAATCAATTATCAGAATTATAAGTTTTTAAAAGTTTAAAATGACTGACAATCAGTCGTTATTTAATAAGGAGGTATCTTATGGATCGTACAGCCGTTAAAACGTTAACTTTGAATATGTACATAAACGGAGAGTGGAAAAAAGCAGAGAAGCAGCGTCCTACTGTTAATCCAGCTACAGGTGAAGTGATTGGATATGCTGCAGAAGGCAGCATAGAAGATATGAAAACAGCGATTGGAGCAGCACGAGAAGCTTTTGACAGCGGAATTTGGTCTGAGACTTCTGCATCTGAAAGAGCAGCTATCTTATTTAAAATTGCCGATAAGCTTGAAGAAGCGAAAGAAGAATTAGCAGCGCTAGAAACAATGGATAACGGAAAGCCCTATCGCGAAGCTGAGGCTGATGTGGAAGATGCAGCTGCTTGTTTTAGGTATTACGCTGGATTAATTACAAAGCCAGACGGTCAAACGTACAGTGTTCCGGCACCTATGCAAGCAATGGTTATAAAAGAACCAATTGGGGTGTGCGGACTGATTGTACCTTGGAATTATCCGCTGTTGATGAGCGTGTGGAAAATTGCACCTGCTTTAGCTGCAGGAAATACGATTGTATTTAAACCTTCTGAAGTGACACCGGTTACTCCTACAAAACTTTTTGAGATTTTAGAAAGCGTAGGATTGCCAAAAGGAGTAGCAAACCTTGTTATGGGAGCCGGAGATACTGTGGGAAATACGCTTATTCAAGATAAGCGTGTTGATAAGATTTCCTTTACAGGAGGAACGGTAACTGGAAAACACATTATGCGTCAAGCAGCAGAGAATGTAACGAAAGTCTCTTTAGAACTTGGAGGAAAGTCACCGAACATTATATTTGCTGACGCTGATTTTGAAACAGCTGTAGATTATGCCTTATTTGGAATTTTTGCAGGGAGCGGCCAAATTTGCGCTGCAGGTTCTCGTATTTTAGTAGAAGAAAGCATCGCTGAGAGATTTATCGAACGTTTTGCAGAGCGTGCTCAAAAAATTAAAGTAGGAAATGGAATGGATCAAGAGATTGAAATGGGCCCTCTTGTAAGTGAAGAACATATGAAAAAAGTATTAAAGTACATCGAAATCGGAAAGCAAGAAGGCGCCCGCCTTGTATGCGGAGGCAATCGAATCACTAGCAGTGGATTGGAAAAAGGATTCTTTGTAGAACCTACGGTTTTTAGTAACGTTACGTCAAATATGAAAATTGTGCAAGATGAAATCTTTGGACCCGTTGTCGTTATTCAAACGTTTAAAGACGAAAAAGAAGCTATTAAGCTTGCAAATGATACGGAATATGGTTTGGCAGGCAGTGTGTTTACAAACGACGGCGCAAAAGCTCTTCGGGTGATTAAAAAGCTGCGTGCGGGCATCACTTGGGTAAACACATATCATTTTACATTTAACGAAGCGCCTTGGGGCGGATATAAGCAGAGCGGAATTGGTCGAGGACTGGGCACGTTTGGATTGGAAGAATTTCAAGAAGTAAAACAAATTAATATTAATTTACAAGTAGAGCCAATCGGCTGGTTTAAAAATTAAAAAGTAGAGAAGGAGCGATATAAAAATGAATACAGTGACGAAAAATCAAGAGGTAAACAAAGCATATGGTGAAGTAAACGAATATATCAACAAAGTATTGGGGCTTATTGAAAAAAGCCAAGTGTCAGCTGAAGAAGCACAGTGGATTACGAAAGAAACAGTAGACGGATTTCGTGAGCATGTCAACCCAGGCTTTTTAGAATATCGCAAAACAGTAACGGTGGATACGCAGTTTGCAGCTGTTGAATGGTCAGATGAAGGCTCTTGTTTTACGGATGTAAACGGTAAAAAATACATTGATTGTTTGGGCGGATTTGGAATTTATAACGTGGGGCACCGCCATCCTAAAGTAGTCAAAGCTGTTCAAGATCAGCTTCAGCGTCAAGCGCTCCATAGCCAAGACTTATTAGATCCACTTCGTGCGATGCTGGCGAAAATTTTAGCGGATATTACACCGGGTGATTTGAAGTATTCCTTTTTCACAAACAGCGGAACAGAAAGTGTAGAAGCCGCTTTAAAATTAGCGAAAATGTATAGTGATCGAACAACGTTT
>Ga0164306_10000164_pt1 | contig 24498 bp, 23 predicted proteins | sample Whisoiple_242_MG_FD_110213 | JGI IMG/M metagenome (GOLD analysis project Ga0164306, IMG submission 110213) | Soil microbial communities amended with fresh organic matter from upstate New York, USA - Whitman soil sample_242_MG | ecosystem: Environmental > Terrestrial > Soil > Unclassified >... | reverse complement strand
GTGCGCTTGGACACCAGGAACGCCGCGGCGAAGATGATCAGCGCGATCTTCGCGAACTCGGCAGGCTGGATGGAGAACAGGCCGGGCACCTTGATCCAGATCTGTGCCCCGTTGACCTCCGACAGGCTGGCCGGCAGCACCGCCGGGACGGCCAGGAACAACACCCCGACCAGGGCCAGGGTGTAGGCGTAGGACTGCAGGACGGTGTGGTCGCGGACCACCAGCAGCACGACCAGGAAAAAGACCAGGGCAACGCCGGTCCACACCAGCTGGAGCGACGCCTGGGCGGTGGGCACCTCCTCGCCGCGGTTGACCGCCGCGATCTCCCTTGCCAGGTCGAGCCGGTAGATCATCACCAGCCCGATCCCGTTGAGCAGGGCGACGATCGGCAGCAACAGCGGGTCGGCATACGGCGCGTACCGGCGGATCAGCAGGTGCGCGATGGCCAGCGCCGCGAGGTAGCCGCCGCCGTAGTACGCCAGCGTCCAGCTCAGCGTCCGGTTCTGGTTGAGCTCGACGATCACCAGCGCCGAGGTCACGATGACCGCGGCGAAGATCAGCATCATCAGCTCCGCCCGGCGCCCGGTGCGCTGCTTCGGGGCGGGGCCGGCCGGCACCGCACCAGCCGGGTCGGCCTGGTGGCTCACTTGACCACCCGGCAGGTCACTCCCGGCTCCGGCGCCCGGGTGGACAGCGGGGTCCCGGTGGCGACCGGCGACGACAGCGCGGTACCGGACGCGGCGGTGCCGGAACCGACGATGCTCGACGCCGTACCGGGGACGGGTGCGTTCTGGGCGGTGACGACGCTGCCGTTGGCCAACGTGCTGACCGGCGGCGAACCGGGCAGCAGGGCACCGCCCGCGCTACCCGGCGACAACGCGGTGGCCGGCGACGTCGGCGGAACCGGGGTCACGGCGGTCACCGTCACGGTGCCGGACGGGGCGGGCGCGCCGGCGGCGGAACCCGACGGTCCGGCCGAGGACGGTGGCTGAATCTGCGGGCTGGTCTGGGGGCCGGCTGGTGGCGAGGACTGGTTTCCTGCGGACGGGCACGGCGGCAGCATCTGACCGGCCAGCCGGGTGATCACCCCACGGGCATCGTCCAGGGTGCCCGCCGTGATGCCGGCCAGCACCTGATCGCGGGCAGATGGGACGAGATCGTCCACCAGCAACGGCATGCAGCCGTTCAGACCGGGTTCGCAGGAGCCCTCCTGCACGCTGGACAGCTGCAGCCCGAGGACGGATCCGTCGACCCCCCGGTACACCACCACCTGGCCGGCATCGGCTCCGACGAAGTACTGGCTGCGGACCCAGAAGATCGAGCCGATCACGGCAGCGATGCCGATCACGACGACGACACCCAACACGATCCAGGCGCCGCGGCGGCGGGAGTTCGAGCGTTCGTCCGGCCCGGTCATCTCCCGTCCGTCGGCGGCGGCCCCCGGTTCGGTGCCCTCATCGGCCGGGACGTATTCGGCCCTGGCCGGGACGTCCTCGGGGATCGCCGGCAACGGCACCCTGGGCATCTCGGCGGTCATCCGGATCGATGCCGGCATACCGATCGGGCCGGTGGCATCCGGATCGGGTTCGGCGTCCGCCTCTGTCGGACCGCTGCCGACCCCGGTGTCCACGACATCGGCGACGATGACGGTGATGTTGTCCGGCCCGCCACCGACCAGGGCCAGCTGGATCAACGCGTCCGCTGTCGCGCCCGGGTCCGGATTGGCCAACGCCTCGGCGATCGCCTCTGCCGACACCACGCCGGGTAGCCCGTCGGAGCAGATCAGGTAGCGGTCGCCGACGGTGACCTCGCGGATGGTCAGCGACGGATCGACCTCGGTGCCGTTGAGTGCCCGCAGCAGCAGCGACCGCTGCGGATGATGGGCGGCCTCCTCCTGGGTGATCCGGCCGTCGTCGATCAACGACTGGACGAAGGTGTCGTCATGGGTGAGTTGATGCAGCACACCGCCGCGGAACAGGTACGCCCGGGAATCGCCCACGTGCGCCATGGCCAGTCGGCCACCGTCGAACAACAAGGCGGTCAAGGTCGTACCCATGCCGTCGAGCTCGGGATTCTCGTGCACGACCTCCGCGATCGCGGCGTTGCCTTCCCGGGTTGCCTTGGCCAGCGCACGCAGCAGGTCGCCGCCGGCGTCCCGATCGTCCAGTGGGACGAAGGCAGCCACCACCAGCCGGGAGGCCATATCGCCGGCCGCGTGCCCGCCCATACCGTCCGCGACCACGAGCATGTTGTTGCCGGCGTACACCGAATCCTGATTGCTGGACCGGATCAACCCCCGGTCGCTGCGCGCCGCGTAGGCGAGTTGATGCGTCATGGACGCAACTCGATGACCGTGCGGCCGATCCGGATCGGCACACCGATCGGCACCGGCGTCGGGGTGGTGACCCTGGCGCGGTCCAGGTAGGTGCCGTTGGTGGAGCCGAGGTCCTCCAGGAAATACTCCTGGCCCTGCTGGGTGAGTCGCGCGTGCCGGGTGGACGCGTAGTCGTCGTCCAGCACCAGCGTCGAATCCTCGGCCCGACCGATCAGGATCGGTCCCGGTCCCAGCCGCAGGCGGGTACCGGACAGCGACCCGGCGGTGACCACCAGTATCGACGGATGCAGGCGGCCGGCCGGAGCCTGACGTTGGTCGGCAGAGCGGCCCCGGACGCGGCCGCCGCCGTCACCGCGCGGGTCGGCGGCATACCTCAGATCGGAACGCACCACGCGCATCGCGGCCAGCACAAACAGGCAGAGCAGGAGCAGAAAACCGATCCTGGTCAGCTGGAGGATGAGTGCGGGCACGTGGTGTCCTGTTCCTGACCGAATCAGTAGCGGCTGGCGAACACGACCGTCGAATGGCCGATATGGATCACGTCACCGTCCGCCAGTTGCCAGGTCTGGACGGATGAGCCGTTCACCGTGGTGCCGTTGGTCGAACCGAGATCGTGCAGCACCGCGGCCTGACCGTCGAAGTAGACATCGACGTGCCGGCGGGACACCGACGTGTCGGCCAGCCGGAACGAGGCGTCCTGCCCGCGGCCGATGACGTTGGAGCCGCGCTGCAACTGGTAGCTGCGGCCCGACCCGTCGTCGATCGACAGGGTCGCGGTGATTTCCTGCGGGGGTGCCGCCGGCACGCCGTAGTTCTGGCCGTAGTTCTGTGGCGGGTACTGCTGTCCGCCGTACTGACCGCCCTGCTGCTGTCCGTAGCCCTGCTGTTCCCATCCCTGCGGCTGGCCCTGCTGGTAGGGCGGCTGCTGCGGCGGGTAACCCTGCGGCGGTTGCTGCTGGCCGTACTGCTGCTCCCAGTGCTGGCCCTGCTGATCCCAGACCCGCTGGCCGTAGCCGGGCGCGTCGTACGGCTGCGGGGGATAACCGGGGTTGGGCTGCGGCGGACCAGATGCGGGCGGGTAGCCGCCCTGCGGGGAGCCACCTTGTGGGTATCCGCCCTGATCGGGTGGTCCGTACTGGCCGTACCCGGGCGGACCGTACTGCTGGCCCTGGTCGCCCGGTCGTTGGTCGTAACGCCCCTGTGGATCCTGGCCGCTCCGCGGCTGATCTTGGCGTTGATCGGATCGGCCGGCGTCGCCTGGCTGCTGGGTCATGCGTCCCACTCCTGCCCTCGGTGCGAAATCCTGGTGCTGCGGTGAACGTCGACCGACGTCGGGATCGACGATCGAGCTGACGCGGAACTGCCCGGTGTGCAGGGACTCGGACTGTTCGAGGCTGACGGCAACATCGCCGAACGTCTGCCATCCCTGCTCGTCCAGATACTCCCGGATCATGTCCGACAACGCCGAGGCGACACTCACTTCGTCGGTACCCAGACCCTGACGGTCGGTCGGACCGAGACGTACCCGATACAGGTTCGGGGCGACGGCCACATTCCCCTGATGCTGGACGTGCTCGGCGGCCTCCTGCTGGAGCGCATCGGCGACCTCGGCCGGCTGCACCTTTCCACCGAAGAGCCGCGCGAAGGTGTTGCCGACCGCGCCCTGCAGGCGACGTTCGAAGCTCTGGATGACGCGCATCGTCACCTCCCCGGTCGTTGGAACCGTACTTTCGGGCGCGAAGCATCGACGCACCCTCAACGAATGATCGTAGTGGGGACGCCGCGGGGTGGTGCCGGTTGCTCGATCGTTGCGTCACGGTTGCGCATCGGAGCAGCTTTGAGGTGGTGGTTGACCGATTCCGAGCGGTCGAAGTTGGCCGGATCTGCGTGTTAACCTTTTCGGCGTCGCATGGGCGAGTGGCGAAATGGCAGACGCGCACGGTTCAGGTCCGTGTCCTGGAAACGGGGTGGGGGTTCAACTCCCCCCTCGCCCACTCTGGTTGAGACAGACGATGAAGGCCCCGCAGGCATCCACAGCCGCGGGGCCTTCGTCGTCATCGACTGGGTGCTCGCCGGCAGTCGCCCTGATCGCGCGATCACGCCCCCGCCGCCGCTGAATAACGGCGGCTGAGCCGGGCTGCGGCCTCCTTGAGTTCGACCGGCCCGACCACCTCGATGTCGACGTCGAACATCCCCACCCAGGCGGCCAGTCGGTCCCACGACCAGGAGCCGGCAAGCACCCGGCACCTGTCCGGCCCGAGTTCCTCGACGACGGCCTGACGCCTGACCCAGGCGGAGATCTCGGCGGCGGGCGCGTGCAGCACGAACTCACCGCGGCACGGCCATTCGCCGCCGCGGAACGAGGCGGCGATGTAGCCTGCGACGTCCCCGCCGGGCAGCTCCCTGGGCGAGAAACGTGGTCCGGTCGGTGTTCTCGGCGTCATCCGGTCGACCCGGAAGGTTCGCCAATCGGCGCGGTCGAGATCCCACGAGATCAGGTACCACCGGCCGCTCCAGGTGATCAGGTGGTGTGGCTCCACCTTTCGCGGCGGTTGCCACGGCCGTTCCTCGCCGGTCCAGTTCGGGGCGTCATAGTCGAACCGCAGCACCTCCTGCGCTCGGACGGCGGAGCCGATCGCGATCAGGTGTTCGGTGTCCACCTTCGGGTGTTCCGCACCGTCGCGAGGCACAGCCGTCACCCGCAGCGCGTCGACCCGCGACCGCAGCCGTGCGGGCATCACCTGACGCACCGTGGCCAGCGCGCGCAGTGCACCTTCTTCGATGCCGGCGACGCTGGTGGTCGCCGTCTGGAGGGCGACGGCCACGGCCACCGCCTGCTCGTCGTCGAACAGCAGTGGCGGCAGGTCGGCGCCGGCGTCGAGCCGGTAGCCACCGTCGGGGCCTTTGGTGGCGCGGACCGGATAGCCGAGGTCCCGCAACCGATCGACGTCACGCCGCACCGTGCGTGGGCTCACTGCCAGGCGTTCGGCGAGGGCATCGCCCGGCCAGTCCCGGCGGGCCTGCAGCAGCGAGAGCAGGGTGAGCAGCCGTCCTGACGTCCCGGGAATCTCGGTCATGACAGTCAGATTGCCTCAAGTAGCGGACAGGAGCTGTCCGCTACGCGGAGAACTATGACGAGTGGAGCAAGGTGAACGGAACCAGCGAGAAGGAGACAGCCAGTGATTCGTACCCGATCGCTCACCAAGGATTTCGTGGTCGGCAGAACCAACACGGTGCACGCCGTCCGGGGCGTCACGTTGGACATCGAACCCGGTGAACTCGTCGCGGTGCTCGGGCCGAACGGCGCCGGCAAGTCGACGACCATCCGGATGCTCACCACGTTGCTCACCCCGACCAGCGGCACGGCGACCGTCGCGGGCCACGATGTGGTCACCGAGTCCGCGCAGGTCAGACGGCTGATCGGCTATGTCGGCCAGGGCAACGGCGCCGGGCACACCCAGCGCGCCGGGGACGAGCTGTACAGCCAGGGCCTGATCTACGGGCTCGACCGGCGGGGGGCAAGGCAGCGGGCGTCAGAGCTGCTGGAGGCGCTCGATCTCGCGTCACTGGGTGGCCGCAAGGTGTCCAGCCTGTCCGGCGGCCAGCGTCGTCGGTTGGACGTGGCGATGGGTCTGGTGCACGCGCCGTCACTGCTGTTCCTGGACGAGCCGTCTACCGGTCTCGACCCGCAGAACCGGGCGAATCTCTGGGAGCACATCCTGCAGATGCGGGCGTCGGCCGCCACGCCGATGACGATCATGCTGACCACGCACTACCTCGACGAGGCCGACTCGATGGCCGGCCGGGTGGTGGTGGTCGACAACGGCGAGGTGATCGCCGACGACACCGCAGAGGCGTTGAAGTCGGATCTGGCCGGCGACCGGATCGTGGTCGGCATCGAACCGGAGTCGGTCGGCCGGGCCGCGGAGCTCGCCGTCATGGTCGGCAACCTGCCGGGTGGCCGCGATGTCACTGTCGACGGCGCCGAGGTGACCGGTCGGGTGGCCGAAGGTCCACGAGCGCTGCCCGAGCTGCTGCGGGCCGCCCATCAGGCGGGCATCACGGTCGGCACCGCGCAGGTCCACCGGCCGACTCTCGACGATGTCTTCCTCACTCTCACCGGGCGGAGCCTGCGCGAGGCCGAGTCCAACACTCAGGAGCAGACCGCCCCAGCCGGACGGAAGGACGCAGCATGAGCACCGCCGTACAGACCTCCCCAGCCACCCGCCGCCCGATCACCAGCAACCTGCTGCGGGACACCCATCTGGTGATGACCCGCGAACTGCGACCCGTCCTGCACGACCCGTTCTCGCTGGTCTTCGGGATGATCCAGCCGCTGGTCTTCCTGGCACTCTTCGGCCCGCTGCTGGTGGGTTCGCTCGGCGGGCAGGCCGACAGCGCCCTCGGCGGCAGCGTCTGGCAGTGGTTCGTGCCGTCGATCCTGGTGATGACCGCCCTGTTCGGGACCTCGACCGTCGGCGCCAACCTGTTGTTCGAGTTCCAGACCGGAGCCCACGAACGGATGCTGGTCACCCCGCTGTCCCGGCCGTCGCTGCTCATCGGGCGGGCGCTGAAAGAGATGGTTCCGCTGGCCGCGCAGGCGGTGATCATCGTGGTGGTGATGATCCCCTTCGGCTTCGTGCTGTACCCGGCCGGCGCGGTGATCGGCTTCCTGCTGCTGGCGGTCTTCGGGGTCGGCCTCGGGTCGTTCAGCTACGCGCTGGCGATCGCGGTCCGCAAGCAGGAGTGGATGTTCTGGGTGGTGCAGCAGACACTGATCTTCCCGCTGATGATCCTGTCCGGGATGTTGCTGCCCCTGGAATCCGGGCCGGGCTGGATGCAGGTCGCGTCCCATTTCAACCCGTTGACCTATCTGGTCAATGCCGAGCGTGCCCTGTTCTCCGGCGAGGTCGGGACCCTGGACACCCTGTGGGGTTGGGTCGCGGCCCTGCTGACCGTCGCGGCCGGTTTGACCGTCGGGATCCGGTCGATGCGGCACAGTGCCGACTGAGGATCTGCCTCGCCTTCGCGGTAGCCGGCACGGCGTCGGTACCCAGCACGCTTACCATCGGCGGTCATGGGTACCGACACCGTCGTGAGAACGAAGACCAATCCGATTACCGCCGTCGCCGACGGGCTGCTCGACAAGCTGGTGATTCCCGGGTACAGCTCGATCGGTCCCTGGCTACGCAAGAACTGGTGGCCGGCCGACTCGGGTCCGTTCACCGGGCAGACGGACATCGTTGTCACCGGCGGCAGCTCGGGGATCGGCGCGGCAACCGCCACGGGGCTTGCGGCACTGGGCGCCACCGTGCATCTGGTGGGTCGCAAAGCGGACACCCTGCAGGTGTCGGCGTCCAAGATCAGGCTGCAGCAACCGGACGCCGAGCTGGTCGTGCATCAGGCCGACATCTCCGATCTGGACGACGTGCGCCGGCTGACCGAGAAATTGACCACCGAGTTGGGATCGCTGCATGGCCTGGTGCACTGCGCCGGGGTGATGCCGCCGGAACGCAAGGAAACCCCGCAGGGCCACGAGATGGCTTTTGCCACCCACGTTCTCGGCCCGCTGCTGCTGACGATCGGGTTGCGGCCGCTGATGCAGGCGGACGGCGACGCCAGGGTGGTGTTCGTCTCGTCCGGCGGGATGTACACCGCCGGCCTGGAGACCGATCTCGAGTACACCGAGGGCGAATACAAGGGTGTCCGGGCGTACGCGCGGACCAAGCGGATGCAGGTGGTGCTCACCGAGCAACTCGCGGAGGCCTTCTCCGCGCCGGATGACCCGGTGGTCCACAGCATGCATCCCGGGTGGGTGGCCACCCCCGGCGTCAGTGATTCGATCCCGGGATTCGAGAAGGTTGCCAAACCGATCCTTCGCAGCCCGGCACTCGGTGCCGACACCATTGTTTGGCTGTCGTCCTCGCCCGAAGCGGCGCGGCTCTCCGGGCGGTTCTGGTGCGACCGACGTCCGAGACCGACGCACTACCTGCCGTGGCAGCATGACGACCCGGCCGCCAGGCGACACCTCTGGGAGACCTGCCTGGCGGCGACCGGAGAGACGGTCGGATAGGCAGTCCTGCGAATGACCCTGGCCGGCAACGGCTTCGGACTGCGGTGCCGATGCATCCACCATGCGACGGTCGCAGCCGAACGGTGGCGGCAGAAGCCTGTCGGTGTGAGGTGTCATCCTGCGGCGAGCAATGATGGAGCGTCGGCGCGACCGGTGACGGATCGGACGGCCAAGACGCACCGAGCTGCCGACACTGCGGTTCGGGACGACCAATGCCTGGGGGCCATTTCATGAGCGACAAAGACCTGACGCGGATCGCGGCGCTGCTGCGCAAGGCGGAGGGCACCGACAACGAACACGAGGCCGACGCCTACCTGCAGGCCGCCCAGCGACTTGCCACCTTGGCCTCGGTCGATCTGGCCGTGGCCAGAGCGCACACCGACCGGAAGGAAAGCCGCGCGATCCCGACCCAGCGGTCCATCGTGATCGGCGAATCCGGCAAGCGGGGGCTCCGCACGTACGTCCAGCTCTTCCTGGCGATCGGCAGGGCCAACAACCTCACCTGCGACATCGCCCGTGATTCCTCCCGCGTCTACGCCTTCGGTTTCGAGACCGACATCGAGATGGTGCAAACCCTCTACGCCTCGCTGGTGGTGCAGATGGTGCGGGCATCGGACGCCTACATCAAGTCGGGCGACTATGCGCGCGAGTTGGTCACCCGGCGGGTCCCGCTGGTCCGGTCCGGGCGTTATCAGCCCGACTACGAGTTGGTGGATCGGCCGGTGCACGCCACGACCGCGCGGATCAACTTCCAGCAGGCCTTCGCCGAGCGGATCGGTGAACGCCTGACGGCCGCACGGCAGGAAGCAGAGAAACAGGCCGTCGAGCACACCCCGGAAGCGGAACGCTCCGGCGTCGCCCTGGTGTTGCGGGACAAGGAACTCGAGTTGACCAACCACTACAAGTCGAACTCGACGGCCAGGGGATCGTGGGGCGGCAACAGGGCCACGTCCGGGTACTCCGAGCGGTCGCGCCGGGCCGGGGATCGGGCGGGTCGGCTCGCCCGGCTGGGCGCCGAACAGGCGATCGGCGGGCAGCGGGCGCGGATCGAGGCTGGATGACCCGATCCATCGCCCCTCGGTGAGCACCCCGCGGGATGCCCAGCGGTCCCGGGTGTACGACGCAGAACACCTGGTGCACCGGATCTTCGACAGGTCGGCCGAGTTCCCGGTGATCGAGGTGGTGGGGTCGCGGATCACGCTGCCGGTCGAGCGGAAATTCGGTTCGATCGACGCCGTTCAGCGGTATGTCGACGGGGTCTTGGCGCTGGAGTGGGTGGGCCGGACCTGGCCGAGGGCTGCCGATGCCGTCGTCGTCCGGGAGCGGGCCGGCGCGGCGCAGGCCCACTATCAGCGGGTCGGGTCGGTGATGGCCGTACCCGGCTACCGCGCCGGGTCGGGCTGGGCGTTGCGGGAGCTGGTGATCCTGCACGAGCTGGCGCATCACCTTGCCGACGACATCGAGATCCCTCACGGGGGAGCATTTGTCGGGCGACTGCTGGAGCTGGTCGATGGGATCGTCGGCCCGGAAGCGGCGTTGCTGCTCCGGGTGACGATGCTCGACGTCGGCGTCGAGATCGGCTGACGTCCACGCGAGCGCGGCCGCGACTACCGTTGTTCCGGTGACCAACATCGAGGTGGACCCCGCCGAAGTCCTCTGTCGCAGCCGATCACGATCTGCCGACCCGAGCGGAACCGACGATCGGCCATTGCCGGAAGTTCTGGAGCCCCGGGACGTGCCGCTGGGCGGGCTGCGAGCGATGACCGTGCGTCGGACACTCCCGCTGAAATCCAGGTCGCTGATCGGCGCCTGGTGCTTCGCCGATCATTACGGGCCCGAACGGGTGGCCGACACCGGCGGCATGCGGGTTGCCCCGCACCCGCACACCGGCCTGCAGACCGTCAGTTGGCTCTTCGACGGCGAGATCGAACATCGCGACAGCATCGGATCGCATGCCATGGTGCGGCCCGGCGAATTGAATCTGATGACGGCCGGCGCCGGGATCTCGCACTCCGAGGTCTCCACCGCGCAGACCTCGGTACTGCACGGAGTGCAGCTGTGGGTGGCGCTGCCGGAACGGGCGCGGAAGGTCGCGCCGGCCTTCCAGCACGTCGTCCCGACCGAGGCCGTCGACGGGGACCTCGCGGTGAAGGTGTTCATCGGGTCGTGGCTGGGGCAGACCTCCGCCGCCACGGTGCACACCCCGCTGCTCGGCGCGGAACTGAGTCTGCAGCCGGGTACTGCGGTGGACCTGCCGTTGGATCCGGAGTTCGAACACGGGGTGTTGGTGGACACCGGCGACGTCACGGTCGGCGGTCGGCCCGTCCCGCGCGCGGCGATGGCCTATCTGCCGGCCGGCACCCGCTCGCTGTCGATGGTGGCCGGCGCCGGGGTGGCGCGGGTGGTGCTGCTCGGCGGAGTTCCGCTGGACGAGGACATCCTGATGTGGTGGAACTTCATCGGCAGGTCGCACGACGAGATCGTCGAGTACCGCCGGCAATGGCAGGCCGAGGTGGCCGCCTTCGGCGCGGGCGGGCCGGCAACGACCGCCTTCGGCCGGGTCGAAGGCTATCCCGGCAAGCCGCTGCCGGCACCCGAGATGCCCGGCGTGCGGCTGCGTCCGCGTCCGCGACCCACCGGCTGAGCGCGCCCGGCGCGGGTTGTCGCCCCTTGATCGATTGTCGCCTGCTGGTCGACCCGGTTCCTGGCCGACGCGGATGGCGGTGTGCGGCCCCGTCGCGATCGGGTCAGGTGTCGGCCGGTGTGACGAATCCAGATTCATAGGCGGCGATGACCGCCTGGGTGCGGTCCCTCGCGCCCAATTTTCCCAGGATCGAACTGACGTGGGATTTGACGGTCTCGCCGCCGATGACCAGCTCCCCGGCGATATCGGCGTTGGACATTCCGCGTGCCATCAGCCGAAGGATGGCGGCTTCGCGTTCGGTGAGCAGGGCTCGTGCCATCGCCTGCCGAGCCGCCTTGTTTCCGTACTCGTTGGCGAGCGCGCGCAAGGCTACGGGGAACAGCAGGGATTCACCCGATATCACCAGTCGGACCGCATGCACGATCTCGGATGGGCGAGATCGCTTGAGCAGAAAGCCGTTCGCGCCGGCTCGCAGCGCCTGATAGACGTACTCGTCGTTCTCGAACGTGGTGATGACCAGGATCTTGGGCGGATTGTCAACGACCCGGAGCACCGTTCGGGTCGCTTCGATGCCGTCCAGCAGCGGCATCCTGACGTCCATGGCGACGACGTCGGGCCGTAGTTTGCGGACCAGGGGGACAACCGCGGCGCCGTCAGCGGCCTCGCCGACGACGGTGATGTCCGGTTGTGATTCGAGAATCGCCCGCAGTCCCGCGCGGACCAGCGGTTCGTCGTCGACGAGCAGGACGCTGATCACCGGACGGTCAGCCGCATCGGGAGTTGGGCCGCCACGGTCCAGTCGGTGCCGGTCGGTCCCGTCTGCGCCTGGCCGCCGATCGATGCCGCACGCTCGCGGATACCGCGCAGACCCGCGCCCGGCTTCGGCCGGGGCATCGGTTCGATCAACGAGTTGGTCACGGCAAGCTCGAGTTGCCCGCCGTGGACGGCGATCCGGACGTGCACCGGGGCCGCCCCACCGTGCCGGAGGGCGTTCGTCACAGCCTCTTGGAGGATCCGATACCCCTCCTGGGACACCGCGACCGGGACCTGCTCCAAGCTGCCTTGGACATCCGTGGTGATCGTCGCACCGGAGGTGCGGGCGGACTCGAGCAGCCGGTCGAGTTCGGTCAACGTGGGTCGGCCGGACGCCTGTCCCGAGGATTCGCGCAATATCAGCAGGGCCCGGTCCAGATCCTCCAGCGCTGCGCGGCCGGTGTCTTCGATGGCGGACAGGGCCTGTTCGGTGAAGACCGGATCGTCGGCCGCGCGTGCTGCGCCGGCCTGCATGACCGTGATGGTCAGTGCGTGGCCGATCGCGTCGTGCAACTCCCTGGCGATGCGGGTCCGTTCCAGCAGCTGCTCGTTGCGGGCCTCCAACGCGGCCAGGCGCTCCGCCGGGGACGGACTCAGTAGCAGGCGGGCGAGAAAGGTGACCAGTTCCCCGAGGCCGACAATGCCGACCAGCACGATGCAGATCGCCACCGGCACCAGGAGCCCGAACCACCAGTGCGGCTCGACCAGACGAAGAAAGTTCGCGGCACGGCCGCCCCCGGCCAGCATGATCAGATCCACCGTCAGCATCGGCAGCCAGATGGTCAGTACGAGAGCCGCCCCGGCCAGCAGCAGACGTAATTCGAGCCATGCAACGGTGCGCCAGCGGTCCGTCCAGGTGACAGCCGGTGCGGTGGCGATGGAGGCATCGGCCCGGCCGCGCTCGTCGGGTGTCAGCAGAAACAGGGCCTGCAAGCCTTCCGCGCTGCGCATCGCCGGAATGAAGCCAAACGGAAGGATCAGCACCGCGAGGAGGTACGGCTCGTCGCGGTCGATGAACAGCCAGATCGCCACGATGGCCAGCGGTATGCACAGGTGCAACCACCGGGTATAGGTGACCGCGCGGCCGAGCGATCGCAGCAATCTGGGCACCCCGTCATCGTGTCAGCCACCTGCGAACAACGGTTCCCCCGCCCGGGGGAGGCGGTGCCCACCTGCGGGGGGCGATGCAACGGTGGGCGGCGGCCACTGTGGGGCCATGTCGATCATCGAGATTCGAGGACTCACCAAGGACTACAGCAAGACCCGCGCCGTCGACGAGTTGACCTTCGACGTGCATCCCGGCCGGGTGACCGGCTTTCTGGGACCGAACGGCGCTGGGAAGTCCACCACCATGCGGCTGGTTCTCGGCCTGGACCGGCCGACCGCCGGCTCCGCGACCATCGACGGCAGGCCTTTCGCGTCCTCCGAGACGCCGCAGCGGCAGGTCGGTGCGTTACTGGATCCGCAGGCCCCCCACGGCGGTCGCACGGCCCGCAACCATCTGCTGGCCCTCGCGGTGAGCAATGGCCTTCCGGCATCGCGGGTCGGGCAGATGTTGGAGCAGACCGGCATCGCGGCGGCCGGGAATCAGCGGGTCAGATCGTTCTCGCTCGGTATGCGGCAGCGATTGGGCATCGCCGCTGCCTTGTTGGGCGACCCGGCCGTCCTGCTGCTCGATGAGCCGACCAACGGGTTGGACCCGGAGGGCGTCAACTGGCTCCGCGAGATGCTGCGCGAGTTCGCTCGGCAGGGCCGTACGGTGCTGGTTTCCAGCCATTTGATGAGCGAAACCGCGGTGACCGTCGATCATCTGGTGATCCTCGGCAGAGGCCGGCTGCTGGTCGACCAGCCGATGCGCGAATTCATCGATTCCCGCAGCACACCGCGGGTCCGGGTCCGCAGCACCGAACCGGGGCGGCTGCGTACCGAGCTGGCCGCGCGCGGTTTCGTCGTCGACGATGCGGGTGACGGTGACCATCAAACGCTAACCGTCGAAGGAGCCAAGGCCGATGTGATCGGCGGGATCGCGGCCCAGGAAGGCATTCCCCTCCTCGAACTCGCCGACCAGCAGGTGTCACTGGAACGGGCCTACCTCGACCTCACCGCTGACGAGGCGGAATTCACGGCCGGGTCGCCGATCGCGGGAAGCAGGGCCTGAACCATGCCATCACTCACCGTCGTTCATTCCGAGTGGATCAAGATGCGGTCCCTGCGATCCATGGTCGGTTCGCTGGTCGCAATGCCTCTGCTCACGGTAGGGCTCAGCGCGCTGGTCTGCTTCTTCGTCAAGCCGGCCAAGATCGAGTCCCCGGACTTCGACCCGCTCGAACTCTCCTTCTATGGACTCACTTTCGGCCAAGTGGCGGCCATCAGCTTTGGAACACTGGTGTTCTCGCAGGAGTTCCACCACTCCGGGTTGCGGGTGTGGCTCTCGGCGGTGCCTCGCCGAGGTGTGCTCTATGGGAGCAAAATGGCGATGACCGGAAGCGTCGTCCTGGCTGTCGGACTGCTGTCGGGGTTCACCACACTGCTGCTCGGTCAGGCGTTGATCGGCGAAGCCGGCATCGGCATCACGGACACCGGAGCACTCCGCGCCGCCGTCGGCAGCGGCATCTACCTGGCGTTGATGGCACTCTTCGCGGCCGGCCTCACGGCGCTGCTACGCAGCGGAGTTGCGGTGCTGGGCGTGCTGATCCCGTTCCTGCTCCTGGTGCCGTTCATCTTCACCGACCTCGCTTCCGGAGTCGGGAAGTACCTGCCGAACAGAGCGGGCCAATTGCTGGCGCAGCAAGACCCGCAGGGTCCGATCGGGCCCTGGGCCGGGCTGGGCGTGACCGCGCTCTGGGTCGGCGCGGCGGTGCTGGCCGGATGGTTCGCCATCAGCCGCAGGGACGCCTGAACAAATTCAGGCCCTGACTCCGCCTTGTCAGGACCGATGAATACTCCTGCCTTTCTGCGTCTACAGGTGGAACAGCCCAGCCGGCCCGACACGGGAGCAATCATGAGTTCCAGTCCCCACGGCAAGAACGAAGCGCCGAAACCGGCCACTCGTACTTCGGCACAGGGTGGCGTCACCAGCACGCTGCCGAAAGCCATGACGGGCAGGGCAAGCCCCGCGAAGGCAGCCGTCGGCGACAAGCCGGTCTTCGCCTACATCGCCGGCCTGCCGCAACCGCAACGCGGCATCGCCGAAGCTGTCGATGCGCTGGCGGCCAAGACGCTGCCCAACCTTCAGCGTTCCGTGAAGTGGGGCATGGCGTACTACGGAGTCGGCGACGGTTGGTGCTTCAGTAGCGGCGGCTTCGAAGGGCACGTCAAGCTCATGTTCATCAACGGCGCGGCGCTCGAGCCGGTACCGCCGGTGACGCCGGTGGGGATGGGCAAGTCGACACGAGGTGTGGAGCTCGAGTCGGTCGACGACCTCGACGCCGACCAGATTTCAGCGTGGATGACGCAGGTCGCGTCCGTGCCGGGAATGGGCGGCGGGAAGCGCTGAACGCGTGTCCTGCTGACGAGTCGCGCGGCCGCCGAGAAACCTGGCACGCGACGGTCAGTCGGGGTCGGGCAGGCCGAACGAGCGCACCCAGTCCGGGTGGATCTTGATCAGCTCGCGGGAGAACCCGGATCGCGGCGGTTCCACGTCGGTCAGCGCCTCGGCGGTCCCCCTGATCTCCAGGTAGCGGGGATTCCATCCGCCCCCAGGTGCCAGGTCGTCGACCACGAACGCCACCCGCGACCCCTTTGCCACGTTGCGGAACTTCTTCGTCTCGCCCATCCGGTTGCCGCCGATGTCGACGGTGTCGTCGCTGCGCAGGAAGAACGTCACCGGCGCGTTCCCGACAACACCGCCGGGCGACACCGTGGCGAGCCGGCCCAACCGTTGGCCGGCGAGGAACGATCGTTCGGCCGGACTGAACCCGGTGAATGCCATGTCAGGACCTCCGTTGTGTCGGCCGAGCAGGTGCTGACGGTGCCGCGACGATCAACCCAGTGACCGGTCGCGAGCCTGCAGCGCTTCCTGCAACAACCGCAACGCTTTCGGTCCCATTCCGTGCAGTGCCCGCAGCTCGGCGACCGGGACATCGATCAGGTCGTCGAGGGTGGTGAAGCCCGCGGCTCGGAGTGCGCGAACGGCGGGCGCGGCGACGCCTGCCGGGAAGCCGGAGTCCGCAGTCTGGGGCACCTGCCGAGAGTAATGCCCGGTGTCCGGCGCAGACTCAGGCGGCGGTGTCCTGGAGTCGGCGCAGGACGACCGGTAGTTCGCCGGTGTGTACGACGGTGAGGCGTTGAGTGCTCCGGGTCAGCGCGACGTAGAGGTCGGACAGTCCACGTTCGGACTCGGCGATGATCCCGCCGGGGTCGGCGACGATGACGCTGTCGAACTCCAGACCCTTCACCTCGGGGACCGTCAGCACCACAACATGCCGGCGGAGCTCCTTGCCGTGATGGCCTTCGGTGTCGTACTCGCCGCGCTCATCGATCCCGAACAGGCCCGGCGGCTCGTCCGGATCGATCACCGGAACGGCCGCCGCGCGCGCTGCCTCCGAGTTCGACACCGCTGCCTCGACCTCGTCGCGTCGGGAGCGGGAGACGATCACGGCGAGCGTCCCGCGGTTGTCGACGAGCTCGTCCTCGACCACCGCTGCGGCCACCTGGGCCGGCAACCCGGCGACGTCAGTCCGCTGATGGGTGGGCGAAACTCCTGCGTCCCGGACCGATCTCGGTGCGGTGAGGGCGGGATCGATGGCGGTCAGCACCGGTTCGGCAACCGTCATGATCTCTGCCGGGGTGCGGTAGTTGACCGTGAGCTCCTCGACCTTGAAACCCTGACGCGCATAGGGCCGGAGCACCCTGGCCCAGGACGAAGCGCCCGCCGGGTCCGAGGTCTGGGCCAGGTCGCCGACCAGGGTCATCGAGCGCATCGGGCAACGTCGCATCACCATCCGCCAGGCCATCGCCGAGAGTTCCTGCGCCTCATCGACGATCACGTGACCATAGGTCCATTCCCGGTCGAGCGCGGCCCTTTCCGCGGTGGACGTCCAGTCGGCCACCTCGGTGTGCAGGTCCGCCAGGTTCGCCGCACTGAGCATGCTGACCAGACCGACCTCGTCGGAATGGCTCTCGTCGGCCGACTCCCCGCCGCCCATCAGATCCAGCACCTCGGAGGCATAGTCCAGGTCGGCGGCCTCTGCGACCGACCCGGGGGACTGATCGATCGGACCGAGAATCTCCGCCGCCTCGTCCAGCAGCGGGACATCGGCGACGGTCCAGTTCGTGGGGGCATCCGGCCGGGCCAGCAGGGCCCGTTCGCCGGCCGAGAGGTTGTCGGCGGCGAAGGCGAGCCGCTCGGGCGAGGCATACAGATCGGCCAGCAACCGCTGCGGGGTGAGGATCGGCCACACGCCGCGCAATGCTCGCGCGAGGCCCTCGTGCTCGCGTAGATCCTGCCGGATCGCAGCGAGATCATCTGCGGTGGCAAGGTTCTCACCATCTGGCCCGCGGCCCATGCGATTGCCGACCTGGGTGACGAGGGCGTCGATGATCCGGCGGATGAAGATCCCGCGCGCCCTGTTGTGTGGTCGGCGCGAGCCCCAGGCCCGGTCCCGGGCGGCGATCAGCAGCTTGCGGTCGATGATCAACGAACCGTCCCGGGCACCGTCGAAACGCACCTTGATCGATCCGGGCGGGATCGCCTGCCGGTGCAGTACCGCGTTCGCGATCACGGTCGTCATCGCGGTACGGCCTTTCACGCGGGCGACGGCGGGCTCCTCGGCGGTCTGCGCGGACACCCCGGGGAAGAGGTCGGCGATGGTGGACAGCACGACGGCGTTCTCGCCCAGCGACGGCAGCACCTGGCTGATGTAGCCGAGGAAGGTCGGGTTCGGGCCGATGATCAGCACGCCGCGCTGCTCCAGCTGGGCGCGGTGGTTGTAGAGCAGGTAGGCCGCCCGGTGCAGGGCGACGGCGGTCTTGCCGGTGCCGGGCCCGCCCTGGACCACCATGATCCCGGCTTGGTCGGCACGGATGATCCGGTCCTGTTCGGACTGGATGGTGGCCACGATGTCGGCCATCCGGCCGGTCCGCGGCGCCCGGACAGCGGCCAGCAACGCCGCCTCGCCGGCGGGCCCGACCGAGGAGCTCGCCGCGGCGGCCGCCATGTCCGGGTCGGTCAGGTCCAGGTATTCGTCGGCGACGGATTCGACCTGTCGCCGACGGGTGCGGATGTACCGGCGTCGTCGCACACCCAACGGGTTGGCCGCGGTGGCGACGTAGAACGGCCGGGACGACGGAGCCCGCCAATCCATCAGCAACTGGCGGTGATCGCCGGTGTCGTCGAAGATCCCCATCCGGCCGATGTGCATCGACTCCCCGTCGGACGAGTCGAGGCGGCCGAAGCAGAGCCGGTCCTCGGCGGCGTTGAGGGTCTGGACGGCGGCCGCGTGCATCGCATACGACAGATCACGCTCGACCCGGCCGCCAGGAGTGTTGTCGCTGTGCCGGATGTACCGGTCGCGCAGCCCGATCCGCTCGACCCGCAGGTCATCCAGCCGTCGGTAGAGCAGGGACAGGTGTTCCTGTTCCTCGAGCATGGCCTTCTCGGTCGGGTCGGCGCCCGCCGCGTCGTCTGCGATCACCCCACGGGCACGGTGACTCTCGGTTTCCGCCACGCCTGCCCTTCCGTCGACTGACCCTGGTGCTGCCTCCCGATGCAAATGACCGGACAGAACAGGCTACTCCGGCGGTCGGTGGCGATCGGCCGACCAGGCCCGACGCCGTGTCGACCGCGGCGAGACAGAAAGGCCCCCGGAACATTCCGGAGGCCGGCCCGGTTGTGCAGCAGCGTGACGACAATCGGATTCATCGGCAGCGGCAACATCGGTACGGCAGTGGCGGGACTGGCGATCGCGGCCGGCCACGACGTGGTGCTCAGCAATTCCCGCGGCCCGGAAACGCTCAGCGAGGTGATCGCCGGCCTCGGACCGAAGGCATCGGCGGGAACCGCGGAGGAAGCGGCCGAGCGCGGCGACATCGTGGTGGTGACCATCCCGTTCCGGGCGTATCGCTCGGTCCCGGCGGCGCCACTGGCCGGCAAGGTGGTGATCGACACGAACAACTACTACCCGCAGCGGGACGGCAATGTCGCCGGCATCGATGACGGGACCGCGACCAGTGCGGGGCTGTTGCAGGCGCACCTGCCGCAATCGAGCGTGGTCAAGGCGTTCAACCACATCCGATCCGGTGAGCTGTCGGTCGACGGCCGGCCGAGTGGATCCCCCGATCGTCGGGCGTTGGCGATCGCCGGTGATGATCTCGACGCCAAGAAGACGGTGATCGATCTGCTGGACAGCTTCGGGTACGACGTGGTCGACGCCGGGTCACTGGCCGACAGCTGGCGCTTCGAACCCGGCCACCCCGCCTACGGCCCGAGCCTGACCGCGCCGGCGATGACGGACGCGTTGGCCGCGGCCACCCGGACCACCGGCTGAGCCGACGAGCCGGTCAGGGGGTCGATACCTGGCGTTCGAGGGCCGCGGACAGTGCGGCAAGTCGGCGGGCGGTCTCCCGGCGGAAACCCCAGCGCGCGGCCGGCTCGATGACCCTCGCGGCCCAGGACGGCTTGCAGGTGAAGGTCATCGTGTAGGTCGCAAGGGATCGCTCCGGACCCAGCGGTTCGTGACGGATCGACGCCGCCCAGGACGCGAAGAACGGCGGACGACCCTCCAGCTTGATCGCCGCCACCTGCGGCCGGTGGAACGTCACGTACCTGGTCCGGAACGAGTAGCCGCCGAGCATCCGCCGGGCCGTGCACACCGCAACGGCGCCCTTGCCCGGCGGGCCGCCGCCGTCGATGTACGCGCTGCGCAGCATGGTGTCCCAGGACAGCCTGCGGGCGTAGTCATGGATCAGGTCGAAGGTGCGTTCGGCACTGGCGGGCATCTCCTGCCGGACCACGATGTGCACCGTCACCCCGCCATCCAACACGAGCGTGCGCGGAGGACGGATGCGACGGGCTGCGCCGAATCGCCGCGACTACCGTTGCGACCATGGCCGAGACAGCAGCAGCCGCGACATCACCGATCACCCCGGAACGCGACACCTATGACGTCATCGTGATCGGTGGCGGTCCCCCCGGCGAGATCGCCGCCCAGTACGCGATCCAGGGCAGCGACCGGACTGCGGTGATCGTCGAACACGAACTACTCGGCGGGGAGTGTTCGTACTGGGCCTGCATGCCGAGCAAGGCGTTGCTGCGCCCGATCGAGGTTCTCGAGGCGGCGCGGCACATGCCCGGAGTGAAGAGCATCGTGGGCGACCACAGCCTCGACGCGCAGGCCGTGCTGCAACGGCGGGACTCGTTCACCAGCGATCACGACGAATCCGGCCAGGTGCAGTGGGCGCACGACACGGGAATCGATGTGCTCAAGGGTCACGGCCGGTTGGCCGGGGTGAAATCCGTCGAGGTCACCAGCGCCGACGGATTCATCAGAACGCTGACCGCCCGGCATGCCGTCGTGCTGGCCACCGGGACGACCGCGACCGTGCCGGACATCCCGGGACTGCGGGACGCGTTGCCCTGGACGTCCCGCGACGTCACCAACATCCATGAGATACCGCGCCGGATGGCCGTTGTCGGCGGCGGCGTGGTCGCCTGCGAATCGGCGTGCTGGCTGGACGGGCTCGGCGTGGACGAGTTGACGATCATCGGCTCGGCGCCGTTGCTGCTCGCGCGGAACGAGCCGTTCGCCGGTGAACTGGTGGCCGACGCTTTCCGGGCCAACGGGGTGCGGGTCGAGCTGAGCACCAGCGTCGACGAGGTGCAGCGGGTCGATCCGAAGGCGACCGGTGAAGGCAGGGTGCACGGCGGCGAGGTGACCGTCAGCTTCGGCGACCGCTCGATCACCGTCGACGAGATCGTGGTGGCAACCGGACGGACGCCCTCCAGCAGCGACATCGGTCTGGACGCGGTGGGAGTGGACGCCGCCGGCAACCGCGGCTTCGTGAAGACCGACGATCACCTCGCCGTCATCGGTGTGCTGGGCGACTGGCTGTACGCGGTGGGCGACATCACCGGACGAGCGCTGCTCACCCACATGGGCAAGTACCAGGCGCGGATCTGCGGGGCGGTCATCGCTGCCCGCGCGACCGGTGAGCCGATCGACGGCCCGCGGTTCACCGACGTCGCCGACGACGGCAAGGTGCCGCAGGTGACCTTCACCGACCCGCAGGTGGCATCCGTCGGGATCAGCGAGATGCAGGCCAGGGCCGACGGTGTCGATGTCGAGATCATCGAGCATGACATGGCCGGCTACGCCGGGAGCTCGCTGCTGCGGGACGGTTATGTCGGTCGGGCCAAGCTCGTCGTCGATCGCGGCTCCGACACCCTGCTGGGTGCAACGTTTGTCGGCGCCGACGTCGCGGAACTGGTGCACGCCGCCACTGTGGCCGTGATCGGCGGGGTCACTGTGGAGCAGCTCTGGCACGTCGTGCCGTCCTACCCCACGCTGAGCGAGATCTGGCTCAAACTGCTCGAAGCCCGGACCACGTCGAGCTGACGCTGGACCGTTGGAGCAGACCGCTGTCCCGAGTAGGGGTGGGCGGGGGCGACACGCCCGCCAGCGGCGCACTTGTCGGGCCTATTGCCCGCTCGCCGGGTGCTGCAGCCGCCCTGGTGCGGTAGCTGTGCCCGGTGAGCGCGGTCCGGCCGGGCGTGTCAGCCGGCGACGGCGCCGCCGAAGAAGACCTGCGACTCGACGACCTGACCGCCGCGGACCGTGATCAACTCGGTGTTGCGATAGGTCCCGCCATCCTTCAGCTCGTACTCGTACATCAGGAAGACGTCCTCATCCGAGACTGCGACCAGGTAGAGGATCTCCTGAGTCTTCACCCGGCCCACGGTGGGGAAGCACTTCTCGAACCAGGTTGCCCGGTCGATGTGGTCGTCCTGCGGGCTGGTGAAAACGAACTCGTCGCCGGCGATCGCCTCTGCGGCGGAACGGTCCTGGTTCTGGTAGCTCTCGAAGAATCGCTGCACGACCGTGGTCGTGGTGTCGGTGGTCGGTGTCGTTGTCATGCTGTTCCGACTGCTCGCATTCGCGGGATTCATCGCCGGCCAGGCATGGTGAAAGCGGCGGTATGTCGGACATCGCCAGGTGGAACTGGACCAGCGCGCCGGCATTCTTCGGTGCCGGCGAATCAGCGTGGGCCGGCGGGTCGGCACCGTTGCCGAACTCGCCGACACACTGGCCGATGCGCAGCGGCATCCGGATCGGTTGACCGTGGTGCGGGCGGTCGTCCCTGCGATGGACGTGCCGCCGTTGCCGGCCACGGTGGCCAGGTCGCTCGGCGCGACGCCGACACCGCGCTAGGTCAACACACCCTCGGCAGCGCAGGTACGGCACAGGGACAGAACAGGCCGGGACCCTGTGCAGGGTCCCGGCCGTTGTCCGAGCGTCAACCGGCAGCAGTGTGCCGGTGGGCGGTGAGCCGCCGAACGATCAGTGCACGATTACGGATGCGGCCGGCTCGCCGGCTTCGGTGGTGGCGCGGATCGCGGCCTTGCGGGGCAGCAACGCGGCAGGGATGAACGTCAGCAGGATGAGCACGAGGGCCACCCAGAAGGTGAACGCGAACGCCTCGGACATCTGTGCCGGGATCTGGCCCAGTAGTTCCGGCGGGAAGTTCGCCGCCTGCGACGGGTCCGCCTGGACGGCCTTGCCCGCCTGGACAGCCGGCTTGTTCAGCAGCTGGTCGGTGAGGATGACCGACATGACCGCGGTACCGATCGATGCAGCGGTCTGCTGGACGATGTTCATCAATGTCGAGCCCCGGGCGACTTCCTGGTTGCTCAACGACGCCAGCGCTGCGGTCATGATCGGCATCATCGTCATGCCCATGCCCATGCCCATCACAAACAGGGCGCCGAGGATCAACCCGTAGGACGTGGTGTCGGTGATCTGTGTGAAGACGCCCATGCCGACTGCGATCAACGCGATGCCGCCGAGCACGAACTTGCCCGGGCCCATCTTGTCGGTCAGGCGTCCGGCGATCGGCATCGTCAGCATGGCACCGAGACCCTGTGGCGCCAGGAGCAGGCCGGCGGCCAGCGTTGTTTCCCCACGGACGGTGATGAAGTACGTCGGGAACAGCAGCATGGCGCCGAAGAACGCGATCGCGAACAACGACAGCGTGATGATCGAGACCGAGAGCTGCTTGCGCTTGAACAGGTGCAGGTCGATCAGCGGGTGATCCTTACGCAGCGCGTGGAACACGAACGCGGCGATCAGCAGCACGCCGATGACGGCCGGGATGATGACCTGCGCCGAGGCGACGGTGCCCTCACTGGGAATGCTCGAGACCCCGTAGAGGAACAACGCGAGGCCGGGGGACAGCAGCAGCATTCCGAGGAAGTCGAACCTCTCCGACGGAACCGGCTTGTCCTTTTCCAGCACCCGGGCGGCGACGATCAGGGCGACGATGCCGATCGGCAGGTTGATGAAGAAGATCCAGTGCCAGCTCGCGATGTCGATCAGCCAGCCACCCAGGATCGGGCCGGCGATCGGGCCGAGCAGCATCGGGACACCGAGAACGGCCATCACGCGGCCGATCCGGGCCGGGCCCGCGGCCCTGGTCATGATCGTCATGCCCAGCGGCATCAGCATGCCGCCGCCGAAGCCCTGCAGGATCCGGAAGGTGATCAGCGACTGGATGTTCCAGGCCAGGCCACAGGCGATCGACCCGAGGATGAACAGGGTCAGCGCCAGCATGTAGAGGCGCTTGGTGCCGAACCGGTCGGCGGCCCAGCCGGTCAGCGGGATGACCGTGGCCAGGGCCAGGGTGTAACCCGTCATCGTCCAGGCGACCTGCGCGTAGGTCGCGTCGAAGACGGTCTGGAAGGTGGGCAGCGCGACGCTGACCACGGTGGTGTCGAGGATCGACATGATCGCCCCGAGGACGACGACGCTGGCGATCTTCATCACCCGGGCGTCGAGTTTGTCCCCCGCGCCCGGAGGGGCGGATGGGGTTGCTGGTGAGGTCATACGTGCTGCTCCTGTGCTCTGGTCGGAGACTGGGCCGGAAACGCGGAGTGCGATTCCGACGGATTCGGGGTCGGCCCGGAGAACCGGGCGACAATGGGACGAAGGGCACCGAGCAGGCGGCACCGGTCGACTTCGTCCATGGACTGAACGAAGTCGAGGGCATGCTGTCGGCGCTGGGCCTGGAAGCCGGTGATCAGATCCCGACCACGTTCGGTCAACGAGATTCGCTTGATCCGCCGGTCGGCGCTGTCCTCCAGCCGGTCGACCAGGCCCTCACGGACCAGTCGGTCGATGTTCCGGCCGGCCGCGCCCACCGACAGCCGCAGGCTGTCGGCGATCTCATGGATCGGCAACGACTCGGTGGACTGGGAGAGCACCAGCAGGGTCTTGAGCTGGGAGAACGACAGGTCAACATCGATCAGGGTGTCGAAGCCCGCATTCTGCGCTGCGCAGTGGATCCGACCCAGCAACGCCTCGAGGGCGTCCAGCACATCGGCCGGTTTGGTGATCGTCACCGAGTAAAGCTAGCAACCTTGCAACTATTGCACCAATGCGTGTGTTGGAGATCACCGGGGTCGACGGCGGCCGGGCGTCG
>Ga0164306_10000163_pt1 | contig 24645 bp, 41 predicted proteins | sample Whisoiple_242_MG_FD_110213 | JGI IMG/M metagenome (GOLD analysis project Ga0164306, IMG submission 110213) | Soil microbial communities amended with fresh organic matter from upstate New York, USA - Whitman soil sample_242_MG | ecosystem: Environmental > Terrestrial > Soil > Unclassified >... | reverse complement strand
AGTCATCATCAAACAATGGATGCTGAACAAAACAAACTGAGCTACCAGCAAAATTCATTTTAGTAATATGGTAGCCTACTTCAATTTCTGCACCACCTGTTACATTTTGCATTAACTGAGCGTTTTGAGCCAATACAAAACGAGCCATTTTGCGCTGCGCATTGTAATATCCATCAATGCCTGTCATAAATACAATATTAACACCAGTTGTTGAGGTGCTTGATGTTTTAGTTAACAGTTTCATTGCATCAATGAAATCATCTTCTGTGGCTTCACCGTTAACTCCTGATCCAAAAATTTCATTACCTCCTGAAATTTGCTCTTCGATACCGTCACCCATTGTGATTCCATTTCCGGTATCAGTATCAATAAGGTTAGGATTTACAGCACGGCTACCGTCAGGATTTTTCATAGTTGAAATACCGAATATCTTAGCATATTCGTTCTCCATAGCCCATTGAGCTTCTGCCTGGCGTACTTTTTCAAACTTCCATCCTTTAACAGGACCGTTTGAACTCATGTACTCATACCATAATACGTCTGTAGCAGCATCTCCAGAAATACGTACCGTTTTACGCTGTGTTGTCATGTCCACGATAAAAGTATCAGGGAACTGATCGCGACCGTAACCTTTTACGGATTTCTCGCCGTAACCAGTCGTAGAAGGGAAGCATGTATATGTACCAGTTCCTTGTGCAGCAACAACAGTTGCATAATTAAATACTTCTTTTTGCGGATGCTGGAAGTTATATAACCATCCACCCGCTACTTTTGTAGGCTCAGACAAGGCCATTGCGGAGTAACGATTACCATAGAACACACAAACTTGTCCCTTGTAAATATAGTTATCTTGCATTAATAGCTGAAATGTTCCATCTGCTCCAGATGAACCAACTTGAGCTAAAATGGTTGATGCTTTTTGAATACGCCCCATTACATTAAACCGTAATGCTGTATCTCCAATTGCCTGACCTTCTTTAATTTTACCAAATTTAGTTGGCTTTGTAATGTCAATACCATATGGAGTAATAGCGCCAGATGTTAACAGTGTTGTTAATTGTCGCTGATCTACACGCTCCAGCATTTGACGGATTGCTGGAAATTTTTGCTGGTTCCTGATTAAATCAGATTCTAAAGTACAATCACCAGAAAATGTACCTCTTACTAGGTTCGCTTGACCTGGATTAAGTGTTGGCATAATTTTTATTTTAAGGGTTTAAGTTTTTGTTTTTTTAACTCCCTTTAAGATGTGTGTCAGTTTCTAATTTTTCAAAATTTCCTTCTACTGTATTTTGTTGTAATCTTCCTGCTCCTCCAGTTGTTACAGGAGGTATGTTATGCAGTTTTTTTGCCATTTCGAGTTTGCCCCTATTGTAGTTTTTAACTTCAAGATTTTTTTGGGCGGTCTCTCCATATTTCACGAAAGCAATGAATTTAGCTTTCATTTCAGGGTCTTTCAGTAATTGGTCGTACTTTCCATTACTATATTCGACCGATAATGACTTTTTTACATCTGCACTTAAAGGTGTGCCCATAATATCTGACATATTATTCAGAGCTTTTGACATGGTTTCCATCTCTAATGTGCGCTGTTGTTGTAAAAAAACTTCTCTATTTGCTTTGTGTTTATTTATTAACTGTTCTCTCTCAGAAAGAATTTCTTTCTCCATTAAGTCCAGCTCTAATCTTATTCTGGTTGCATCATGCTCAATCTCACCGCTCTCTATTTTTTTTTGAACATCAGCATCAATAAATTCTGGTGTTGCATTAGGAAGCCTCAATTGAAGGTCCTCCCTATATAATTGAACGGAATCCATGTTTTTGAATTTCTCAAAATTCTTTAATGGAGCCACAATATCTTCATGCTTCATTCCCATATCAGCAAGTTCCATATAAGCCCTATGCTCTGGATCATATTCAGCAAAAAGTTGTTCTTTTGTTAAAGATTTAACTTCTTCTATTTGAGCTTTTAATGGAGAGGTAATAGCTTCTTTAAAGGCTTCATAAGAATCTTCTTTAACTTCTAATCCTTCTAATTTAGCAATTGATACCCAACTTCCTTCTTCTGGCTCATTTTCTGTTACTGTTTCAGGCGTTAACTCAACTACTCCTTCAAGTAATGGATCAACTTCTTTTTCTTCCGATATGGTTTCTTCTTTTTTATCTTCTGGCTTATCCGCAACAACATCAGGTACAATTTCCTGCTCAACAGGGTCTTTTAATTCTTCTTTAGTTGGCTCAAGTTTCGGCTCTTCTTTTTTAGGCTCAAATGTTCCATTCAAAACAGTATCACTTTGCAGAAGCTCGAAGTTCGGTTTTTGTACAGGTTCTACCTCTCGCTGAACATTTTCTGTACTTACTACTTCATTGGTTTCCATTTCTGATTAATTTTTGAGTAAATATATTAATAATTTGAATTGTTTATGCTTTCAGCGCCAAATTCATCCTCATTTCTGTATTTATGTTCATTTTCTATAACTTTATCTGAAGCCTTTGCTGAATTTACTCTAATATCTGTGTCTCCTTGTAAAACAATCATGTCGGCCTGTTGCTGTTGTTTGTCTTCTCGGTCTTCTCTTGCCAATTCAATTTGTTGTTGCAGTTGAGCCTGTTGCATTTGCTGTTGATTTTGCATATTCGCCTGTTGATTTTGAGATTCAAATTCCTTTACTTTTGCCCATGCGTCCTCTAAAACAGATTTTTGGTCAGCAAATGTTTCTGCCAAAGCAAATTTCAAAGCATCTTCTGGTCTCATTTCTTTAGCATTTAATGAAGCCTCCATCAACCCTTGCATAAATTGCTTTACCTGTTGATATTTTCCGCCATCTTGTAAATGAACACCATAATCCTTAAAGCCAATATCCTGGCTAACTTGTAAATATTTCCATTTACTAGTACCTAATATTTGTTCACCTTTTTCAAGTTTATAAAAAGCCCATGTAATCTTAGTAGACTCTACAATCTTCATAAGAGTTTTACTAATATATAGATAGATACCATAAAAGAAAGGCTCTGTGATAGTTCTTGATGCCTGAATAGCTGAATTAGTATTAGTTGCTGTAGCGCTAGCAGATATTTGACCTTCCCTATTCTCATTAATTCCAGTCATCCTATCCATCATAGCTAAAATATCATTCTTAAAAGCTATTAACTGCGAAAAAGACTGACTTAATCCCATGTCAAACTCTTGAAGAATATTATTAAGACTAACATCTCTTCCGTGCATATTTCCAGCAGAACTTGTATCATAGGTTACAAATCCATCATTAGTTGCATCATACATAACTTTTTTCACAGAGCTTCTTGCCCCTAATGTCGCAGTATTAAACCCTAAAACCTTACCATTTGCCCGATTAATGTCTTTGAGTATTTTATACATAGTAATATCAAAAATATTACTCCAATTCTCCATCTCCTGAAACAATGAGATTCTTTTTCCGTCAACCGTATTACACAAATATCCAGTGTAAGATCCTGATATAATCCTAGTAGGGTCATCTACTCTTCTCATTTGAAAAGCAGCTTCTCTAAAATTAATATCTAATTCGTTCATGCCACCTATCCTAGTTGCCTCATATAAGGTTTCACGCCATTTAACTTCTATTTTTAGTTTACCCTTTTTCTCTTCCTTGTCATAATATTCCTTTCCTTTTTCATATTTATCAACGTCTAATTCTTGAGTGATAAATCCTTCACTAGAATCAAATGCTAATTGATTAGGTGTTTTAGGCATTTTCTTAAAATACATTGGTTTAACAGACTTCCATTCAATATGAATAACTTCTACTACCAGTCCTCCATTCGGCTGCATTCTAAGACTTGAACCATACCTACTTAAATATCCTGCCGGATTAGCAGCAATCTCTTTAAGCTTATCTCTCTGGTCTTTCGTAAGCCTATACCTCATCAATACATCATGTACTGATAACCATTGGCGGGAACCCATAATAGGGCTTTTTTCTAAAAAATAATCTCCTTGTATTTCTTCATAAATAGCATCTCGCGGATCAATATTTATAAAGTCTGTTTCACCTTCTTCGTCTCGTTCTATTTTACCAAAAATAACAGAAGCTATAGCGCAATTTAATACGCCTTCGGAAAACTTTTTCTTTAAATCTAATTCAGGAATTTGCTCATTAAGGATTATCTGCATAATGCTTTCTTCCTTATCCTTTGGAGCCATTTTGTCCCATAATGGGTCTTCTTCACTATTTGGTATAGGTGCTCCTTCTGTTACATCCACGCCAACTTTAGATTTTAATTCTTCTAACTCAGGCTTCGCAACCATAGCCCCATACCAATAATCCATTTGCCTCATCTTTTCAGATTTAGCTTCTCTATTAATGGTTTCTACAGTTGCCGCTAATGGCCTTGACAAGAACTCACCAACCATTAATTGAAGTTTCGTATTATGCGCCCGGTATGTAATAAATTTAGCCCGATTAGCTAATCCGTATGTTTTTGTCAAATAAGCAATACTAGCCGGATCTTTTAATCCATTGTAAGATCTAAATGACTCATTCATGTGGTTTCTGGTTGTATCAGAATACCTTAATATGTCTTGTGCATAATCTAAATGCAGAGAACCCCATTTAGCTGTTTTTTCTGACTCTGGAATTGTTTGGTCTGGAAACTGCCTCATTTATAACTTATTTTACCCAAAAATAGCTATAATTTGTTTACACAATACCAAATCCTTCAAAGTCCTCTTCTGGATTGGTCGGACGATTCTTTTCTAATTTGGCAACAAGATTTCCACTCTTATCATATTCCCATCCACCACCAAGGCTAAATGGATCATCTTCTAATTTATGAGAGTTATCCCTTGGAGAAGATCCATAACTAACATCTGCCACTAATGCTATACCATAAGCATCAGCTAAATCGTTATCACTACCAATTTCCACTTCATCAAAATTGCCCAACTGGTCAAGAAGATCAGGAAACCATATATTATGAACATAATCCTCTACAGCACTTTGCATTAATCCTAACATCATAGGCCTGCTATATGAATTAAGTGACATCCAATATTCATGAGTTTGGGTAGAGTTTTCAGCCTCAAATTTTGTTGGCCTTAGAGCTAGGTATTTACTGCAACCTAAATCTTTAAACATATTAATAATTCCGGAAGAACTAGCCTTATCGCCTTGAGTAGCTCCTATTAAATTATAGTAAACTGCCAGTTTAATACACATTTCAAAAAACAATTCTTTCCGTTTCGGCCTAGTACAAATAACTGCTATGGGCGCTCTTTGAAGATTTAAAGGATTGTCACTAGACGGAAGTATGTTTCTCCTTAATAAAACACACATTGCGCCTAGGGATTTTGATGATTTAGCTTCGTCCTGATCGTAAGGGTCAATTCCAGCACAATATAAGTGTTGGTAGTTTTTTATTGGATGGTATCCATTTAAAATAAGAACACAGTCCTTTTCATCATCTGTGTCTTTAGCCGGAATAGCCTTAACTTGAAGTGGAAATACTCTTTGACCATCTGCGCCTGTAACCCACTCTAATTTGTATTTAAGATATTTATCTCTTGAATTAGATAATTCATCTGATTGAGCGTTTATTTTAGCAATATCAAATTTATTACTAAACATCTTTCTAAATATCTCGGCCTGTGTAAGCGGATTGTTCTGTAAATGCTCTAAATATAATTTAAGTTCACCCTTTTTTAACTCTTCCCGCTCCTTCGTAATATCCTGTATTGCCGCATCAAAATCTTCACACCCTATCAACTGATATGGTTTATACTTCTTTGATAAATTTGGCGTTATTCCTATTACCTTTCCTTTCCTAGTTGCTCCACCATAATAAGGCTTCTTAAATCTCTCCCCGGTTAAAACAAACATGATGGCATTAAAGTCCTTAAGATTCTCAACAACAAACTTGAAGTCTTTAGATCCTTTGTTAATGTTACCACCGGTTCCAAATATATACATTACACCTACCTGAACTCCACCATCTGTTAAAGCGTCCTTAGTAGCTGAATAAAACTCCTTGAAATTTTCAAACTCACCAGCCTCTTCACAAATAACATCGTTGAGGTATGTTCCTTTTAAAATATTAGGATTGTTGTGCGCTGTTCTGATGTATATCTCACTCTTTATGCCTTTCTCTACGTCTTTACCATTTTCTACAACTACATAACCGGAAGTTATCTCCTCTTCATTTTTAGTTAATTGATTGAGTTTAAATTCAGGTACAAGTAAAGACTCAGATACCTTTAGTTTTTTAATAAAATCATCAGCATAGGTCTTTTTACCGGCAGCAACCCCAGCATGATAAGCCGGAATGAACCTGTATCCGTAATCCACTACAGCCTTCTGAAAGAACTCGGAAACGCCAGCCCTACGCTTCTTTGGCAATACTAGATTTAGATTGTTATCCTTACAAAAATCCACCAAATAAGCCAACTGCAAGTGCATGTCGCAAAAATCAGGGGTGATTACGCCGCTTACGGTAGCCATGGAGTTAAAATTCATGTAATAATAGAATCTTCCTGGCAAATATATCCCGCCAGTATTATATCCATTGATACATCTATAAAGTTGCTCAGTCCAGTACTTCTCATATTCTGGTGTTCCAATGCATCTAGGATTTCTTACACTATCGGCATAATCTGGTATGCCATATACAACTACAGGATTTGGGCAAAAATTCTTTCCCTTGATTAGAGGGAATTTAGGCAATGGCAAATCTTCATATCTCTTTCCTGCGTAATTCATTATGCCTTTTTAGATGTTATCGCAAAATACATTTTCTGATTAGACTGTAGTTTCTCAAGCCAGCTTAGTTTAACGCTGCCTTTAAGTTCGCCTTCGGTCAACTTCTCTTCTACAATCTCCGCCTCAATAGCCCTTATTGCTTTTCGGAATTTATCAATACTCTCCATGGTGTTTTTAATACCATTGCTAGAATTGTCCCCTGCCAAAATCAGTAACAGCTCATCAATTTTTCGATTGTACATCTCAACTAGTTCAATGTTTCGATTGTACTGTAACGACTTATATACCTCTATTGCATTCTTTATTTTATGAGGACGACTATTCTCATCTAGTAAATTTGGAACATTATCATTAAAAACATGCCATATAGCCTTTTGTACGCGTTGGCGTTCTGGAAATTGCCTGAAAATAGAATTGTAGTCGTAAGCCAGTATGATGAAAAGAATTTCCTTGTCAGTTAGTAGTCCTAGTTCAGGACTCAACTTTACTACGTCAGGATGAAGCAGGATGTTATTTTTTGTATCACAAAAAAATAGATATGACATATTACAAATATTTAAAAGTTGTTTTATTAGTTCTTTTCCCCCTAAGCATCATGGATAAATGCGACTCAGAGCATCCGAAAACTAATGCAGCACTTCTAATATTCGGAAAAACTTTTTTACTTACATTGCAAATAACTTTAACCGAAGTTGCTTCTGAAACAGCCTTTGTGCATTTGTCACTTCTTTTATTTAATCCGTTATCCCATGCGTGTTGACAATTTTCACTTCTTGTTGACCACTCTAAATTATATACTGAATTGTTTAGTTTATTTCCGTCAATATGATTAACGGTTTCTTTATTTTCAGGATTAGGAATGAACGCTAACGCAACTAATTTATGTGTTTTAAAAGATATTTTTTTTCCATTTTTATATATTGAAACTGTTAGATATCCAGTCCGATCTATGTGTTGCTTTAGAGACTTTTGATAGCCATTATTTCCATAGTTAATGCTTATAATTTCTCCCTTTTCGGATATTAAATATCCTAAATAATCACTTAATTCCTTCATAATAAATTCGTTTAAATAAAAAACCGGACAACATCTCGCTATCCGGCTCTAATTTAGTGAATAATATTACAAAGTTGTACTAAAAAATTTCTTCTGATTCAGGCGTTATGTTAATTGTGTTTGATACCATGTCTAAGATGTCACTTTTAAATGTTTCAAGTAATAATTTTACATCATTTTTAAGGTACATCACTGGTATAACATGGTTTTCAAAAGACTTCAATAAATTACCTTCCCATTTAGGGACTATCAAATCTATAAATAACCTCTCACACTTCCTTCCAGTAAGTTCCTCAAATAAATAGGCATAGTATGATAACTGAAAAGTAATTTTAGTGTATTTTGTATTTGGGAGATGCTGAAATGGCTCATTTAACCATGCCTGACCATTAACAGTAAATAAACTATCAACTCCCTTCTCAAAACACTTCCAGTCCCCTTTATGGAACCGGCTGTCTGCCCGATTGGTTACCATACATGACGCATCTGTACTTCCAGCTACCCTATAATTCTTGTTATATACCACAACCTGATTATAAACCTTGTTATAAGTATTGTACTTTTCAAGAACAAAAGGTATCAATTCCGTCAAATCATGATCTGAATCTAATATAGTAGCGCTTTGTAAGTATCTCTCCAAGGCATTGTCTATTCTTGTTCCCTGAACAGCTGTCTGCGCCCACTTTTGCTTCAGAAACTCAGCCGATTCTAATCCATACTTTGCAATGTTCTTGCTGACCTTATCAGCATCGAATTTTTTTACCAGCTTTCCATATAAAGCAGAAAACGAAATGTATTCGTTTCCTTCTGAGTCAAAATACTTGTGCTCATTAGGCTCTAAATACACCTCGTTCTTGAATAGATTATGAATCATATTATCTTGGTAAAGCTACTTTTTCTTTTAAAGGCTTAACCTCCGAAATCTCTTCAAACGTTAATTGCTCTTTAACCTCAGGCTCCTCTTCAACTTCTTCTACCTCTACATCATCGTTGATAAGAACAAATCCACCTTGTTTCTCAATAAACGTTGTGCAATACTCCATTTTCTCTTCTGTAGTCATCTCATTAAGTTCATCCATGGTAATTCCACCTCCTTTACCGCGGCGAATATAGTTAATGACCAGTTCCTCATCAGAAATTTTCTTAAGACCCTTAGTGTACTGATCCACTTCTTCAAGGATAGACTTAATGATGTTCATCACAGTATCAAAGAACTCATAATTATCAGTAGACTCAACTTTTGGAGTCGTGATAGTTTGAAACTTATCATCAAATACCCGGTTAGTAGCCTTAATCTTAAAGAACTGCTCTTCACCAAAGCCGAACTCAAAGGAAACAATGTCCGTATTAGACATCAGCGCCATCCGATCGTTCTTATTGGTGGATTCAGTAATAAGCCCACATACATCCAGAACGTGATAACGCAGCTCTTGGATATGGTTCTCTAAATCCAAGTGGATAGGATTCTTAAGGCCATCCTTAAATGTGTTGTTAGGATAAACCTTATTATCCTTAATAATTTCTTGTGTACCCTCAATTACAAGCCCTTTTAATCCAAGGCTACTTAGGGAAATTTTGCGAATTACTTTTTCTTTACTCATTTATGTTTGGTTTTAAATTGTTTTTCGTTTTATAGTTAATCTAAAAGTGCCGTCTCGGTTATCCATGAATTCCTGCATAGTTGGAATAATTATTGGCCTCCAAATACCGCCTCTTTTATCCACCACATACTTAACTCCTACTGGATAGATATTGCCTTTTTCTATATGAAACTGCCTTTGCTGGTACTCATCTTCACTAGCCATTATTACCTCCTTTTCCCCACATAATTTCTCTCATAGCATCAACAAAATCCTGCTCAGTTACAGTTGTTCCTTTTTCATTTCCAACAGAGTGTTCTTTATATGATAAATTACTCGAATCAGGAATCTGATGAATTATTCCATCTCCACCCTTAACTGGCTCAAGGGATAACAAACCTCTCTTAACCTTCTCCCAAGATACGGCAACATTAATGGCGCCCCCTTTACCAGTGGCAAACACAAATCCGTTGCCGTTATCAAAATGATAACATCCATCTTCGTATTCCTTTTCGAGCTTAGCTCTTAAATCAATTTCCCAATGTTCCATTGTCTTTAAAATAATATGATGAATTTGTAAATAAGTGTGTCTTGTCTATGTCTTTATTTTTCAGACTAACAGCCGAACGTTTAACCTCAACATGCTGTCTGCCATGTACGTTATTAGGATTTGTCCATTCAAAACAAGTGTAGTACTTGAATTCTAAAACCTCAAGATTTTCATTTGTAGTTAAATTTTTTATAAATGGAGCTTCATAAATCCATGTATCCTCAAATATAATAAAGTCTTTAAACAATAGCTCAGGAAATCCATCATGTACTTTCCAAACTTTACATCCTTTCATCAGTCAATACTTTATCGTTAAAATCGTAAATAATTTTGTCATCCATGTTTCTAAACACAATAACATGAACTGCTATTCGGCGGACATTCTTAAATCTATCCATACAATCCTCCAGCAACTCATTATCTCTATCTACATCTAAAGCAAATATAGAACAACTTACTGAGAAAGGCAACTTATTACCCCTGCTATCAAACGATAAATGCTCATCAGCCCATCTCGTAGCGTCAATTATAGGATCATTCTCTCCGTCACTGAATAGATCAGCAGTCTGTAAATTATAGTAGGACGTGTGTATTGAGTGTGGCTCTACTTGCATTTGCCTGTTATTAAAAGTGTAGTTACTAATTTTTTAAACTTACTGAAATTTTCTTTCTTTGAATCATTCAGCATCCTTTGCATTTCATTTTCTTGTTCAGATACGGAAATAACCCTTATCGGCCTATAAGAGCCAGGTTTAAGCATGTCCTCTATCTCCTGCATGTCAGTACTCTCAGTAATAGTTTCCTCCACCCATTCCTGATCCACAGGCTCCCAATATTCAAACTTAAACCCAGGCACAAACTCACCAAGAGTAGGCTTATAATATCCTTTTTCCATCAGTATATCTCGTATTTTATAATTAAGTAAATAACAAAAATAGCACTACTTACACACGGAATAGACAATAATAGCACCACCCATGCGCAAAAGTCACTGTCAACTTTCAATATCCTTTTTAACCAATTTATCATCTCCTGTTCTTTAAATAATACCTATAAACCTCATCAGCTATACTTACTATAGGACCATAAGGCCATCTAGTATGATTCCACAATATATAGTCAACATCCTCCTCATCAGCCTCCGGAAAATAATACATTATTATCTCCTCCGGTCTCGTATTTACACTTACTTTCAGTTCCGTCATGAGGTAGTTATACGATAAATATTTTTATAAGGTTACAAAATAATTTCTAATTCTTCTCCCGTGATAGCGAAGTATAGGTTCTGTAACTGGTGGACGTAATTAAGCTTAATAACACCATATAGCAACTCATAAGCAAAAACCCTGTTCAGCCTAAATCCAGCCTTAAAATAATCGCCTGAATGTGCATAAAACCCAAAATTCACCAACCAATCATAGGTGAGTGGGATGGGAATACAGCAGTCATAGGAACATTGACCATCATCAGCCACGCGAGTTTTATAAGAACATAACGTGCGTCCTAATGCATAAATAGTAGATAATTCTCCATTATAGCTATTGTTAAAAAAGTTTCCTATCCTTAATTCGCTTGATTTCATAATTCTTAATCAGGCATCTTGCCCGGCTGCTTAATCCTATTTTTGTCAATAAACTTAAAATCTTCGTCTCTAAACCCAATAGAAGAACCATGTAAATACCACAATCCTAATCTCGAATGACTCGGCATCCACAGGGCCACCAAAAACTCCCCCCTAAAATTAACCCAGTAATATCCTTCTTTTCTTTCCATCATAAACCAAATTTGTAAGCTTTTGAAACTCTATCAGATTCTTCCTCCTGATTTTCATCAACCTCCCACAACAATGATCCGTCATTAAGATACATTCCACTAACCGGCACACCATCAATAACCCAAATGTAACAAATTCTATGAAAATCATTCACCTGCATAACCTCATCCATATATCCATAATCAGGATAATTCTTAACAACATGACAAAGCCAGTAAATACCGTTACTATCTTTTTTCCTGACACGGGCACTATAAACAAGACCGTTTGCTATTCTTAATACTTTTATTTGTGGATATATCTCTTTCATGCACCATTATACTTATATACACACCATAAAGTTACACTTATCCAAATATTTATTTTATGTAGCAAAAAATCATGAAAAATTTTTTATAAAAATATTTAAAGAGACGGTACTATGTACCCTGATTCCAACTTATAAAATCCGCCTGCCGCTACCGGGGGCTTTTGTTTTTGGTGAATTTGGACTGTAATCAAAAAAGATGGAATTAAATAGATGGTTTGCGAGGGATGGCCGGCTGATGTATGAGATTTGGCGATGCCAGGCGATTAGATTTAGATAGATGGCTGCCTTTGGTAAAATGTGAATTGGATAATCGGCGGCTGATACAATCATGCATAACGAACGAAGCCAAACTATATGCCTGGCTTCGTCAATCATTCAATCTTAATTTTATTCTTATCTAACTAGAAACACGCTTTTATCTCGAAGGCATAACGGATCATGGTTTAACTACTTCTTCATGGCTTTGTTTGTTTTGGTTTAACAATTGAATTTATACCAATTATACGCTTATTACAAGCCAATGTTACACTAAAATGTGATTTTAACATATTTATCTTTGGTTGCCTCTTATCATTCAGATTTGCCGCTCATCACATTTAACAGTTAAAAACAGAGTTTGGCACGGTATATAAAAGGTTACATTATAACTGTTAAAAATTCGTACAAATTTGTAATATTTTGGTTAGATTATTTGATCATTAAATGATTATCAGTCAATTAACCAATAATTAGCGTTAATATTCGCCGGTTTAACCATAAAATAGTACAAACGGCAACATAAAATGATGAGCGGTTATTACACTATGTAAATTGTTAGGTTATTGCTTATAACGGTTGTATCTTCGAGTAAGGAAATTAACCAACTAATAAACGAAATCATGGAAAGCAAAGAATTAACACCTAAAGAGCAATTAATTGAAATGATTAGCTCTTGCTTAGAAAAGCATAAAGAAGATGAGAATATGCCAGAAAATCCTTATTACAATAATGAGGCCCATGACGATGAAGAAGAAATATTCCTTTTTTATGAAAAGCACTTCGGAGACTTCTACAATTTACCAAACTCTGAGGAACATGGTGATTGGCTTCTCAAAGCTACGCCGGTAGAATTTTGGCAGTATTATTTGGATGTTATTATGCCTTTACTTTAACCCAACTATATAAACCTTCTAAAAACAGAAATCATGAAATACACACAAGACCAATTAACCGTTATTCGTCAAATAGTTGACCACGGAACTGCAAACATCTTAAACAGAATAGATGATAACTTTATCGGCCATGAACTTCATAACGCTATATATAATGAAGACTATTTCATTATCGGCACACATGAGGCCAAACAAACACTTAAAAAATATGATGTATTTGAGGCTATTGAGAAAGTTTATGAATACCAAAAAGAAACTTTAGGCATAGACGAAGTTTGTATCAATCCAGAAACCATTGTTAACCTGCTAGACTATATTATCGGCGAAGAAATCCTACACAGCTGTAAAACAATCACCAAAAAGTGGGACAAACACCTAACAAAAAAAGACCTTAAAAAGGTTATTCTGGAAATGTACCAAGCTATTGATAATCTTTAAACGCCAAAACACCACTTTCATTGAGTGAAATTTGTATAACACCCGTTTAAACGCTACCAAAAACCATTTTCACTGAGTAAACAAACCAATTATTAACGCTTTTTATCCCATTCGCCATGAGAAACCAGCCTAAATTAACCCCGACTAACGCCTTTATACGCGCTCAAATTATTAGCTGCATAATCGACAACGCCTTAGCAAACAGTCCAGATATTGACCCTGTTAGCCTATTCGATAGTCTCCACGAACTTGAAATTGACCAGCTAAACCAGCAATTATACGACCTAATTCTATCCCAGGAAGAGCGTCTAATGTCCGTCCTATGGCCTAAGTAAAGTAGCCAAATTAAGACATAAACCATTGATAATTAAATTGTTAGCATGCGGGAGGTATATAATACACCTCATTATAATAACTGGCTTAGTGTGATTTAATTGTTGGTGTTTGATTATTGAAATTATTGGATAAACGAATTAAAAAACTAAATGTTATGGAAACTACAAAGAGAGTAAATAAAACAGTTATAGTTAAGGTAATACAACAGTATTATGGTTTTGGCTGGGAGGATGTTAGTGAGTATGATACTAGGGAAGATGGATATAGAGAGCTGTTGAGACATGATGTTAAAGAGTATCGTCTTACTGGTTATAGTACTAGGGTTATAAGTAGGAGAGTTCCTAATAAAGAATACAAAGAATAATTAGGGCGTTACCCTAGCGGGTCAGGCTTTCCGCTTCAATCTCACGCAAAAGGGCTGGCGTGAGGATTTACGCTTCAATCCTTAACGCGTGCCGCCGAATTAACACATAAAAATTAACATTTAAACATAGAAATCATGCAAAAAGAGGTTTTTAAAACAAAAAAACAAGAATATAAAAGAAGTGCTGAGGTATTTGAAAAGATATTTAAAGAACAAGGCACATATTATGCACTCGCGTTTCTTTACGATAGTCAGTATACAAGGGATGATATTGGTAAAATAATGGAATTTATATACCCTAAAAGAAAAGACTAAATAGATACTGGAGCTATAACGCAACCTTTAACAAATCAATTAAGTATGAATCAATTAAAAATATAAGCCATGAAAGTAGAAGACTATAAAGCAGTGCTCGAAGCCTGCAATAACACCATCATGTTAGCTAAAGAAACATCTAAGCTTCATACTGATACACCCATTATCCAATCCTACTGCCTTAAAATGATCTTCAATGCATCATCAGCGCGCGCCGCCGTAATCGAAAAGGCTAAAAAAGAATACCCCATTTATAACTGGCTTAACGAGGCCATAGGAGAGGTAAGCCCTTTAAGCAACGTGGACTCCAATACAGGTAAATCTACGCTCAGAGAGGCTAAAATAAGGGAATTAGTGCCGGTTTCACCTAATAGAGCTGGTGATGGCATGCCGCCGAGTGCTGGGAACTAAATAAGTCCCGGAGTTATAATACAAAATCAATATAAACCTAAAACATAGAAATCATGGTAAATAAAACAACAGAAGGCACTTGGGAATTAGGCTTCGAATGGGCAAAATCTCAATACACTAAAGCTCAATGGATTGAAATACAAGCAAATGGCAAAAAAATCGGCCAGTTTAACGGCATGCACTACGATATTCCAGAGGCTGAGATGCATGCTAATGCTAAGATAGCGGTAATGGCGCCTCAAATGCTGGAAGCTATTAAAGATATACAAACAATTTCTGACAGCCCCAGCATACACCATGATCCCGAGCTGTTGAAAATATGGACAATATGCAATAACACACTTAAGCTTCTCGAAAATGCCACAGGAAGCCATTAAACCCCTATCTGAGAGGGAATATGTTACTCCATTAGAAGTAAAGTACATTCAAGAGTACTGGAGCTATAATGCTAACAGAGGTCAATTCAACTCAGATTTATACGAAAGAGTATTAATCGAAAAACAAAAACAAGATGAAAAAGACATTTAAAATAGTTATGCTACCTAGTGAAAAAGCATCAGATATAACATTATCACCATTAAAAACTAAATTGCGATTTAAAGATGAGCATAAGCTAAATAGTGATAAGTATCAACACCTCTATATTATTTCTGATAAAGAAATTAAAGAAGGAGATTGGTATATTCATTATAATAGCTTTACAAAAGATTATATCATCTTCAAAAGCAATGATGAATTTAATTCTAGTAATAACCCTAATGTCATAGACACAAGACCAAATATACATACTTATTGGAATAAAAAATTAATAGCATCCACAGATAAATCTTTACAAATAAGATTTGAAAAACTCAGTCAATTCCATGGAGAACACATAGCAAAAGATTTACCTCAGATTCCTGAATCATTTATACAAGCTTATATTAAAGCTTACAATGAAGGCAAGCCTATTACTGAGGTTGTGCTAGAAATGGAAGATTTCGGAAGAGAAGAGTGGCATGGATCTAACGAGGACGGCGAACCAGTTTGGCATGAGGACATCAGAGTAAGCACAAATCCGGATAACACCGTTATTATTCAACTATAACACACATCCAATGACCCATAATACCTACATAATCATAGACGGCGCCCAGATCACCGCGGACATAGACTTCCAGTACTATAAAGAGGATGGCGTTAAAACCATTGTAATAGACTCAATTAGATCTGGAGCTATAAGGGTGGAGTCTTTAGTTGACTCCGCCGAATTGAAAGCGCTGGAAGAGAAATTAATAGACGCCTATGAAAATGCTCACTTCTGGTATTGGGAGAATCTTAAATTAGAAAGAGAAATTAACATTTAAATAATATAAATCATGACAGCAGAACAATTTGTTAAAAAGCACTATCCAAATGCAAGATGTGAGAAACAAAAGACGAACGGCGGCGAGTCTTACTACCTCATAAGAGATGGGAGAAACACTATGTATATGGCGTCCGGAAAAACTAAAAGCAACGCATGGTCGAACGCGAAGAAAACAATTAAACCAATAAATACATAAAAATCATGGGAAAACATACGAGTGGGCCTTGGAAATTCTATCATTCACCGCCATATATCGGCGTTTCGGGTCACGATGACTATTGTGTTCACGAAGAAAAACAACATAGCGGGAGTGATTTAGAGATTCAAATCGCAAATTCCAAATTAATGGCTGCTGCACCAGACTTGTTGGATGCGCTTCAAATGTCAAATGAAATAATTTTGAGGCTAATTTCCGGCAAAAAAATTAATAACCTAGACGAAGCCATTGCCTACAATCAATCTATAATTAAATCTGCTACCGAAACACAATAGCATCTATGTCATCCAAACCTTTGAAAACGGGATTAACGTAATAGTTCTTCCCGTTTTTTCCTATGGCTCCTTTTATATCCAATCGCCGGATTGTGCCTACGAATGTATTACTATTCATCCCTGCCAGATTCATAAGCTCTGCCTTCAGGTATTTATTAAGGTGAAACGGCTGGAATAAGCCCTTATTAACTAGGATTTGCATCATCTTTATCTCGTTGTCAGCCGTGATGCCCATGCGCCAGGCTATGATTCGGATGAACTCATTTAGTTTTTCTTCCTGGCTTACGCTTATTACCTTTGATTTCACCTTTCCTTAAGTTAATATTAGTTCTTAATAGCTCTTTATCTACTTTTTCCTTTATTCCATCGCAGTATTTAGCAAGATTCGCCGATATATCATCCGAATTAACTATCCTCAAATATTCTTTCATAATCTTCTTACCATTAAATAACCTGTAATTAGAGTTATACACCATGAAAGGGTTAATCATATACCATCCTTTAAGGCTTAATTTGACCAGTAAGCCATTCTCTACCAAATAGACGTAAGATTGCCTCACCATTGACGGTGACGTGCTGTAATGTGTCTTATCTGCCTTGTAATGATTTTTAGCATGCTCTGCCGCCTTGCTGAACTGACTCATAAGCTTAGTACTGTACTCAAAGCTACCTGATGAATCAGACATAAAGACCAGGAAGTTAAATAGTGCCCACTGATTAGGATGGATAGCCAAGGCCATGTTGGTATAATGCCTGGTAAAGCACCGGGTAATAGACTGCGGAGACAGCTCTTGTTTAATTAATAAATCCTTTAATACGGCTGACTCTGCCTTTCTAGTGTTTCCAAGCCTATTTAATCCCGGCATAACATAGCGCTTTTTAATATCTCAAGGCAAAGTTCTCCAGGTATTTTCGATCGTTCATAGCTACCTTTCCTCCCCTGAGTTCCTGTTTTGCTTCCCCTGGGAGCTGGCTCATGATGGCACTTCCTATTGCCATTCTTACATACGGGTCTAGGAATCCACTCAAAATCATTGGTAAATATGTCTGTAGGCTTAGCCCTATCATCCCCATACTGGCAATACCAAACCGTACGCCTTATGAAATCCTTCATAAATGGCATCTTACGGAGCATGCCTCGTGGATTCTCAATGTAAAATTTAAGGTTAGGATTAATCAATAACCACTCCTGAATCATACAAATAAAGTGCTGATTTACTTTGTCACACTTCTTAGCATACTCCGACTTAGGCTCAGTACCATTACGGTGTGTTGATATAGCGGCTATAGTGTATGTTGTGCAGTCCGGCGATGCCCAAACCAAATCAGGGACAAAAGGGACATCGCTTATAGACATGTCTTGTATATCTCCAACCCAATTTATCTTGTCATAAGGATGCCAATCTACTGAGAATACATTCATACCCATAGACTCAGCGGCTTTACCAACAGATCGGCTACCAGCAAAAAACTCTACTAGGTTTCGAGTGTTATTTTCAGTACAATTTTGCAATATTTTTGACATAATTTAGGTATGATTATTACTATGATAGTGCAAATATAGGTATTTACGCTAATAACCAATCATATCAAGGGATATGCTTTGCCGGTTTTTAGGGCTAAATAGCGTAAATACCCTATGGTTTTAATTATGTTTAGGGTGTTTTTGTGGTTTAAATTAGTGAATTACTAACCTACGCTGCCATTTACCCTGTTCGGAATCATCTATACAATATGTATAATTAAACTCCTTTAAGGAAGGATTTTCTAACTCTAAAGCTTCTTCAATTTTATTAGTTTCGAAACATGGAATCTCATCAGAAATGTTAATTTCTAAATCATCATACCATTTTCCGCTTTCTTTGTAGGTTGTTACTGTTACTTTCATGTTATTCTATTTTAGTTAAGGTTAATTGATGTTTGTCCAGAAACCTATCCGGATTTTTCTTGTACTCTGTGATTAGCTGGTTAATGGATATAATATGATTCATTGATAATTTACTCAAATTCTCTACTAAGCCTTTAAACTCCTTCATACAGTTAATAGTGAATTGCTCATCAGCATCAAATATCTTGGGAAGCTCCTTATTAAGGATAGACTCTAAATCTTCTGATAAGCCCTTACAACGGTTCCTTATCGACTGCCGGTAATGTGGAGTTCCCTTTAGGTCTTCCATGTATGCCGACATAAGCTCTGCGCAGATAACTACGTTTACATAAGTGAATAGCTGCTTCTCAGTCATTATGCTTATCCTCCCTTATATCCTCAATATCGTAGTGATCGTATAAACTGTCATATTCCTCCTCTTCCCTGCTTGCTATCCATGTTAATAAAGGAATAGCTACTAAACCAGCACATAAGAACAGCGGCCATGCCTCCAATATAATGCCGCATGCATATTCTAAAAAGTTACTCATTTCAGTGCTATTAAGATTATTCCTGTATCATAATTATACTCAATGTCGCTCACTTTATAGTTATTGCTATCTATAACTACCCGTGCCATTAATGGCGGAATAGGCGTATTATTTGTCGTGGTTTGCTTTAACAACTGCATTTCTTTGCCTTGTTCAAATTTTAAGAAGCTTATTACCATCATTGTTTAGGTTTTTTAGTGATTAAAATTTACGTTCTAATTCCATTCGCTTAATACATTCAATTGGCGTTTCATTTGGAAATAATTCATAACCACAACCAATGCATCCGCCTTTCCAGCTTCCTTTTCGTTTACCAACTTCTTTTGAGAAATGAATGTCAATTTGCCTTCTTTTAGAAGCAAATAAACTAGTCCATTTTAACCACTTAGGTCTCCATTCGCGCTCATCGACATAAATAGTAGTGGGTATAACCTCTCCATCATAAATGTCAGTATACTCGTAAGTCCACGACTTTTGTTTTTCTTTCCACGAATCTCCGTAAAAACTTTTCCTGTTTCCTTTTGTCTCATGTTCCCATGTGCCATCTTTTAATAGAATAGATGTCCTTACCCATTCTTTTGTCAAAAATGGAATATTCCAAGTCCACCACTTATTACCCCCATTCATATTTCCTTTTCCTCCACGATAAATCCAAAATGTATTACCATGAATGGAAATACCATATTTCGGAGAATCACACTCATCAGTCCATTTGTTTCTAAATGGCAAAATAAATTCTAAGCTAAAAAATATTAAGTCAAGATTAATCCTTGGACGATTATCAAAGTAACCACACTTCTCAAAGCTAATATCAAAGTACCAGCCCCAGTAGAATATTATCCAGTCGGTTTGTTCATATTCTTTTTCGTTAAATGTGTATATATGATAGCAATTGTCTCTTTTTTTAATTTTCATATTTTAGTTGTTTTGAGTTGTATGTGATGTAAAGTTTGAATCTCCATGATCTGCCCCGACTATTTTATCAAATTGTTCTGAAACAGTAATTAACATCATGGCATTTTTAGCTGTAGTTTCAGATAGCAAATTCATCATATTGGCAGTATCTGAAATCACCTGCCGCCTCTTTAACTCATCGTTAAAATCTGATTTCTTAGCCTTAAACCGAATGCTGTCGTGATTTAGTTTAGCACAAGAATATGAAGGTGTTATTTCCAAAATAAACTCGCTATGACCCGGAGTATGTAAAACAATAGACGCGGCGATATCATAATTTTTTAATATAGCCTTTATTTCTTCGGCTGCCTTTTTAAGTTTTGGAGAAAATTGCATGGTTGTTTTTATTGGTTATACTATGATTTCTTATTAAAGGTTACATTATTATCCTTAATCCTTCCGGACTTGTCACCCTGCTTAGCGCCACATATAGCTGTCCTGGCGCAAACGTAGGCCTCGTTAAATCAACAGTCACTTCGTCAAATGTCAAACCCTGACTCTTATGAATACTCAGCGCATAAGCCAGTCTCACCGGATATTGTATAATGCTGCCAAGATCCTGTAGTTCTAAGCTATTAGTGGCTGTATTTAACACATATTCTTTCTTGGTAAACTCCATCATATTCAGCTTGTAATCCGTTCCATTAACGTGTATATAATAAAGCCCGTCAACAGCGATGAATATTCCTAACGTGCCATTTCTAAGAGGATTATCCTTACTATTAGCCAGATACATTACTTTACATCCGTGTTTTAACTTCAGCTCAGCCTCCAAATTAAAATCCTCAGGCTTAACAGTACCAGTTATCTTAGCATGAAACGTCAATTGCTCTGTGTCAAGCGACGCTAATCCATCAACGTTATATCTTTCAACTATATTATTGTAAGGTGCCAGCACAACGCCTTTATTAGCTTCCTTGCCAATAAACTTCCTGAAATACTTTACCTTCTTATCGCCATTCCTAATCTTATTTAGGTTGTCTATAAACTCAATATCGGTCTGCCTTAATATCTCGTCAAGGTTAACCACTTCTACATTTAGATTATCGTATATCTTAGCATAGGTGAAATTTTCTCCATCGTAATCCCTATAGAGTACAGCTCTCGAATTATCATTCAGAACAACCGGCAACTGCTTTAAATCCCCTACAAATATAACCTGCCTTTTATCAAGGCCCTTTAGCCCGTTCTTCAAAAGCGTCCAGTTCATAGCATCTAATATATCCGGCCTCATCATACTCACTTCGTCAATAAAGAATGTCTCTATCTCTGCCAGTAGCTTTCTCTTATGACTTGTCAGGAACCGGCAGGACTCATAGTCCATGATACCGAAAGGATTAAGCCCGAACATAGAATGTATAGTCTGTCCACCGATATTATTAGCTGCTATGCCAGTAGGTGCCAATGCCACAAACTTAACCCTCTTCTCCTTTAAGAGCTTGATAGCCTCCATAACAACAAAAGACTTACCGGTTCCTGCCTTGCCTGTTAAGAATACATTCTCACCAGCTAATACAGAGTCTAAGAATACTTGTTGTTTGGTTGATAGTTTCAGTTCCATTAAGCTTCAATATTATTTTCAACAGAAGCTTCCACGAAATTTTTCATGAAAACAAGCAAAGCATCTTTGTATGAAACTTTTTTGGAATCAGCAGCAGCAGCAGCAGCATAAGCAGCAGCAGAACGTTTTTCTTTTAAAAATTCAATCGTACATTTGTCGTTCAAATAATCTTTAGCGGCCTCAATAGCCTCTCTAGGCGCTTTATTGTCCGGATACTTAGCCTCGTAAATGCTCAATACAACTTCCGCACATCCAATAGCAAACCACTTCTTTTCAAGAGTAGTCATGTCGCATTTATTACGCAGGAACCACGACTTGTCTTTTAACGGAATCTCACTGTCCAATATATCATTGATAGTAATTTCCGGTTTAGTAATAAACGATAATCCATCAACTTGTGATTTATCATAACATCCTTTGTTTTTAAGGATTTCGGCTGGTGTGAATTTTTTTTCATGGCGATTAGATTTTTGGTTTTTATGTTATTTAATGTCTAGTATTGAAGCGACTTCTTTCTTTATTTCTTTTTCTATATACATAATAGGCTTATACTGTTAGTTTATTAATAAGGTTACAATTATTAGTTATCAAACCAGAATACTATTCTTACATCCTCAGGATCACCAAGCGACTTGAGCATTTCCAATTCATAAAAATATCCTACTCCAAGGTTCTCACGGTATGTCACAATAGTTCCTTCACCCTCTTCAGCGATACAAGCTCCATTGCTCCCTGAGACACTTCCATCTTCTCTATAAGTTGTCCGGGTAATTCGCCTATTCCAAAAAGTTTTATCATAATCAAATTCCAACAACTCTTTTAAAGTAAGCCATGACTTAGAGTGATAATCGTAATCCTCTTCAAGACGTTTCTTCTCGGTACAGGGTGAAGCTTTACCGAATGGCCCATAATAGCCATCTTCCACTTCTTTATTCAAATACTCGCTATCATCCGGCAATCCTCTAGGCTCTGATATTGGCTCGCAATGATCGTAGTTTCTAACGCCTGCCAAAAAGGCAAATAGAGAATAGCTTCTCCAATCAAAAGGAGCATTAGTTTTACCGACGTAATCTGATTCTACGCCAAATGCTTTCTCTGTTACTTTTTGCCACTTGCCTTCTGTTCTTACTTCGGCAAATGAATGAATGTCGCATCCCATAGTTTTATTTTTTTATGTTTATATTACAAGTTTGTACTGTAATTAAGTGAGAAAGGTTACAACTATTTATATAATTCAAAAGCATTATCATAAGCAGATTTAGCCTCCTTCTCTGTAAGAAAATATCCTAAATGAATACTTTTTTTGTAATAAATAGTAGCCTTCCATTTACCAGTTCTTTTTAGGAAGTAAACACCTACAGACTTGGATAAATTGCCTCTTTTTAATCTGTCTTTTGAAGTGTTTTTTCTAGCAGATACAATTTGTAAATTTGAATAGTGGTTATTAAGCTTGTTATTATCTATGTGATCTATTACTTTATCATATCCACAGGGAATATGATTTAAATAGTGAATAGCGATTAATTTATGTATTCTAAAAATCTTAGCTTTTCCATCTTTAAGGAGAGCGACATGTAAATATCCGCACGAGTCAGTTTGAGGTTTAAGAAATATATTTCTTTTATTACTATAAACCCTTCCATCTTCATAAAGGATATAGTTAGGATATGAATTAATAGTTATCATAGTGATGCATCGGATTAAATAGTTTCATTTTTTTGACACACATTTTAAATTAAAAAACATAAGAATTTGTCATGCGTAAAATAATACTTCCACCTGTGTACCAAGTGCCTTTATTGTGTGCTACATAGTCCTTAGCATAATTATTATGAAACTTTTTTGATCTAGTCTCAGAACCGATTATGCGATAGTTAGTGATCCTTTTTAATAGGTTATCTTCACACAGGGAATTAATTATCCCCTGTGCTTTACCAACTGAACATTTGAATTTTGTAGCAATTAATTTAATAGATACCGTATATTTCTCTGAGGCATTCGGGAGAAGCGCAACGTCCTTCAAATTTCTTAAAGCCTTTTTAGCTTTCTTTAATTTATGAAGTGCGTTTTTGCCCATCGGATTGCTTGAATCCTCCTTTTTGGATATAAGGTATCTAAACTTTCTGTCTCCATCACACAGTATTTCTCTATGCAACAAAGCAATCATTTTTTTTATTGGTAATGCAGAATCAACCATGATAGTTGCCCACTTGTATTTACTTTGAACTTTAGTGAATTTCGTGAATATAAGGCTTGTTCCTTCCATCCTGGCATACCCATTAGCAATGGCCCAGTCAACGTATTTCTTAACACTGTTACGGCTTATATAGCAGGATTTGGATAGTTTGTAAGGTGAGTAATTATGAACGCATCCGCTGACGTATATGCTCTTTAACTTTATTAATACACAAAGATGACGAATAGTTTTATCCTCAATCATTTGCTTAATAAGAAAGTAAGAAATATTCATAACCTCATAAAAACAAAAAGACCTCCCAGAGTTTTAGCTGTGGAAGGGCTTTAAGGAGGTCTTTTGCCAAACTTTCGTTTGAAAATTCTTATTGTTATTTATGCCTTCCACAGCTCAAATAACCAGACAAATTTAATCCTTTTTTTAATATCAGCCAAATAAATTTATTTTCAGCACAAATTTGCAATATTTTTCTACATTTGTATCAGCGGTGACTAAATGCCTGCTATTAAAAAACATACAAATATGAAAAGTAAATTAACTTTCGACATCAATGCTGACAACGAAGCCATAATCATGGCAAACATTATCCTCTCAGAAGACGTAAGGGATAAGATTGCAAAGAGATTCCTTGAGAAGCTAGGCGGCACAGGAAGCCTAGT
>Ga0164306_10000162_pt1 | contig 24726 bp, 26 predicted proteins | sample Whisoiple_242_MG_FD_110213 | JGI IMG/M metagenome (GOLD analysis project Ga0164306, IMG submission 110213) | Soil microbial communities amended with fresh organic matter from upstate New York, USA - Whitman soil sample_242_MG | ecosystem: Environmental > Terrestrial > Soil > Unclassified >... | reverse complement strand
GTAATCGCCACCAGAAACGTAAACGCCATCACGTGCCAGTCGAGCGAAAGGTCCATGCCATCGGCGGGAAGCAGCGGCGGGCGGAAGCGCCACATCACGTCGCGCCCGGCCAGAGCCAGCCCGAGCCCCAGAGCGCCGCCGGCGATAGCCAGCACCAAAGCTTCCGTCAGCAACTGCGTTACGATGCGCCTGCGCGACGCGCCAATGGCCACGCGGATCGACATCTCGCGTTTTCTTCCCGACGCGCGGGTCAGCAGCAGGTTGGCAATGTTGAAGCACGCGATCATGAGCACAATCCCCACCACGGACATCAGCATCACGCCGGCCCGCTTGAATTGGTCGCGCTGGTTCGGATTGATGCTCGATTCCAGCAGCGGCTGCAGCGTGAAAGTGCGGCCCTTGTTCGCCAGCGGAAAAGCTGTCTCCAGGTCAGAGGCAATCGCCTGCAACTCGGCCTTGGCCTGCTCCGGGCGCGCGCCGTCTTTCAGCCTGCCCACGGCGCTGAATCCCAGAAAGCGTCTTTCATTGAACAGCTGCTTGGTAAAGCCGGTAAGAATCTGGTCATGCATTGACATGGGAATCCACATGTCCGGGCCGCCAATCACCGACGTCCCCTGAAAGCCTTTGGGCGCCACCCCGGCAATCGAGAACCCCTGGCCATTGATCAGCACGTTCTGGCCGAGCACGTTCGGATTGGCGGCAAACACGCGCTCCCAGAATCCGTGATTCAGCACCACTACCGGCCCCGCCCCGGCGGTGCTGTCTTCTTCCGGACGAAACGTCCGCCCCAGTTGCGCATGCACTCCCAGCACGTCAAAATAATTTCCCGAAGAGAGCTGTGCGAAATACTGGTTCGGCTGCCCATTCACCGTCATGCTCACTGCCGTGGCAAAAGATTCATAGACCGTTATGCCGGAAAAAGACTGTGCCCGCTGCTGAATGTCCTGCGCGTTGGGAAAAGAGTTGGGAAAGACATTGCTATTCGCTGCGCCCAATATCTTGCGCTGGTCAAGAGTAAATATCTCCATCAGCCGCGCCGGATCTTTCACCGGAATGGGATGAAAGAACACCGCATTTACCACGGTAAAGATCGCCGTGTTGGCCCCGATCCCCAGCGCCAGCGTGATAACGGCAATGGCGGCAAAAGCGGGTGACTTACGCAGATTACGCAGCGCGTAACGGATGTCCTGGGCGATGTTGGTCATGGGTTCACTTGAAAGCCTTCACCTGAGCACGTTTTTTTCGATTAGTTAAGAGACGCGCGGCGGAACGGGTGGTTAGCCGCATGACGGTTCGTCACATTCAAGTCCGCTCCCGCGCGATTTTCCTGCGCGCCCTCTGCGGTGAATTTCCTTCGTGTTCCTTTGTGTCCTTTGTGGTTAAGGTTTTTGTCGGCGATTTGTGTACTTTATAGTTAACCTTTCGCCCCACCCCACCCCCCTTAAGCCACTTTTGTTGCAAACAAAGGCCAAAGTGCGGCATTAATATACTTGACTGACAGACGGTTTTCAGGTAGTCTAGGAGAATGAAATCCAAAGAGCCGCTAACGCTTCAGCAAACAGTGATTTACTTCTCAGATTACGAGAACTGCCATCGCTTTATGATGGAGCTTCGCTGGCCAGATGGCAAGGTGACATGCCCACGGTGCGGCTCTGGCGATGTGAAATGGCTACCGAATGCCAAAGTTTTCAAGTGCTACCAGAAGCATGAGAAACAGAAATTTTCGCTCAAGGTTGGAACGATTTTCGAGGATTCGCCAATCCCGCTTGAGAAATGGCTCGTGGCTGTTTGGCTCGTGGTCAACTGCAAGAACGGGATTTCTTCTTATGAGATTCACCGCGATTTAGGCGTCACGCAAAAATCAGCATGGTTCATGACTCACCGCATCCGGCTAGCCCTTCAGGGAAAAGGAATCGTGAAATTAGGTGGGCCTAATTCCAATGTGGAAGTGGACGAAACTTTCATTGGCGGGAAAGCACGCAACATGCACGCTGTAGTTCGCAGACGGCGTAACGTGAAAGATTCCAGATCGAAAACGATGGTTATGGGAGTGCTTGAGCGCGGCGGAATGGTTCACGCGAAAGTGGTTCCGAATCGCAAAAAGCAAACGATCATTGATGTGGTTCTACCTGCTATCGAAAAGGGTTCCACGGTTCACACGGACGAACTCCCTGCTTACACTCATGCGGTTGGAGATGAATACGAGCACAAGGTTATAAATCATCTCGTGAAATACGTCGATGGAAACATCCACACAAACGGAATCGAAAACTTTTGGTCACTTCTGAAGCGCGGATTAGCGGGAACATACGTCGCGGTCGAACCGTTCCATCTGTTCCGTTACGTCGATGAACAGGCGTTTCGGTTCAATAATCGCGCAACAAAAGACAATCCATTGAATGACGCAGATCGCTTCACTCTGGCGATGTCACAGATCGTGGGCAAGCGTCTTACCTATCAAGAACTGACTGGAAAAACTGAAGCGGCTGGCAGTCCAGCGTTCTAAGATTTCGAAGCGTGGCCGCTTGAAGCGCGGGAAGCGGGCGAAGTCCCAGCCCTCTTTGCTTTCCTAGATTTTGAATCAGATAAAACAGATGATTTTGGAACGGATATGATTCGCTTCATTGCGTTGCGAAATTTCTCGAACGCTTCTGGCCCTTCGTTCATTTCTGCATGACGTTTATGTGTACTCATACGCCTATCCTAGCACGGTCCAAATCAGAGCAGGAATGGCTCAAAATTGCCGACAATGCTGTTCACAAAATCCGCCATACCATTCAGCGTTTCAAGAACAGACTTACCAGCGATAACCTCAGATTGGCCGAACGCTATATCAATTCCGAGCTTGAAATTCTGGTGCGATTCACGGCTATAGGTCGCGTTGGGCAGGTTTATGATGTGACGGCCCACCTCAAGAGGAACTCTGGCCCATTGTCCGAATGTAATTTTTTGGCCTCCTCCGACCATGAGATACCACTCGCCGTAACCTGTTCCGAGGGTTATCAAAACTCGATGTTTGTCGAACCGATCCAATTCGTGAATGTGCCACAGCGTGTCATCCCCACTGAAACAAGGTTGCACCTCACGCAAGACTTTGTGAGCACCAGGGAGCATCTTGTTTATTTCTCCCTGACCAATGGCCGATGCATATTTTTGCGCACCATTGGGATCGCGGCAAATCGGGAAATAAGTGTCTTTCCCTGGTGTTCCTCCTCCTGCTTCAACAAGCTGCCAAGCAAGGTGGTCGAGAGCACTTCTGAGGTTGTGGACAGCGTCTCCGATAATCACCGAGAAATCTGGTGGGATAGTCTTGATGCTCTCGACATAAAGCGTAGTGTGCTCAATTGCGGGCACTGGGTGTGGCTTGGCTCCGATTGTGTACGGCTCATCAGCAGAGAATGCCTTGATTCGTCCATCCAACTCACCGATGTGCTTTATGGCCCTTTTAACTTTTTCGCGGATACCGTCGATACGAGCCATGACTAATGAACTTGATCGCCTTGTGGATTAATGTCTTGTCCCTTGCCTTTGCTGTTTCGCAGTTGAATCTCTATGATGTCGTCAATAATATCCAGTAACTTGTCCTCTAGCTCTGTTTGCTGTCTTTTGATTTTTAGTTCGGCATTAGATATTGCTGCTCCAACCGCCCAAGCGCCGAAGTATATGATTGACGTGAGAGAAAACCGAGGATGCATTGGGAATTTACGAATTGCCTCCTCGATCTGCCATGCTGATAGGGCATACTGAAACCATGCGAAAACTTCAATACGACGAGCCAAGAACTCAACAAATGCGGACTCAGCGAACCTATCAAGCAGCATTTTTGTTCTTGGGCTTTTGAAGACACTGGCCAGCCAGTAGCAGATTAGAGCGATAGGTATAGCCAACAGTAGTGGAATAGAAATGTAAAAAATGATCTCTTGAGTGATTTTGTGGCCGGTGTAATAAGCCAATACGCCAAACCCGACAACCGTACCGACAATGAGCACATACGCGCTGAAGACTCCAAGCAGGTTGATGCGGCTAATATCGTGCTGCCGGTCACGGCTCTGCAGTTTAGCGGCTTTTTGCTTGTTTCCTTTGCGGCTGGGTGTCTGCTGGGGTTTGTTGTCGCTTTCTTGATCTGGCATAGCTAAGTGGGAGAATAGCAGCTTTTGTCAGTTAAGTATCTCAATAAAAAGCAGTGGTACAGTTTGAAAAATTAGGCCCTGTGAACGCGGGTCAATTCGAATCCGGGATTGGTTTCGGTTGGGTCGAATGTAACAATATAGTTTTCGAAAAAGCCAGATCGACCCAATAGGCAAGGGAGGGGCAATTGATCCGAGAAGTATCCGGTTATTTTGAAATTATCTGCGCCAATGTGAAGCCGGATGTCGTGAGCATATAAATCCATGGTCGATCCACTCACGACTCCGCCTGTTGTAGTGAGTATTCCGGTTCTAAAATCTTTTATTCCCACTGCTACTGCAACGTCAGAGTGAAACAGGCAGTTTGTGGCCCCAGAGTCAATCAATGCTTCAAATGGCGAAGTGGTTTTAGATCCTCTGCTGACCTGAATGAGCAGGACCGCGACCCAGTCGAACTTGCCATTTGGAAGAGGAGACTGCCTATATTTGTATCTCAAATCGTGCGCATTGCTCTCGGTAACCAGGAATTGGGAGTCTTAGTCAAAAAATACCCCTCTTCCCCGGTCTTTTTGGCAGCCTCATCGGCTTCCATGAAAGTGCTTCCAGTCGCAACGATGTGGCTCTCGTCGGCAGACATTGCAATCCATGTATTCATTGGAGCTGACCGTAAAAGCTCAAGCCTTTGGCTGGCGACGGGTTTCTTTATACTTTCCATAATTTAACTCCGTGCTGCTCGCCTGAGGGGAAGGGGATACTCCCTTAAGATAGGGTTTTTTGCAGAGTAATGCAACTGATTTGTTGCACCAATGAAACCAGATTAGCAACATTCCACGGTGTATAAGCTGCTGATTATACAGGTGTTCATTTTGATTCAATCAAGGTAAAAATAAAAACCCGCCGTTTTTCGGCGGGCTGCTGTTCACTGCTGTCCCGTGTTTTAGGTCTTGCGAATCTCAGTCAAGTCACGTTCTTCGATTCCCTGAAGAACAGAGAGCAACCGAGCATTGCTGATCGCTCGTAACTCATCGGCCAGTTGATTGAGCGGTTGCATGGTTTGTTTGTCGAATATGCCCACACCGCCGATAGCCTCTAGGGTTTTGTGGACTCTGGCAAAGGCAGCATTCAAGCGACCCAGCAGATCGTATACATGTGGTTTGTTGATAGGATTGGTAGAATCAGATTCAGCCATGTTCGCCTCTAGTCAGGTGAATTTTGGTCAGGGGCGCGTTGCGGGTGACTCCGTAGCGCGTCCCGATTCCGCTTATAGCTTGTCTCTGAATCGAAAGCAACGAAAAACGAGCGAATTGTCCCGTTATTTCCCGCGAAATCCCGCGACTTCCCGCTTGTCAGTCAACTATATTATTGCCCAAAGTACCATTCGACCGGACGGTCACCGAGCGGTCGAAGCCCTTTTTCTGCTTTGTTCCGCCCTCGAATCGCGTTCATTTTTTCTCGCTGTCCAATTGGGAAATTTACCCTTTAGTTAATACCGCTCAGGGACTGAATGCTCAATGCTGGCGGCTGAATGCTGGTTGTCAAAGACCATCCACGCTTCCGGCCTGGGCCGGCGCGAGCACATGACAGCTGCGAATTTTATCGTTTTTTGTTCGCCATTGTCAATCATGCACTTGATGGGCCAAGCTGTGAGGCCTTGTCCCAAATCGCAGATGATTCGCCCAGAAAACATCGTTTCGCTTCCCATAAGCTCGTTTCAGGATAATTTCTTTGTGTTGCTGGCCACATCCCGCCGCTTCGTTGTCCCCTGCATTCGCTATAGTGTGTCCCAGTTCACCCTGTTCGAGTACCTGTCAAAGGCAAGGCGAGTTAGACTGGCCCAGTTATGCCGCGACCTGAAACACAGATCAACGAAACCCAATGACTTTGTAAGATAGTCAGTGCCAGAGCGGAACAACAGGGGCTCCTCTTGAGCAAACGCCTCTACCGCTGGGCGTGCTCTCCGGTATGCACGTTCAATATCGAAAACGGAGCGATATAGAGCGACGTCAATGTCAGCAAGCAACTGAGTCTGCCAAAATTCGTCAATGGGTAAATCTGGGAAAAGGCGCTTAGTGAGCGCACGGAGAGAGTCAGGATTTAGGCCCGGTTTATCGGTGCGGTCACGGTCTAACAGACGCAAGATACGCTCCACGATCATGGGTATTCCGTCATCGGATCGGGCTGCCATTCGGTCCGCCAAGAGTGGGGCTTTGGCACTCACGTCAGCATACTCGACTTTATGCCAGATCGGGATGATGTGGTTGGCTCCATCAGTTTCGCGGGCAAACAGCGCGCCAAGTTCTTTTTGGGGCCACGGGCGCAAGAAGAATGCTGGACTTAGTACCACAATACCGAATCGTGACTGTACAAGGCCATCCGAAATTGACCGGGAAATGCTGTCCCCGATGTCGATTGCCCAGCGGTCAAGCCAAACCTTGACGTTACGTTCCTTTAGCGCCTCTGCAAGCGGAAAAACAAATTCGCTTTTGTCAGAACTCGCATGACAGATAAAAACGTCGTAGCTCTTCGGCACATTCAAGGTCGTCCCCAGATTATAAAACAATGTTGAGTTGTTACGTTCATTTTGGCAGCTTGAGTCCCGATTGGGGTGCAATGCAGAAACTACTCCGGTCCAGAAGTCCGATTAAGAGAATTTGGTGCGCTGATGCTGCTCGCTCCAATTTCTTCGAGATGGAAGCCATAGTTTTTCTCGGTCCAGCAAGCACACGTTGTTCCTTCCATTGAAGGTTCGTGCCCTGTTGCCTCAGGCGGAGCTTTTTCACAACTTGATCGAACCCACCTGTCGTCGGGGTCTCATAGGAACGTGATTTAGATCATCTATGATCATTTGACTGGTTGAATAACCGGGCCTGCTGAGGCTAGGAGCGTGATGAAGCGCTGAATTGTATAATAAACGCTCGCATGAAAACACTTTTTCTAAGCCATTCGTCCCGTGATAAAGCCATTGTCGAGAAGTTGGCTCTTGAATTACGAAGGCGCAACATCTCTGTATGGCTTGATGAGTGGGAAATTAATGTCGGCGATAGCATCACTGAAAAGGTACAAGATGGATTAAAGAACGCTAGATTTGTTGCCGTATGGCTAACCGCACATTCTATAACCGACGGATGGGTGACCAGAGAGTGGCAGAGCAAGATATACCACGAGATTTCAGCCAAGCAGGTTCTTGTACTTCCATTGCTGGCCGAGGACTGTGAGATACCGACATTCCTGAGCGATAAAAAGTATGCCGATTTTAGAGTTTCCTTTCGCGATGGGATTGCGTCTTTAATGCGAACGTTGAGTCGTCAGAACCTGCACGAGGATCATGTTCCCGCGGGCACCAGGTTCTTTACAGTTAGCGATCACACGCGAGGGTTTCTCAAAGATCTCGAAGAGGCACAGATTCCACTTCCCACCGTGGGAAATTTGAAGATAATCAGTTCCTTAAGAGCTCTACCCCGATCCGGAAAACTTCTGCGACTCGAGGGCATGTCTCCCCGCCTACCGATCAGATCGGTTTATGACCACATATTATCGATAGCACACTCAGCTGACTGCTTACTACCGTTGGTCAATCCAGAAATTTATGAAAACAGCCGCGTTGAACTCGCCCGTCTAATTGCCTACCATGATGTGTGCGAAGTTGTTCTTGGTGACATACCACAGTACACCCGACTGAATCGCTCTAAGCGGAGCCGGGCACGGGTGACAGCTGAGATCCGTCTTTCACAAATGAAGCAGGGCGAACCGGAGAGGATCACTAACAAATTCATTGCCATGTTCTTACAAGATAGTGAGCGACACTCTCTTCAAAGAGTGGTAGAGGTCATGGCCGGTGATTCGGCGGTAAAAAAGATGGCTTACGCTCTGGATAAGATGGATCCCATTATCGCTGTTTGGCGTTATATTTACAGCTTCCGTGCCGATCAATCGTTCAAGATTGATGAATTTATGACTCGCATGCGACACTTCTTCGAAAACCCGCGCGTACGCATGGCTGTGAAAGATATGGGATCCGATCCGCGGATGCTTCAACTCGTTGATCATTTGCAGAATCCTTCAAAAGCGCGGCAGTACTATGAAGAATCGTCATTGTTGCAGGACCAACTATTCATTTTTCCCGAAGGGGAGGTGCGTAAGCTCGTCGAAGGACGGAAACTGGAATTTGTCACGTCGCGTCCTTATCGGACAAGGCAGTCTAAGTCTGATCGAGACGAAAAATAGGATTTGTGGCAATAGACTGTGCTTGTAACATGGCGATCTTGGTTTCCATGTGCTCAAAGAGTCCACCGGCATCCCTAAGCGACATCAACCCATCGCGAGGCTCTTCGTGGAACCAGCGTAGCAATTAAAGTATACTCCGAGAAATGGCTTCAGTATTCATTAGTCACCGGCGTTCTGACGCGAGCGAGGCCGAGAGGTTGGCTCAGGAGATCCGCGCTGCCGGTCACAAGGTCTGGCTAGACGACTGGGAGATCAATGTCGGCGACTCGATCGTGGGCCGAATGCAAGAAGGGCTTGAGGCATCGGCCTATCTGGTCCTCTGCTATTCGAATTCTGATGTACTCGCTCCTTGGATTAGCAGAGAGTGGCTGTCCGCTCTGGCGAGACAAATGAATGGAGCCAATGTTAAGGTGCTGCCCGTTGTTCTAACTGGCGGCGGGCCGCCTGCGATCCTCAGTGACATCCAATACGCTGATTTGACCAAGAACTGGAGCGTAGCGATAAAAAGCCTCTTGAGAGCAATTCGGTAAATATGCTGCTCTAGTCGGCGTCGCGGAAGCGATCTGGCGGTTCGCCGCATGCTGGAATAACTCCCGATTCACGAACCAACAAGAACTCATTCCGGGTCGGAAATCCGCTTGTGGGAAGCTCGAAGCTTCACTTGGAACCTGCAGCCGGTTGGGGGTGGATGATGAGCTCGGATGTAACCTGTGATATCTTCTCAACAAAGTATCTGATCAGCTCATGGAAATGAATCCCCAGCAATTAGGTTCCCGTGCTTAGCGGCACTGAAAGCTGGCTTTTGCCATTCTGGAAAACGACTGATCGGAGGCCCGTTATGGCGCAGCAATCCGGCCCTGAGAACTCGATCCTTGTAATCTCTTACCTTGGGCTGCGAAAGGCCATAGGTATTCTTGGCGTCGCTCTTCCCTTCGTCCTGCCTTTCGGACAAATCCTGCTGCACGCTCTGGGAATACAAAGCTCGCTGCAAAGCCCCGTAATAGAAGACTCGATCAGCAGCTACTACTACACCGGCATGCGGAACATCTTCGTGGGAAGCATGTGCGCCATCGGCGTTTTTCTGATGTCTTACCGCGGATATGACCGCAGGGATGCAATTGCCGGCCGTTTTGCGTTTGTCTGCGCCATTGGCGTGGCGCTTTTCCCCACGACCCCATTGTCGCCCGCATTGCCGCCCGCAACGCTGGACCAAAAGCTGATCGGCGGCATACACCTTACGTTTGCAGCCCTGCTCTTTCTGACGCTGGCATACTTCTCCCTCAAGCTCTTCACCATGACCGACGCGCAGAAACCACCCACCCGGCAAAAGCTGCAGCGAAACGTGGTCTATCGCGTCAGCGGATACGTCATACTGGCGTGCATCGCCCTGATTGTTGTGGCTGCGCTGCCGCCGATCAAAGCCATGGTGGAGCGATTGGAGCCAAGGTTCTGGCTTGAGGCCATCGCCATTGTGGCATTCGGCGTTTCCTGGCTGACCAAAGGTGAAGCGATCCTGAAAGATCAGGAAGTTCCAAGCGCTGCGCCGCAAAAGCTTGCGGTGGGGACAAAATAAATCAGAGACCTTGGGTGATGTCCCAGTTTGACCAAGCTCTTTTCTGACTGTCATGCTGAGCGGCGCGCGAGTTCCGCTTGCGGGACGAGCGCAGAGTCGAAGCATCCCGAAGATGTTTTCCTCACAATTCTGTGTCAGGGAGTTCTCACGAAATTCTTCCTCTCAAATCATTTGTTTTCCATGGCTAAAAGAGAGGAAGCGGCTTGGGGTAGAATTCCCTGACGCAGCATGGCAGAGGAGGCATTCTCGGGATCCTTCGACTCGTCCCCGGTCGCAAGCTCCCTCGGACTCGCTCAGGAAGACAGAGATAAACATTTTCTATCAAACTGAGACACTATCGGACCTTCGGTATTTGCGATGTCAACCTGCGCAGCCTGATAATGAATTGACGGTCGGTTCCCGCCAGATGAAGAAACCTCCACGCAGCTCTCGCCGCGCTCGCCGCATCAGGGAAACGCCCGCGCGCTCTGGCGGACGAGAAGAACGACGGGAGAATCGCGGCCATCACCAGAGCACTGCGCGCCGGCAACCGCGTCCTCAGCGCGAAGTGGCTGTACTTTATGAAGACGATGCTGTGATTGTCCTCAACAAGCCGGCCGGGCTGCTGGCTGTGCCGATCAAAGGCTCCGACGTTCCTTCGGCGCTGTCTCTGCTGGTCGCTGAACTCAAGCCGCGAAGGCAGCGCGCTTTGATCGTCCATCGCATTGACCGGTTTGCCTCCGGCATCCTTTTGTTTGCCAAGACGGACCGTGATCGCGACACGCTGATCCGCCAGTTTCTGGCGCATACGCCGGTACGGGAGTATCTGGCGGTGGTGCGCGGACGGCCCAGGCAGGAAGCAGGCACGCTGGTGCATTATTTCCGGCGTGAAGGCATGTATCAGCAGTTGCGGACGGCGCGAGATCCCGATGCCGCCCGCGCTGAACTTCGCTATTCCACAGAGCGCGCTTTCGTCGATGCGACGCTCGTACGCGTGGAGCTGGTCACGGGATTGCAGAACCAGATTCGCGCGCAATTTTCCGCCATCGGGCATCCGCTGATCGGGGACAGGAAATACCATCGCAAGGAAGCCGATGAGCCGTTGATTGACCGCGTCGCGCTGCACGCCGCGCATCTTGCGTTTATTCATCCGCGCACGGGCGAGAAAATTACCATCGATTGTCCGCCGCCGCGGGACTTTCAGCATCTGCTCCGAGAGCTGGAGCGCGCGGGACATTCGCGGAGGTGAGGCGCTAGTTTCTGGCGGACCCTGCCGTGGCATCGGCAAACTGGTCCAGATAGGCAATATAAGCCGCGACCAGCCGGTACGTTTCATAATAGTTATCCAGATTCATGGCGGAGAGTTTGTCCTTCGATGTATGAAGGATGTGCGCATCCCATGTTTGCTGGGTGAGCGAGTGGATGGTGATGCTGGGAATCTTGCGCGCTGCAAACTGCTCTGAGTCCGTGCTGCCCACCTGCTCCACATTCATCGCCGTCACCGGCAAACTTTGTCTCGCCCGTGGGCCAGCAGTTAGAATGCCCTCAATGCCCTCACCCAACACCATTCACACCATGATGGATTACCCGCTCACGCTCACGGCGCTGCTGGAGCGTGCCGGGCGCTACGCGGCCAATGTGGAAGTTGTTTCGCGGCTGCCGAACCGGTCCATGCATCGCACCACCTGGGGACAGCTCCGCCAGCGCGCTCTGCGGCTGGCCGAGCGGCTGCAATCGCTTGGGTTGAAGAAAGGCGAGCGCGTGGCCACGCTGATGTGGAACCACTACGCGCATCTGGAAAGCTACTTTGGCATTCCCGCCGCGGGCGGCGTGCTGCATCCGCTGAATCTGCGGCTGCATCCCGATGAGATTGCCTGGATCGCGAACCACGCGCAGGACCGTTTCCTGATTGTGGACGACGTGCTGCTGCCGGTGCTGGAAAAATTTGCGTCGAAGGTAAAGTTTGAGCGCATCTTCGTGGTGCGGCATCCGGGAGAGTCCGCGCAGCACGGTTACATTGATTATGAAGACTGGCTGAAGCGCGCCACGGGCAACTTCACCCCTCCGCCGCTCAGCGAAAATGACGGCGCCAGCATGTGTTACACCTCGGGAACCACGGGCAATCCCAAGGGCGTGCTTTATTCCCACCGCTCGCAAGTGCTGCACAGCATGAGCCAGGCCATGGCGGATTCATGCGCGTTTTCGCAGCATGACACTGTGCTGCTGGCTTCGCCCATGTTCCACGCCAACGGCTGGGGATTTTCCTACACGGCGGCGATGGTCGGCGCAAAGTACGTGCTGCCGGGCCCGCATCTGGATGCGGAGAGCCTGCTGGAGTTGATTGAGCGAGAAGGCGTGACGATCACGTGCGCCGTCCCGACGGTCTGGCTGGGCGTGCTGCAGACGCTGGAAAAGCGCAAAAACTGGAAGCCGGCACGCGATGTCCGCATTCTGTGCGGCGGCACGGCGCCGCCGGAGAGCATGATCCGCAACCTTGACCACTATGGCTTCCACATTATTCATTCCTGGGGCATGACGGAGACTTCACCGCAAGCCACAGCTTCGCGCCTGCCGCCGGCGGCGCTGCAACTGCCGCAAGACCAGCAATACGCCATGCGGTCCAAGCAGGGATGGCCGCTGCCGTTTGTCGATGTGCGCATTCGCAACGAAAAAGGAGACGCGCCGTGCGATGGCCAGACCATGGGTGAACTCGAAGTCCGCGGGCCGTGGGTCGCCGGAAGCTATTACAACGCGCCGGAGACGCGCGATCGCTGGACCGCCGACGGATGGTTCCGCACCGGCGACGTCGCCACCATGGACCCTGACGGCTGCATCAAGCTGGTGGACCGCAGCAAGGACCTGGTGAAGTCCGGCGGCGAGTGGATCAGCTCGGTCGATCTGGAGAACACGCTGATGAGCCATCCCGCGGTGCGCGAGGCGGGCGTGGTTGCGGTGCAGCATCCCAAGTGGCAGGAGCGTCCGCTGGCGGTGGTGGCGTTGAAAGACGGCGCGCAAGTTTCGGCGGAAGAGCTGCGAACTTTTTTGAGCGCGAAGTTTGCCAAGTGGCAGATGCCGGACGACTTTGTTTTCGTCAACGACCTTCCGCATACGTCGACCGGAAAATTACTCAAGACGGCCCTGCGGAAACAGTATGCGGAGTGGAAGTGGAGAGAATCGCCGGAATCGCCGTGATCGCGCGACATCGCCGGAATCGGAACCAAAGCTCACCGCGGAGACGCGGAGGCGCGGAGAAAATCTTACCGCGGATTGACGCGGGACCAATCTTCACCACGGAGACATGGAGAAAGATCGGGTGATCGCGCGTGAGGGTGATTGAAAAGCAAAACCTTACCGCTGATGAACGCGGACAACGCTGATCGGAAAAGCAGCTTGGGGCCTGCATCCATCAGTAGATTGGGCCCGATCAACCGATCAACCGATCACGCGCGATCACCCGATCTATTTGGGTTCTTTCAGCTTGAGCTTGGATTTGTTTTCGTCGAGAAAGGCGCGGAGATTGTCAACCTGGTCCAGCAAGCGGGTCCATTGTTCGAAGTAGAGCGTAACCGGGAAGCGTCCCAGGCCATAGACGCTGACGCCGCCTTTTTCGCTGACGCGGAATTCCAGCGATCCGGTGCGCTTGGTGGCGACCTGCTTCTCCAGTTCAGCAAGGCGGGCTTTCATTTCTTCATAAGTCGGTTCTGCCATGTGGGTCCTCTTGGGAAAGTTTACAACAACCAGCTGTACGCCGTGGCCATTCTCGCGCACCAAGAACCCGCCAGCGTCAGAGCTCATCGGCGAACGAGCCAAAGCGATGGTGGCGGAGAGAGTGAAGAGGGGAAAGTAGGGATGCGAGCACTTAGCAATTAGCCGTTGGCAATTAGCCTTTGTGTTCTGGGTTCGACATGGTTATGGCTCGCAACGGAGCGCGCGAGAATAATAATTTTGGGCCGCACCTACGGCGCTCGAACCCAATTCTGCGCTTCTAGCGGCATACGGATTCCTCTATCTCCGCGATATGCCTCCGCTCGCGCCGGCACCCGGCACGGGGCCACCGAGAGCTTGTTTCAGCCTAATACGATCGCCTTGTCGCCACGCTTCAATCAACAGCCTACCCTTCTTACTGATATTGATCGCATATGTAACAAATTGATCGTTATTGTTTGCCTTTTGCTCGACGGATGCCAAGCCGGCGGCTATCAACCGTGCAAAGTGGAGAAGCCCGTCTCCCGAAACAATGAGAAAATCTTTTGCAAGTGGAGTTAGAAACAATAACCGATCAACTGCATCCAGATCGAACGCACGACTTAGTGCAACTAGCATCGATTTATATGCATAGATAGCGTCTGCGGAAATCGTGCCACGATGGTACAGGTTATGGCAGTAGGGGCACAGGGCAATCAAATTAGAGGGATCATTCCCGCCGCCAGCAGAGACCTCCCACATGTGGTGCAGATCTAAAGCAAGGATTTGGCGGCAAGTGGGAACAGCACAACGATAACCGGCCTCCGTAAGAACAATGGTCGTGGTCTGTACCGACAGCTTTTTGCGTTCTTTGCCTTTCTTGTTTGAGGGCATGCGTTTACAGTCTTATCACTTTGATCCAGCCATGTTTTGTTTTAGTGGGCAGTCTTTTTCTTAGCTGAATCGGACCCATCCAAGATTGCTTTTATAGTCTTGTTGGGAAGGCGCCTGAATAGATTGCTCCATTGGAATGTTAGCAACCCTTCGTCGTCAAAATGCTGCTGAAGCAGGTCGCCTTCCCTCAAAGGGGTAAGATGATGATCCAGCGCCTGTGTGCTCGCGAAACCCAATTTCGTTTTTAGCTCGTCGCGTGTTTTCGGCTCCGCACATTCCTTCATGATTTGCCGACCTTTGTCGGTAGTAAGGTTGCTTCGAACATATGCCTCAACGACTCCCCTATTGGAAATGCTCGCAATCGTTTCTAAGGCACCCACGCGCTCTTTAATCTCGATTAATTCCGACTTCAGCTGATCAGATGCAACTTCGACTCGATCTTTTCTATTTGGCTTTCCGTTCATTTTTTGTTTTTTCCTGATGGTTATTCATCATTTAACAAACCGAAGTCAGCCAGATCGAACAGTCTGACCCGCTTCTTGTCGTCCGTAACTTCCATCAATCCCATCGCCGTACATCGTTGCGCAAGCGCTACAAGGCCATTAGGGCTCATTTTACAAGCGACTCTTGCCTGTTCTACGGTCGTAGAGCCATCTAACATTTGGTACGCCGCCCGAGATTTTTGATCTGGAAGTGCGCTCTCCAGTAATGTCTTGACCGAAGCGTACGATGCGGCCCGTGTCCAGTTCCGAATGTCTGTCAAAACGGCCAGAACTTTTTCTTCACTCATCATTTCCGCTGCTTTCAAAAAAATTGGAAGGAATGGTAATGACCAGCTTTGGCTGTTTCCCGTCACCTGAAAGCAGCTTCGCATTGTAGAGTTGCTTGACGAACGTGCTGAGATTACCTTGATTGATTCCAGTTTCGTGTTGAATCGCCCGTTGCGGGTGACTTCCGTCCATCAGCAACACGGCTTTCGCTTTCGGGCTGCTCCTACCAACAATCCGCCGGAGTTCACTGCGGAGTTTCTGATCACGTTCAGCAATCGCAGGTTCAGCTAAAAGGCGGATAAGGTCACGAATCTCGTGAACGGCGCTCAAGATTTGAGAGAGTGGCTCATCACCCATTTTGTCTCTCCGTGTTCTGGAAGAAATTCGGGGGAACGGAGATGACCAGTTTAGGGTGCTTTTCGTCAGCCGCAATTAACGCCTGCGTGCGAAGAGCCTTTGTCAATCGGCTAAGTCCCCCTTTATCGATTCCAGACTCTTTGCAGATAGCTGCTTGGCTTCTTAATCCATCCATCAGAAGCACGGCCTTCGCTTTGGCTGCGCCTTTTCCGACAATTTCAACAAGCGCCGCTCTCAGTTTTTCGTCGCGCTTGGCTATTGCCGGTTCAGCCATAACTCGGAGAAGATCGCGCATCTCGCGCAACAACTCAGTTTGCTCATTCATTGTCAAACTTTAATCCGTTTTTAATGTTGGGTACGGAGTTCCTAAACCACCAGACACTTTCTTTTATAGCCTTAATCCCGAATCGAAGCAACGAAAAAAGAGCGAATGGCAGGAATTTCAGTGAAAAACAGCTGCCCACACCTCCGGCTTCGCGTGCGCTCGCCTCAGTGTAAGGAAGCACTTAGCAATTAGCCATTGGCAATTAGCCTTGTGTTTCAGTTTCGAAAAGTGGGTTCCAGGCTACCGCGAGGCGGCAGCGGAGCAGGAGCCTCAGTTTGCCCCATGCGCAGGGGAAATGACATTAGACAATTTTAGACATATTTAGACAATTTATATATTGACATTGTGTTCGGTTTCTGTCATACTGCGAAAGATTGCGAATGGGAGCGGGAAAAACCCAGCCGTTAGCCATTAGCGCTTAGCCCGTCAGGAGCAAGTTTCCCAAGGCCTGGAAACGCTCTCTCGTTCCCCCGTCCACAAAAGACCACCTACGCCAGAAGTGTGTCTGACGGAAGCACTCAGCAATTAGCCATTGGCAATTAGCCTTTGTGTTTTCGTGCGAGGTGTGATCCCGGGTGGGTCGCATCCAGTCGCAAGTGGCTTTCTATATAAGGAGCAGCCGTGAGCAAAGAAGAAATCCTTGAAGCGATCCAAAAGACGGCGGCAGAGCTGGGGCGCGCGCCGAGCGTACCGGAACTGAGAGACAGGACCGGGATCAGCCCGCGCCAGGTCCGCAGAAACTTTTTGAACTATACGTCCGCGCTCAAAGCATGCGGCCTGGAAAAAGGCGGCGCCGGATACACCACGCCGATGAATGCGCTGTTTAAAGACTGGGCGGAACTCACGCGGAGACTGGGCAGGGTGCCGAAGATCGGCGAGTACGAGATGTATGCCAAATACAGCGCCAAGCCGCTGCTTACGCGCTTTGGGACATGGGGCGACGTCCCGGCCGGGCTGCTGTTTGCGGCAGAACAGCAGGGCTGGGAGGGAGGATGGGAGGACGTACTGGAGGTCGCGCGCGTCCATTTGCGGGCCGCGGGGAAGGCGGTAAGGAGGTCAAGGACGGCCAACAGGACGCCTAACCAGCCCAAAATCATGGAAGACAGGCCGACCTATGGGCCTCCGCTGATGCGCGTACCGCTGGCGCACGGGCCGACCAATGAGCAGGGCGTGCTGTTTCTGTTTGGAGCCATTGCGGAGGACCTGGGGTTCCTGGTGACACGCGTCCAGATCGCCTTTCCCGATTGCGAAGCCATGCGCGAGGTGGCGCCCGGCGTGTGGCAGCGCGTGGACATTGAAGTGGAAGAGTACAGCCGGAATTTCGTGAAGCATCTGCACGACCCGGACAAATGCGATTTGATTGTGTGCTGGGAACATAACTGGCCGGAGTGTCCGCTGGAGGTGATTGAGTTGAAGACGGAGTTTGAACGGTTGCAGAGAGAGGGACGGAAGAGAACGAGTGAAGAATCGGGAGATCGCACGTGATCGGGTGATCTGGTGATCGGAATAGCGGATGATCGGCACATTGAGCATTATCGAGAGAACACGGATAAACCGAATCTTCACCACGGAGACACGGAGAAGAGCGGGAGATCGCATCTGCGAGATTTGGTAAATGGGTAATTTGGTAATTGGGTAATTGAAAATCGAACACCCATTATCCATTGTCTCGAGAGAACTCCCTGATGCTGCATGGCAAGGGACGCGATGTCGGGGTCCTTCGACTTTACCTTGCGCCTTGCGGCGCTCGGTGTCGCTCAGGATGACAGAGGTTGGCGTGGTCGCTGATGGGGGCAAGTCCGTTGCGCTCGGTGTCGCTCAGGATGACAGGGGTTTGGGAGATTGGGTAATTGGGCGAGACAATTGCCAGAACTGCCAAAATTGCCAAACATCGCCGAAATTTGAAGATGACAGAACCATTACAGAACCATGGCGCTGGTGGCAAGTCCGTGGCGAACCATTTAATATGTCCTGCGACCAAAAGTTCCCTTGCTGCTGGATATGAGGTGGAGCAATGAAGAAGCAAATCAGTGTGACCGTGAATGGCGTGACGCACCAGAACGAGATTGAGCCGCGCCTGCTGCTGGTGCAGTACATACGCGACGTGCTGAACCTGACCGGCACACACGTGGGTTGCGAAACCTCGCTCTGCGGCGCGTGCACCGTGATGGTTGACGGCCAGGCGGTGAAGAGCTGCACCATGCTGGCGGCGCAGGCGGACGGCTCCACGGTAACTACGATCGAGGGGCTGGCACAGGGCGGCGAGCTGCATCCGGTGCAGAACGGCTTCTGGGAGCATCATGGCCTGCAATGCGGATACTGCACGCCCGGAATGATCATGGCGGCCGCGCAGATCTTGCAGCGCAATCCTGATCCCACGGACGAAGAGATACGGCATGGGCTGGAAGGAAATCTCTGCCGCTGTACCGGGTACCAGAACATTGTGCAGGCAGTGCAATGCGCGGCGAAAAAGATGAAGTCGAAGAGCGTGGCGCGGTAAAACCTTTAACCACAAAGGACACGAAGAAACACAAAGGAAGATCGGGTGATCGCCGTGATCGGGTGATCTGGTGATCTGGAAATCGAGACATAGCGAAATCGGCAGAGTTGGAAATCATCAGCACAGAGGCCGCAGAGGCGCAAGATGCTGGACAGTCGGTTCAATTCGAGATTTGAAACAAACTGACTAGCTTCTTTGTGTACCTTCGTGTCCTTTGTGGTTGAGCTTTTGATTTTAGAAATCGGGAGGGCAGCATGGCGGAAAAGACAGTTGGCAAAGCAATCAAGCGCACGGAAGATCCCCGGCTGATTCAGGGGCTGGCCCACTATGTTGACGACATTCGCCTGCCGGACACGCTGCATGCGGCGTTCCTGCGCTCCATTTATGCGCACGCGCGGATCAAGAGCATTGACACCACGGCGGCGCAGAAGCTGCCGGGTGTGGTGGCCGTCTATACCGGAAAAGACGTGCAGAAGATCGGCCCGGTGCCGTGTGCCGCGGCGCTGCCAGATTTGAAAGTGCCGGATCATCGCGCTCTGGCATCGACCAAAGTTTATTTTGTGGGGCATCCGGTGGCGGTGGTGGTGGCGGAAACAAAATCCGCCGCGCGTGACGCCGTTGACCTGATTGAAGTTGATTATGAAGAGCTGCCTGTAGCGCTGGACGAAGAAAAAGCCGCGGACGCGAAGAGTCCGGTGATCCATGAGCAATTTGGCACCAACATCGCCTACAAGTTGACGGCCGGCGAAGGCGATATTGCAGCGGCGCTGAAGTCGGCGGACCACGTGATCAAGCAGAAGATCCTGCACAAGCGCCTGGCGCCAATTGCCATGGAGCCGCGCGGCGTGCTGGCAAGATATTTTCCCGGCGAGCAGGAGCTGACGCTGTGGACGTCGACCCAGATACCGCATCTTTGCCGGACGCAGGTCGCAATCATGCTGGGTATGCCGGAAAACAAGCTGCGGCTGATTACACCGGAGGTCGGCGGCGGCTTTGGCTCAAAGCTCAACGTATACGCGGAAGAAGCGCTGATGGGATGGATTTCAATGCAGCTCAACCGTCCGGTGAAGTGGATTGAAGGCCGTCGGGAAAACATGCAGGCCACGATCCACGGGCGCGGGCAAACGGGATATATCGAGATCGGCGTCAAGAAAGATGGCACGCTTACCGGGCTGCGCTACAACGTGTTTGCCGATATGGGTTCCTACTTCCAGCTGCTGACGCCGGCGATCCCAACGCTGACCGGACTGATGCTTTCTGGCTGCTACAAAATTCCCGCAATCCAGATCAACGTGACGGGCGTTTTCACCAACAAGATGTCTACGGACGCGTATCGCGGCGCGGGACGCCCGGAAGCGACGTATGTGGTGGAACGCGCGATGGACCTGGCGGCGGCTGAGCTGGGCATGGATCCGGTAGAGATCCGGCGAAAGAACTTTCCGCAGCCGAATGAATTTCCGTTCAAGACCGCTACCGGACTTTTCTATGACAGCGGCAACTATCAGGGCGCGCTGGATAAAGCGCTGAAGATGGCCGACTACAGGAAGCTTCGCGAACAACAGAAGACGGCGCGCAAAGAAGGCCACCTGATGGGGATCGGCGTGTCAACGTATGTAGAAATCTGCGCGCTTGGTCCTTCTTCCGCCATGCCGGCCGGAGGCTGGGAGAGTGCGACCGTCCGCGTGGAGCCGACGGGAAAAGTTACGGTGCTGACGGGAGCGTCTCCGCACGGCCAGGGCGAGGAGACATCGTTTGCGCAGATCGCGGCGGACGAGCTTGGCGTCGGCGTGAATGATGTGACGGTCATCCATGGTGATACGGCCATCGTGCAGTATGGAATTGGCACGTTTGGCAGCCGCGGGCTCGCGGTGGGCGGCGTCGCAGTGTATATGGCGATCCAGAAATTGAAAGACAAGGCCAGCAAGATTGCGGCGCACGTTTTGCAGTGCGAAAAAGCGTCGTTTGTTGATGGCAAGTTCTGCGCCGACGGAAAAGGCAAGGGAGAAGTGGGCGCGCCGTCGGCTCCGGTGGGAGAAGCGCCAGCAGGAGCGCTGCCAAAACCCAATGAGAGCGGAAAAACTTTGACGATGATGGATATCGCGTTGGAAGCGCACGTCGCCAAGAACCTGCCGCCGGACATGGAGCCCGGACTTTCAGCCACGGCGTTCTATGAGCCCAAGAATTTTACCTTTCCCTTCGGCACGCATATCGCGGTGGTGGAGATTGATCCTGAAACCGGCGAGATTCACTTCCAGCGCTACGTCGCAGTCGATGACTGCGGTAAGCAGATCAATCCCATGCTGGTGGCTGGCCAGGTACATGGAGGCATAGCCCAATCAATGGGCCAGGCCCTGTTTGAAGAAGTTGTTTACGATGAAACCGGCCAGCTCGTTACCGGAACCTTGATGGATTACGCCTTGCCCAGGGCCATCAATATTCCGCACCTTGAACTCGATAGCACTGAAACGCCTTCGCCGGTGAATCCGCTGGGGGCAAAAGGTGTTGGTGAAGCCGGGACAATCGGATCTACACCAGCCATCGTCGCCGCGATCGTTGATGCACTCTCGCCGTATGGCGTTCGGCACATCGATATGCCTATCAAGCCCGAAGTGGTCTGGCAGCTCATTAAGAATGGTCCTAAAAAGACTTCAGCAGGCGCCGCGTAAGCGCAGGAGACTCACATGATCCCAGCAAGTTTCGATTACATCGCCGCAAAGTCCCTGGACGAAGCCATCTCGCTTCTGGCCAGGCATAAAGACGACGCCAAGATTCTGGCCGGCGGCCACAGCCTGCTTCCTGCGATGAAGCTGCGCCTGATGCAGCCCAAAGTGCTCATCGACCTCGGCCGCATCCGCGATCTCTCCTATATTAAGGAAGAGGGCGGACAGATTCGCATCGGCGCCATGACCACTCATTTTCAGGCAGAGACCTCCGATCTGCTGCGCCGCTCCTGCCCGCTGCTGCCTGAAACCGCCAGTCACCTGGGCGACATGCAGGTGCGCAACAAAGGCACCATCGGCGGAAGCCTGGCGCACTCCGATCCCGCTGCGGACTGGCCCGCAGCCATCCTTGCGCTCGACGCAGAGCTCGTCGCCGCCAGCGCCAAGGGTGATCGCGTCATCAAAGCCACGGATTTCTTCGTGGAAATGCTGACCACGTCATTGCAGCCGGGAGAAATCCTGCGCGAAATCCGCATCCCTGCCGGCAAAGGAAAACCCGCGCAGGCCTACGTCAAAGTTCGCCATCCTGCGTCTGGCTTCGCCGTCGTCGGCGTAGCCGTCAACCTATCCATCGAAGGCGGCAAGTGCCAGTCGGCGGGAATCGGAATCACCGGCGTTTCGCCCAAGGCATACCGGGCATCCAAAGTCGAAAGCGCGCTGAAAGGCAATGCGCTCGACGCCAAGACTGTCAGCGCCGCTGCCGCTCACGCCGCCGATGGGGTTGACGTGAATTCTGATCTCTACGCCTCAGCCGAATATCGCAAGCAACTGGCAATTGTGTACACCCGCCGCGCGATTGAGACGGCCGCCGGTCGCGCAAAATAAACAGGTTTAACCACAAAGGCCACAAAGGGCCACGATGGAATTGAAAGATTAAGAACCACCTTCGTGATCCTTCGTGTCCTTTGTGGTGAAAGGTTTTCCTTTTGAAGATTGAAGGCACCCAGAAAATTGCCGTCCCCCGTGAACGCATCTTTGCCGCCCTGATCGATCCTGCCATTCTGCAGCGGTGCATTCCCGGCTGTGAGCAGATGGAGAAGACGGGCGAGAATCAATACAAAGCCAAGCTCACCGCTGGAGTCGGCCCGGTAAAAGGCGTGTTCACCGCCACGGTGTCCCTACAGGATATCGTCGCCCCGGAACACTACAAGCTCGTCGTAGAAGGAAAAGGCCAGCCAGGATTCGTAAAAGGCGCAGGCGAACTCAGCCTGAAAGATGACGATGACGGAACTGAAATCCAATACACCGGCGACGTCAACGTCGGCGGCCTCATCGCCAGCGTGGGCCAGCGTATGATCCAGTCCGCCGCCAAACTGCTGGCCGGACGATTTTTCAAATCTCTCGAAGCCGAAACCGCTGCCGACAATCCCGCATCTTCCACCGGAACTTAGCCGCCAGACTTCGCCGCTCCATTCTCATCCAGCCTTGCCCGCCTGCGCACTTCCGCCACGCTCTGCTCTACCAGCAATTCTCCATCGCGAAAAACCGGCTTCAACCTGTCTTCCGGATCGTCAACGCCGCGGCGCAGCCGCACTGTGCTCCACTTGCCGTCTTTCAGATGCAGTGCCAGCCGTCCGCGCTTTGAAGCCTTATCATGCCCCTCTACTGGATCTTTAAACACGTCGCGGTCTTCGCCATTCACCATCACGTTGGAACACTTAAAAGCAAACTGCTGCGTATCCCGATTCAGTTGTTGCAGCAGCGCGCCGCCCATGCCAAAGGTAATGTTGTCTGCGGACCACCCGGCGCGATTCATCGCCGTCAGCGCGTCCTGGATCGTCCAGTAGTTCACGCCGTCGCCCTGGATCACGCGTATCTTCGGATTCAGCACGCGATAGCCCTTTGCATTCGTCTCATAGCCGAACTTCGCGCCCAGGATGTCAAGCACCTTCAGCACCACTTCGCGCGGCTTGCCTGAGTCCGGCCTCACCACCAGCGTTCCCTGCCGATGTTCAATTTTCTCTCGCAACTCCTCGCCCCAGAGTTTCTCGCAGGCTTCGTAAACGTTATAAGAGTCGCTTACCACCGCCACCAGGCCCTGGGGAAATTGCGTGAGCATGTTTTCGTAGGCTTGCGCTTCATTCTCGCGGCCCCACGACGTAATCGTGGAATGCTCCGCCGCCGGAATGCTGAAGCCTTCCATCTCTTGTGATTGATAGAACTGCTGCAAGACGCGTATGCCCGCAACCGTATCGGTGCCTTTAAAGTTGATCAGGTGGGCCGCGGCGCCAATGCCGGCCGTCTCCTCGCTGGAAACCCCGCGATAGCCAAAGTCATGCAGCTTAAAATCGATCAGCGCGGGATCGCCCGAGAGCCGCAGCTTATCCAGGATCGCCTTGCGGATCGCGTGTGAAAGCGTCGCCACCGTAATCGGATACCACACCTTTAACAGCAGCGTCTCCAGGTAGTTCGTCAGCCAGAAGCAGGCAGGGTCGGTATTTTCAATCGTCATCAGCACGTTCTGCACGTTTACTGAGCTGCCTTCCGGCGCTGCCTTGATTACCACCGGCAACCTGCCGCCCAGATTGCGGACAATATGCATCCACCCTTCAACGTTGAACATGCCTGGCCCAATGTGCCGATCAACGAACTCCCGCGCTTCCATCACGTCTTCTTCCGTAACCACGGGACCGCAGAGATATTTCCGCAGGTAATATTGCAAGCCAAAGAACAATGTCTGGGAAAACATTCCGCCGCGCGACTCCAGATAGCTGTAAACGTACTCGGTCCCCGGCGGATACTGCTTCCAGTGCGTGAACTTATAGCTGTCGGTTTGCAGGACCAGGTTTCTCGATAAAAAGTCGCGCGACTCGGTTTTGAGCATGAGCATGCATGGTCTCATGCAAGGCAAGGTTGAGGCAATGCGGGCAACTGGCTACAACCAGCCCTTCATCCTTGCGATCCGCGCGGCCTCAACGCGATTGTGAGCACCCAGCTTGCTCATCACCTCAGAAAGATAGTTGCGTACAGTGCCCTCGGAAAGGCGCAGGCTGGCAGCGATCTCTGCGCTGGTGGCGCCTTCGGCTGCCTGCCGTAGCACTTGGCTAAACATCTGGGGAACGGCGATATTCGCGTGACCCATGTTGTCCCGCACAACCTCCGGCCTTGCGCCTTCGCGCAGCATATGGCTGGAATGCATGGTGCGGAAGCTCGGAAAACGGCGCCCCGACACCGGGGTCCCCAAACATGCGCCGAGTTGCGCATTTTGGAGTGGAGGCATGCCCGGTGTCGGCGCGGTGGGGCATGGATAATGCTTTATCGCTCGAATCGGCCGGGTCCGAAACTCCGCAAGTGGTTGCACGCATTTCCGGACAGATTGGAATGCGGGTGTGTACGTGCGAAATCTGCCATCGACCTGCCTATGCTTGCGTCCACTGGGGTTAAGAGAATTGAGTGGATGTCGCCCGCATGGGGCCCGGTAACCACCGTTGCCATACCCGAGATTTGTCCGCGCTCATTGATATTGCTGGCATTGATTATGAGGAGGTTGGAATCTTCGGGAATTAGCGTGTTAAGGTCGGTCAGCACATGGTTCTGCCAAATAAAGCCGCCGGACCAGTTGAAGCCCGAGTC
>Ga0164306_10000161_pt1 | contig 24780 bp, 21 predicted proteins | sample Whisoiple_242_MG_FD_110213 | JGI IMG/M metagenome (GOLD analysis project Ga0164306, IMG submission 110213) | Soil microbial communities amended with fresh organic matter from upstate New York, USA - Whitman soil sample_242_MG | ecosystem: Environmental > Terrestrial > Soil > Unclassified >... | reverse complement strand
TTGTCGAAGTGCTCGTACGCCTCGGGCGCCCGGTCGAGCGGCAGCTCGTGGCTCACGATGAACGACGGCTCGGCCTTGCCGCCGGCGATGAGGTCGCGCAGCTGCCGGTTGTACTTCTTCACCGGCGCCTGGCCCGAGCCGAGGTGCTGGCCCTTGAACCAGAACAGCCCGAAGTCGAACGCGAGCCTGCCCTGCTTGGCCAGGTCGTCCGCCGCGCCCGGGTCCTCGGGCACGTAGACGCCGACGGCCCCGATCGTCCCGGTGAACCGGACGGAGGCGACCAGCCGGTTCATCGTGAGGTTCGCCTGCTCCTGGCCGTCCGGCTCGTGCGCCTGGTAGCCCACGCACTCGCAGCCGTTGTCGGCCCCCAGGCCCATCGTCTGCTCGAGGACCGCCTCGACCGGGTCGACCTTCGAGTCGTCGATCGCGATCGCGCCGATGGACTCGGCCAGCCGCAGCCGGTCCGGCTGCCGGTCGACGACCATGACCTTGCCCGCGCCGCGGATCGTCGCGGACAGCGCCGCCATCAGCCCGACCGGGCCGGCGCCGTAGATGACCGTCTGGTCGCCGGGCTTCACGCCCGCCATCTCCGTGGCGTGGTAGCCGGTCGGGAAGATGTCGGCGAGCATCACGTAGTCGGTCTGGCGCTCCTCGGCGTCCTCCCCGAGCCGCAGGCAGTTGAAGTCGCCCCACGGCACCCGCAGCAGCTCGGCCTGGCCGCCGCCGTACGGCCCCATGTCGGCGAACCCGTACGCGGCCCCCGCCATGCTCGGCTCCGGCTGCGCGGTGAGGCAGTAGTTCGTCAGCTGCCGCTCGCAGTTCTTGCAGTGGCCGCAGGCGATGTTGAACGGGAGCACGACCCAGTCGTCGACCTGGATCTTGTCGACCCCGTCGCCGACCTCGATCACCTGCCCGAGGTTCTCGTGGCCGAACCAGCGGCCGGTCTCGAAGTCGGTCCGGCCCTCGTACATGTGCAGGTCGGAGCCGCAGATGTTGGCGGACGTGACCCGCACCAGCACGTCGGTCGGGCGTTCGATCCGCGCGTCCGGGACGTCCGAGACGCTGATCTTGCGCGGGCCCTCGTAGACGACAGCCTTCATGACGACTCCTCGGTGGTCGGTCCCGGCCCGGGCAGGGACGGTCACGTCATTGCACCCACGCGCCGCTCCGGCGCGGTATCGGCAGACCTGCCGATCCCGGGCTGCACGGGCCGGGCGCCCCCGCAGGCGACGAGGCCGGGGGTGGAGTAGGAAGGGAGTCGTCGCACCCGCCGGTCGATCGAGCAACGGTCGACCAGGCTGGGGTCAGCGGAGGGGTCCCCATGCGCTCGCTCCGCGCCGATGAGCTGCTCCTCGCCGAGGCCGCGTCCGTCGGACCGGCCGCCACGCCGGCCGAGCGCGCACGGCTCCTCATGGACGTGCTGCGCCGGGTCGTCCCGTACGACGCCGCGTTCCTGGCGATCGCCGACCCGTGGGAGCGCCGCTACGACGCGATCGTCCCGGTGGACCTGGACGACGCCGCCGTGCAGTACCTCCGCGGCCCGCAGGTGGCCCGCGACATCGAGCTGACCGGCACCGACCGCGCACGGCCGCCGCTCGGGCCGTCGGACCTGCCGTACTCCGCCGAGGAGCTGCCGACCTGGGCGGACTGCCTCATCCCGTCCGGGCTGCACGAGGGCCTCGGCGTCGCCCTGTTCGCCGACGGGACGCGGCACGTCGGCCACCTCGCGGTGCTCTCCGCCGGCGCGGACGCGCCGTCCCCGGCCGTGCGACGGCGGCTCGCCCGGTTGGCGCCCCTGCTCGCGCGCGGCGTCGATCCCCTGGCCACGCTGCTCGCCGGGGCGCGCCTCGTCCAGGGGGTGACCGCCGGCACGGCGCTGTGCGCCGACGGCGGGTGCCAGGTGGTCCCGGGGCTGGCCACCGACGCGCTGCTGCTCCCGGGGTCGGCCGCCCTCGCCGCGGCGTGGCGCCGGGTGGGCGACCGGCAGGTGTGCTCGTCGTTCCTCTGGCCGCTCGGCGGCCCGCACGCCCCCGGCGGGCACGTGCGGGTCACCGTCCTGAGCACGCCGGACGACGTCGGGGCCGGGCTCGCGGGCCTGGTGCTGCTCTCCCCCGCCCCTCCGCTGCGCGGGCTCACGCCGCGCGAGCTCGAGGTGCTGGGGTTCCTGGTGGAGGGGTGCACCAACGCCGACATCGGCCGGCGGCTGGTCGTGTCCCCGCGGACCGTGGCCACCCACCTCGAGCACATCCTGGCCAAGCTCGGGACGCCGACCCGGACGCACGCCGCGGTCCGCGCGGAGCGGGACGGCCTGTACGTCCCCGCGGTGCCCTGCTGATCCCCCGCGGACGCCGCCCACTCGGGATGCCGACGGCGTCGTTCCCTGTCACGATCCGGCCATGGCCCCTCGATCCGGGGCGATGGTCGTGGTCGCCCTCGCTGCACTGTCGTCGGGCGCCTGCTCGCCGCCCGGCGACGCGCCGGCGCAGGTGGTCGCCGGCTTCTACGCCGCACTGGCGGCCGGCGACGGGGTCGCCGCGTGCGCGGCGCTGGCGCCGGCGGTCGTCGAGTCCGTCGAGGAGGACTTCGCGAGCGCGTGCCCGGAGGCGCTCACCACCGGTGACCTGGGCGACGACCTGCAGGACCGCGCGCAGGGCACCACGGAGCCCCGGGTGCGGGTCGCCGGCCGGCAGGCCCAGGCCGTGCTCGGCACCGACACCGTGTTCCTGTCGCGGTCCGGCTCCGGCTGGCTCATCACGGCCGCGGGCTGCACCCCGCGGCCGGAGCGTCCGTACGACTGCGAGGTCGAGGCATGAGGGCACAGCGCATCCTGTTCGCCACGACGCTGGCCGTCGTCCTGCTCGGCCTCGGCTACAGCGTCGTCATCGCCTGGCTGCAGCGATGACGCGCCGGGCGCCCCGCGTGCTGCGCGAGAACGGCCTGAGCCTGTTCTTCGCCGCGATCTTCGTCGCCGCCGTCGCGGGACAGGCCGTCAGCGGGCTCGCGCTCGTCAACCGGGAGCAGGTCTCGGCCGGCCTCGACCCGCTCACGCTCGGGCAGTACCTCACCTCGTCGGCCTTCCTGGTCGACCTGACGGAGAACTGGCAGTCCGAGTTCCTGCAGTTCCTGCTGTTCATCGGCGCGACCGTCTGGTTCCTGCAGCGCGGGTCGCCCGAGTCGAAGAGCCTGGACCAGGCCGGTCGGGAGAGCGACGAGGAGCAGGCCGTCGGCGCGCACGCGGGTCCGACGTCCCCGTCCTGGGCGCGACGGGGCGGGTGGCGGCTCGGGCTCTACTCCCACTCCCTGACGCTCGTCATGGGCGCGATCTTCCTCGGGTCCTGGCTCGCGCAGTCGCTGACAGGCGCCGTGGCGTACTCCGAGGAGCAGATGCGCGACCTGCAGGACCCGGTGACGTGGACCGAGTACCTCACGCTCCCGGACTTCTGGAGCCGGACGCTGCAGAACTGGCAGTCGGAGTTCCTCGCCGTGCTGTGCATGGTGGTCTTCGCGATCTACCTGCGCGAGCGCGGCTCCCCCGAGTCCAAGCCCGTCGGCGCACCGCACAGCGCCACCGGCGTCGAGTCCTGACGGCCGTCGTCCCGGTCAGCGCGGCGCGTCCTCGATCGCGGGCTGCGGCGCGTCGACCACCCCGTCCGCGTTCTCGTCCGCCGAGCGGACCCGCCGGGCGTCCAGCCGGAGCAGCACCGCGGCCGCCGTCGCCGACAGCACGGTGCCCGCGAGCACCGCGATCTTCGCGGCGCCGACCAGGCCGTCGTCCCCCTCGAACGCCAGCTCAGCGATGAGCAGCGAGACCGTGAACCCGATGCCCGCGAGCAGCCCGACGGGCGCCAGGTCCCGGATCCCGACCCCCTCGGGCAGGTGCAGGCCCCGCCCCCGCGTCACCAGGGCGACGGCGCCGAGGATGCCCAGCACCTTGCCGAGCACCAGGCCGAGGACGACCGCCAGGACCACGGGCTCCCCGAGCACGCCGGAGACGCCGTCCCCGTCGACCAGGGTCACGCCGGCGGCGAAGAACGCGAACAGCGGCAGCGCCACCGCGGCCGACCACGGCCGGATCGCGTGCTCGTAGCGGTGCACGCGCGAGCCCTGCTCCCCGTTGCGCGCGCGGGCGGGGACGGTCAGGCCGAGCAGCACGCCCGCGATGGTCGCGTGCACGCCGGACGCGTGCATGAAGCCCCACGCCACCAGCCCGAGCGGCCAGAGCAGCCACGGGTGCACGTACGGCGACCGCACCAGCAGCGCGAACAGCACGACGGCGGCGAAGGCCGCGGCCAGCGCGCCCACGGCGACGCCGTCCGAGTAGAACACCGCGATCACGATGATCGCGAGCAGGTCGTCCACCACCGCGAGCGTCAGCAGGAAGGTGCGGATCGCGACGGGCAGGCCGCGGCCGAAGATGGCCAGCACGGCGAGGGCGAACGCGATGTCCGTGGCGGTCGGCACCGCCCAGCCCTGCGCCGCCGCGCCGTCGCCCGCCGCGGTGACGACCGCCAGGTAGATCGCGGCGGGCACGAGCATCCCGCCGACCGCGGCGATCACCGGGACCGCGGCCCGCCGCGGGTCGCGCAGGCTGCCCGCGACGATCTCGTGCTTGAGCTCGAGGCCGACGGTGAAGAAGAAGACCGCGAGCAGCCCGTCGGCGGCCCAGTGCGCCAGGTCCAGGTCCAGGTGCAGGGCCTCGGGCCCGACGGTCCAGGCGGACAGGTCGTGGTACGCGTCGCGCCACGGCGAGTTCGCCCAGACGAGGGCGAGGGCGGCGGCGGCGATGAGCAGCGCCCCGCCCGTGGTCTCCCGGGAAGCCCAGGCGCGGAGCCCGGGGCGTGCGGCGGTGCGGGTGTGCTGGTCGGGCATGGGTCTCCCCCGGTCACGGCTGACCCCCGCGCGGAGGGTCGCCGAGCGGGGAGCCGACCAGACTTCCCGGCACACCAGCGGACGACGATACGGGGCGGGGGCGGGCTCCGCAGCCCGGTCCCACGAGCCGGGTGCGACTTTCGTCGTACCGGCCGCGGGACCGACGCCCGATCCCCGTCCCGGTCCACCGGCACGAGCCTGAGGACATGAGCTCCTCCACCGGCCGCCACCGCGGACAGCGCGGACGCCGAGGACACCGCGGACACCCCACCGCTGACGTGCCGCCACCCGTGCGCTACGTTCCGCACGGGTGCGACCACCCGCTGCACGACGCCCTGCGAAGAAGCCGCGAGGAAGCACCATGAGCACCGCCCACGTCACCACCCGCTCCACCTGGCAGCAGTTCTGGGACCGCGGAGGGTTCTGGCGCGCCGCGCTCGCCTGCGTCGGCTACCTCGCCCTGTACCTCGGCGCAGGGCTGCTGATCGGCTCGCTGCTCGGTGACCAGGTCGACGCCGACGACCTGTTCTCCTCCGTCCCGAGCGTCCTGGTCGCGCTGACCCTGCCGCTGCTCGTCGGCGCGGTCGTCCTGTCGGCGTTCGTCCGGTCGCTGGGCTGGTTCCGCGAGCTGTTCGCCCGCCAGGCCCTGCCCGGCCGCGGCTGGATGTGGGTCGCCCCGGTCGTGGTCGGCGCCGCGGTGCTGCTGCGGTTCGCCGGGATATGTTCCTGTCGGCCGGCGGCATCGACCAGACCGCGACCGGCGGCGACGTGAACGTGGCCCTCACCCTCGCGGCCCCGGCCAACATCCTGTGCATCCTCATCGCCGTGGCCGCGCTGTTCCTGGTGCGGGGCCGGGCGCGGGACCGCGCCGCGGCGTAGGCCGCCGGGGGCGCCCGGCCGGCGTCGACGCCGAGGTCACCCCGCGCAGGTGATGCCGCCGACGGCGGCCGCCGGGAGCGTGGTGCCAGCCGCCGCGCCCGCGCGGCCCCCTCCGGGACGGGAGCCCGTCATGATCATCTTCCTGATCCGGGTGCTGATCTTCCTCGGCTCGGCGGCGCTCGGCCTGTGGGTCGCCTCGCTGCTCCTCGACGGCTTCCACCTGACGCCCAGCGGGTTCCTCGCCGCGGTCGTGGTGTTCACGGTCGCCCAGGCGGTGCTGTCGCCGTTCATCGCGAAGATGGCCGACCGGTACGCCACGGCGTTCCTCGGCGGGGTCGGCCTGGTCTCGACCTTCGTCGCCCTGCTGATCGCCTCGACGTTCACCGGCGGGCTGACGATCGAGGGCGGCGCGGCGACCTGGATCGCCGCGGTCGTGGTCGTCTGGCTGGTCACCGCGCTGGGGACCTGGCTGCTGCCGTTCCTGTTCCTGCGCAGGCGGCTGGCGGAGCGGCGGGCCGGCGGACCCCGGCCGGCCTGACCCCGCCGCGCCGCGGGTGGCCGCCGGCGGCCCGCGACCGCGGCGCCGTGTCCCCGGCTCCCCGTAGCCTCCAGGCGTGCAGATCCTCGACGACGGCGCCCTCGCCCTGAGCGCCGGCGACCTCGGCGCCGCGGCGGCGTGCCAGTACGCCGTCGCGCGCGCCCTCGACGCCGCGCTCGGCCGCGGCCCGGCGGTGCCCTGCGCCGTCGACGCCACCGCGGCGCGGGCCGGGCGGCTCGGGGCCGCGCACGAGCGCCGCCTGCTCGAGGCGCACCTCGCCCGGCTCGGCCCGTACGACCCCGGGACGGGGCGCGGCGTGCTGGTGCTCCCCCGGCCCGAGGACCGCACCGCCGCCGGGCTCGCCGCCGCGCACGACCGGACGCTGGCCCTGCTGCGCGCGGGCGTGGACGTGCTCGGCCAGGCGGCGTTCTTCGACGGCACGTTCACCGGGTACGCGGACTTCCTGGTGCGCGACCCGGCGGACCCGGGCGGCGCACCGCGCTACACCGTGGTGGACGCCAAGCTCGCCCGCCACGAGCGGCCCGCCGCGCTGCTCCAGGTCGCGGCGTACGCCGACCAGCTGGAGGCCGCGGGCATCGCGCTGACCGACCACGCCGAGCTCGTCCTCGGCGACGGCCGCACCACGCGGCACCGGCTCCGGGACCTGCTCCCCGTCTACCGGGACCGCCGGGCCCGGCTGCAGCGGCTGCTGGACGAGCACCGCGCCGGGGACGCACCCGCCGCCTGGGGCGACCCGCGGTACCGCGCGTGCGGGCGGTGCGACGTGTGCGCCCCCGAGCTGGAGGCGCGCCGGGACGTGCTGCTGGTCGCGGGCGTGCGGACGACCCAGGCGGCGCGGCTGCGGGACGCGGGCGTCCGCACGATCGAGGACCTGGCCGCGCGCGCGGAGCCGGTCGACGGCGTCGGCACGGAGACGCTCGCGACGCTGCGCGCCCAGGCGGCGTTGCAGTCGCGGCAGGACCACCGGGACGGGTCGGTGCTGGTCGACGTGTTCGACACCCGGCCGATCGGCGCGCTGCCGGCCCCCGACCCGGGCGACGTGTTCTTCGACTTCGAGGGCGACCCGCTCTACTCGGCCGGGGAGGTGGGCGCCGACGGGCAGCCCGCCGCCTGGGGCCTGGAGTACCTGTTCGGCCTGGTCGAGGCGCCGGCCGCCCCGGGCGCGGATGCGCCGTTCCGGGCGTTCTGGGCGCACGACCGGGCGCAGGAGCGGCAGGCGCTCGTCGACTTCCTCGCGTACGTGCGCGAGCGCCGCGCCGCGCACCCGGGGATGCACGTGTACCACTACGCCCCGTACGAGAAGACCGCCCTCCTGCGCCTCGCCGCGCGGCACGGCGTGGGCGAGGCGGAGGTCGACGAGCTGCTGCGCGCCGGGGTGCTGGTCGACCTGTACGCGACGGTGCGCGGGTCGCTGCGCACCGGGCAGCGCTCGGCCTCGCTGAAGAAGCTCGAGCCGCTCTACATGGCCGCGCAGCGCACGGGCGAGGTCACCACGGCGGGCGACTCGATCGACCAGTACGCCCGGGCGTGCGCGCTGCGGGACGCCGGGGACGACGCGGGCTGGCGCGCGGCGCTGGCGGCGATCGCGGACTACAACGCGGACGACTGCGAGTCGACGCGGCGGCTGCGGGACTGGCTGCTCGCGCGCGCCGCCGAGGCGGGCGTGCGCCCGCGGCCGCACGTGCCGGCGGCCCCCGGTGCGGGCCCCGGGGCGGCGGGCGACGCGGGCGACGACGCCCCCGAGCACGACGCGCTGGCCGCAGCCCTCGCCGCGTATGCCGACGACCCCGCGCACCGCGCCGGCACGGCGGTCCCGGGCCGGCGCACCCCCGACCAGCAGGCCGTCGCGCTGCTCGGCGCCGCACTCGGCTACCACTGGCGCGAGCAGAAGCCGTTCTGGTGGGCGCACTTCGACCGGCTGTCCGCCGACCCCGCGGACTGGACCGACCCGCGGTCGACGTTCGTCGCGGAGCGCGCCGAGGTCGTGACGGACTGGCACACCCCGCCGCGGGCCCGCACCCGGCAGCGGGTGCTGCGGCTGACCGGGCGCCTGGAGCCCGGCAGCGAGCTGCGCGCCGGCGCGACCTGCTTCGGGCTGTTCGACGGCCCGGCGCCGGCGCACGCGCAGGTCCCCCGCCACGCCACCCGCGGGTACGCCCCCGGCTTCACCGTGCTCGACGTGACCGCGGCCGGCGACGGGCCCGCCGCGCGCGACGAGCTGCTGGTGTCCGAGCGGCTGCAGGCCGCCTGGGCGCCGCACGACCGGCTGCCGATGGGCCTCGGCCCCACCCCGCCCCCGCCGACCGGGACGATCGCCGCGGCCCTGCGCGGCCTGGCGGACCGCGTCGCCGCGGGGCTGCCCGCCGTCCCGCGCCAGGCGGCCCTCGACCTGGCGCGCCGGCTCCCGCCGCGCACCCGGTCGGGCCGGCCCCTGCCCGTCCCCGACGACGGCCCGGACGGCACGGTCACCGCGATCACCGCCGCCCTGCGCGACCTCGACGGCTCCTACCTCGCGGTGCAGGGGCCGCCCGGCACCGGGAAGACCTACACCGGGTCGCACGTGATCGCCGCGCTGGTCGCCGAGGGCTGGCGGGTCGGCGTCGTGGCCCAGTCCCACGCGGTGGTGGAGAACCTGCTCGCGAAGGTCGTCGACGCGGGCGTGGCCCCCGCCGCGGTCGGCAAGAAGCCGCGCCCCGGCGCCACGACGCCCCCCGCCTGGACCCCGCTGACGGACACCGCCGCGTTCGCGCGGTTCGCCGCCGCGCAGGCCGGCGGTCTCGTGCTCGGCGGCACGCTGTGGGACCTCACGCACCCCGACCGGCTGCCCGCGGGCGGGCTCGACCTGCTCGTGGTCGACGAGGCGGGCCAGTTCTCCCTGGCGAACACGTTCGCGGCGTCCGCGGGCGCGCGGAACCTGCTGCTGCTCGGCGACCCGCAGCAGCTGCCGCAGGTGTCGCAGGGCCACCACCCCGAGCCGGTCGACACGTCCGCGCTGGGCTGGCTCACGGACGGGCACGACACCCTGCCCCCGCACCTGGGGTACTTCCTCGACGCCACCTGGCGGATGCACCCGGACCTGTGCGCCCCGGTGTCGGAGCTGGCCTACGACGGGCGGCTGCACGCGGTGCCCGCCGCGGCGGCCCGGCACCTCGACGGCGTGCCCGCGGGCGTGCGGACGGTGCTGGTCGACCACGACGGCAACGCGGTGTCGAGCGTCGAGGAGGCGGAGCGGGTGGTCGCCGAGATCCGCGCGATGGTCGGGCGCACCTGGACCGCGGACGGCGCGGCGCGCCCGCTGGCCCCGGAGGACGTGCTGGTCGTCGCCGCGTACAACGCCCAGGTGTGGACGCTCACCCGGGCCCTCGCGGCGGCGGGGCTCGACGGCGTCCGGGTGGGCACGGTCGACCGGTTCCAGGGGCAGGAGGCGCCGGTCGTGCTCGTCTCGCTCGCCGCGTCGACGCCCGAGGACGTGCCGCGCGGGATGGAGTTCCTGCTGTCCCGGAACCGGCTCAACGTCGCGCTGTCCCGCGGGCAGTGGGCGGCCGTGGTCGTCCGGTCCCCGCGGCTGACCGACTACCTGCCCGCGGCGCCGGCGCAGCTCGCCGAGCTGGGGGCGTTCCTGCGGCTGAGCGGCGGGCCGGCCCCGGCGGAGGCCGCCGCCCGCGCGCCCGCGGCCGCGGGTGTCGGACCCGGCGCCTAGCGTGGGCGCATGGATGTCCTCGCGTGGCTCCTCGACGGCGACCCGGCGATCCGCTGGCAGGTCCTGCGCGACCTGACCGGCGCCCCGGCGGACGAGGTCGCGCGCGAGCGGGCCCGCGTGGCGCGTGAGGGCTGGGGCACCCGGCTGCTCGCCGCGCGGGACGAGGACGGGCTGTGGGCCGGCGGGGCCTGCTTCCCCGCGGGCTACCACGGCGAGGGGCCCGGCCAGCCGTGGACCGCCACGATGCACTCGCTCCAGACGCTCGGGCTGCTCGGGCTCGACCCGGCGGCGCCCGAGGCCCGGGACGCGATCGCGCTCGTGGCGCGGAACGGCCGGTGGGAGCACGACGGCCAGCGGTACTTCGACGGCGAGGTCGAGCCGTGCATCAACGGCCGCACCGTCGAGGCCGGCGCGGTGTTCGGGGTCGACGTGTCCGGCGTGGTGGACCGGCTGCTCGCGGAGCAGCTCGCCGACGGCGGCTGGAACTGCGAGGCCGAGAACGGGTCCGTGCGGTCGTCGTTCGACACCACGGCGTGCGTGCTGGAGGGGCTGCTGGCGTTCGAGCGGGCCGGCGCCGACCCGGACCCCGGCCGCCTCGCCGCCGCCCGGGACGCCCGGCGGCGCGGCGAGGAGTACCTGCTGGAGCGCGGCCTGCTCCGCCGGCTGAGCACGGGAGAGGTCGTCGACCCGGCCTACCTCGACCTCGCGTTCCCGTTCTACTGGCACTACGACGTGCTGCGGGCGCTCGACCACCTGCGCGCCGCCGGGGCCCCGCCGGACCCCCGGACGGCCGAGGCGGTCGCGCACGTGCGGTCGCGGCGGCGGCCGGACGGGCGCTGGGCCCTCGACCGGGTGCACCCGGGGGCGGTGCACTTCCCCCTGGACGGCGGGGCCGGCGACCCGAGCCGCTGGATCACGCTCCGGGCGCTGCGCGTGCTGGCCTGGGCGGACGCCGGGTCCGCGGCCGGCTAGCGGGCCGGGTCCGCCCCGGGCGGCACGGCCGCGGCGTCGTCACCGGCCGGGTCCCGCCGCGCCCGCCGGTCGAGCAGCGCCCGCCCCGGCACCACCACGGCGAGCACCAGCGCCGCGCCGAGCACGGTGAGCCCCACCCGCTCCAGGTCGGTGGCGAACGGCTCCCCCGTGCCCGAGGTCAGCAGGATCACCGTCAGCGTGAGCAGCGCCGCGTACTGCGCGTACGGCCGCGCCAGGTTCGCCCACGCGGCGGCGAGCGCGCACAGCACCCCGAGCACCGTCAGCACCCGGTCGTCGGGCACCACGGCCACGAGCAGCGCGGCGGCGAACCCGCCGGCCAGGGTGCCCGCGACCCGCGCCCCGGCGCGGCTGCGGAGCCGGTCGTACCGGGGGTGCAGGACGACGAGGACCGTGAGCAGCACCCACCACGCGTGCGAGTCGGGGAACCAGCGCATGCAGACGGCGGTGGCCACCGCCATGAGGGGCACGAGGACGATCCCGTACAGCCGGGCGCCCCGCGCCGTCTCCCCCGGCGGCCGCGGCACGCGCCAATGGCGGCCGAGGGTGGTCAGCACCAGCGCGGTCCACGCGCCGCCGAGCGCGACGAAGCCCGCGGCGACGAGCACGCGGGCCGGCGTCACCGGGTCGCCGGGCGCGATCCCCAGCGCCGCGGACGCGGGCGGGGAGACCAGGGCCAGGGCCAGCGGCGTCGCCGCCGTCGTGCCCAGGAGCAGCCCGCCGGACCGCGAGCCCCACGCCACGGCGGCGCACGCCGCCGCCATGACCAGCGCGCCCGCCCACGGCCACGGGCTCACCGCGGTGCCCACCGCCGTCGCCGCCGCCGCGAGTCCCGCGCCGAGCCACGCGAGACGCGGCGCCAGCAGGAAGCCGCCGAGCGTCGGCGGCAGCGCGAGGAACACCAGGTAGGCCTCGGCGTGCCAGGGCGACGCGGCGACGGCGGCCGCGGGCAGGAGCAGGAGCAGCGCGGCGCCGACCAGGCGGGCGCGCGGGGGCCGGCGGTCGTCCACCGCGCCACGCTAGCGCCGCCGGACTCTCACCCCGCCCGGGTGAGCCGGTCAGCGAGCCGCCCGGGGGACAGTGCAGTGCGGGCACGCCGTGCCCGGACCCGGACCGGCGCGCCGCACGCCGCCGCACGAGGAGGACGAGCGATGACGACGTTCACGGCCTGGAAGTTCGACACCCCCGAGGGCGCCGAGCGCGCGCGGGGCGCCCTGCGCGACGCCCAGGGCGAGGGGATCGTCACCGTCGTGGACTCGGCGGTGGTGTCCTGGCCCGAGGGCGAGAAGCGCCCCGAGCTGCACCACCACCACGAGGGCGGCAAGCACGCGGCGGGCTGGGGAGCGCTGTGGGGCCTGCTGGTCGGCGGCCTGTTCTTCGTGCCCCTCCTCGGCGCCGCGGCCGGCGCGGGCATCGGCGCCCTCGCCAAGTCGGTCGAGGGCGTCGGGATCGACGAGAAGGACCTGATCAAGCTCCGGGACGAGACCACCGAGGGCACCTCGGTGCTGCTCGCGGTCACCCAGGACGGCGACCTCGACCGGCTGGGCGAGCGGTTCCACGGCCTGGGCTCCCGGCTGGTCGCCACGAACCTGACCGAGGCCGAGAAGAGCCTGCTGCTCGAGACGTTCGGCTGAGCGGTCCGCCGTGACCGGCACCGAGGCGCTCACCCGGCCCCGGCTGGTCCGGCGCCGCGCGGGTCACCTGTACGGCCTGGTCGTCACCGGGTCGGTGCTCGCGGCCGCGCCCGACTCGATCGGGCTCGCGCGGCTGGCGCTCGCCCTGCTGGGCACGCTGGTCGTGTACTGGGCCGCGGAGAGCTACGCGCACTGGACGGCGACGCGCACGCTGCTGGGGCGCAGCCTGCACGGCGAGGAGCGGCGGGAGGTCGTGGCCGACGGCCTCCCGCTCGTCGCCGCCTGCCTGGTGCCGGTGGCGGTGCTGCTGGCAGAGGCGGTCCTGGGGGTCGCGCCCGGCACCGGGGTGCGGATCGCGCTGCTGACGAACACGGCGCTGCTGGTCGGCGTCGGCTGGCGGATGGCCACGTCGGGCGGCGTGCGGGGGTTCGCCCGGGTCGCCAACTCCGTCGGCGTCGGGCTGCTCGGCGTCGCGATGGTGGCGCTCAAGTACGCGCTGCACCACTGACCGGGCGGGGCGCCCCCGCTCCCGCGGCTCCTCAGCTCAGCAGCCCCAGCGACCGCCCCCGCGCCACCGCCGCCCGCCGGGTCTGCACGTCGAGCTTCCGGTAGAGCGACTTCAGGTGCGCCTTGACGGTGTTCACCGAGACGAACAGCTCCTCGGCGATCTCGGTGTTGCTCGCCATGCTCGGCAGCGCGGCGAGCACGCTGAGCTCGCGGTCGGTGAGCGGCACCGGCAGCGGCTCGGGCTCGGGCGCGGGCTCGGGGGCGCCGACGTGCGCCACCAGGGCCGCCGCCAGGGCGTCCGACCGCTCCGGCAGCACCCGCGCGAGCGCGGCGCGCCCCGCGGCCCCCGGGACCACGAACGGCCGGATCACGAGCTCGGTCGCGGCCACCGCGAGCGCCCGGCGCGCGAGGTCGTCCGCCAGCCGCGGGGCGCCGCGCTCCTCCGCGAGGCCGGCGAGCAGCAGGCACGCCTCGCTCTGGGTGAGCACCTGCCCGGTGTCCGCCGCCCAGCCGGCCGCCACCCGGGCGTGCCGCAGCGCCGCCGGGGTGTCGCCGTGCGCGAGGGCCCGGCGCGCGGCGACCAGCGCCTCCAGCGGCGAGGCGATCCGGGCGTCCGCCGGCGCGGCCGCGGCGTCCGATCCGGTGAGGGCCGCGAGCTCCGCGGCCGCGCGCAGCCGGAGCCCGGCGACCAGGGCCGGCACCGGGCCGGCGGGCCGCTCGACGGACAGCGCGTGCGCCGCCGCGCGCACCCGGCCGCGCCCCAGGGCCGCGAGCGCCTGCACGGCGTGCAGGGCCGCCACGCACCACGGGTCGTCGCCGGCATCGGTCGCGGCGAGCCCGTAGGCGACGGCGCGGTCGGCGTTCCCCCAGCGGGCCCGCAGCAGCGCCACCCAGGCGAGCGCGGCGTAGGCGGGCCGGACGTGCGCGTACCCGGTCCAGCCCGATGCCACCGCGACGTCGACCGCCTCGCGCGCCGCCCGCTCCGCGGCGTCCAGCCGGCCGAGCACCGCGAGCGCCATCGAGAGCCCGGCCCGGGAGCTGAGCGACGTGAGGTCGACGGCGTCCGGGTCCTCCGCGACCGACGCGGCGAGCTCCCGGTGCGCCCCCACCGCGTCGCCCTGCCAGAGCAGCGCCCCGCCCCGCAGGTCGTGCGCCGAGCGCAGGTACGGTAGGTACGCCGGGAACGGCCAGGGCGCCTGGGCGAGCGCCTCGAGCGCCGCGACGGCGCCGCTCCCCTGCCCCGCGACGTCGCCGGTCCCCCGGGCGGCGGCCGCGTCGAGCAGGTCGGCCAGCACCCGGGCGGCCACCGGCGGGCGGCCCGCGTGCGCCGCGTCGTGCTGCGCGAGCGTCCGGATCCGCGCCACGTGCGCCCGGCACGCCGGGTAGGCGCGGTCCACCTGGGCGAGCGCCGCGGCGCACAGCTCGCTCCACGCGGCCGGCGGCGCCTCGTCGTACGGCAGCCGGAGCAGCGCCTGGCGCACCGCCTCCCGGTTCGGCGTGACCAGCAGCGGGGCGGCGGCCTCGGCGACCACGCGGCCGACCAGCTCGCCGTCCTCCGCCTCGGTGGCGTGGTCGAGCGCCGCCACCGGGTCGCCGTGCCGCAGCAGCCACCGCGCGGCGCAGGCGTGCGCGTCCTGGTGCCCCTCGGGGTCCCGGACCCGCAGCGTGGTGTGCAGGATCTCCCGGAGCAGCGGGTGGTACCGCAGGGACGCGCCGGCCGGCGCGACCGGCCCGACGAAGTCGTGCGCCGCGGCGAGCGCGTCGTGCAGCCGGCCGGCGGGCGCGCCCGGGCTGAGCGCGCGCGCGAGCTCCGGGCTGAACGTCGGCACCACGCTGGACCGGAGCAGGAACGACCGCACCGCGCCGGGCTGCCGGTCCACCACCTCGTCGACCAGGTAGTCCGCGACCGCGCGGTCGTCCGCCAGCGCGTCCGCCACGTCCTCCTCCGTGGGCGGCTCGCCCCCGCCCTGCAGCCGGGCGAGGCGGCCGAGCGCGATCCGGACGCCGGTCGGCCAGCCCTGGGTGCGCTCGAGCACGAGCCGGGCCTGCTCCGGCGTGACGTCGACGCCCTCGACCTCCCCCAGCGCCCGCACGTCCGCCACGGTGAACGCGAGGTCCTCCGCCTCGAGCACGGTGGCCCCGCGCCGCCCGATCGGCGGCTCCGACCGGCTGAGGACCAGCAGCCGCAGCGGCACGTCGGCGGCCAGCAGGTCGCGGACCGTCTGCACGACGGTGTGGTGCCGGATCACGTCGAGGTCGTCGACCACCAGCGTCGTCTCGGTGGGCAGCGACTCCAGGCCGCGCATCCACCGGGCCACGAACGCCGGCGTGCTCGTGGGCGGGACGCGGAGCCGGGCGAGCGGGTGGTCCGCCGGCACCGCGCCGCTCGCGCGCAGCGCCTCCAGCACCCGGCTGGCGAGCGCCTGCGGCACGGTGTCCCGCGGCTCGAGCGACAGCCAGGCCACCGGGCCGGGCCGGGACGCCGCCCAGGTCGCCACGGCCGTGGTCTTGCCCCAGCCGGCGCCGGCCGCCACGACGGTCAGCCGGGCGTCGCCGTCCCCGTCGAGCAGCTTGTCCACGGCGGGGCGCCGCACCGTGCGCGCGGCGGACGGTCGCAGGGTGCGCTGCTCCGGCGTCCGGACGGCGAGACTCCCGGTTCCCCTGCCCGGTGGCTCGCGCAGTTCCCGTCCGGCGCCCCTCCCCGGGGAGCCCATGGCCGCAACGTATACCCGGCCGTCGCGGTCCCGGGAGGGGTTGCGGGGCGACCCACCCCCGGCGGGTGAGACCCGTCGTCCGGGCCTCCCCGGGGCCCCCGGAGCGGGTTCCGGTGCGTCCACCCGCGGCGGGTGATGCCCGCCCGACCAGCCCCGACGAGCGTAGGCACCGGGTTCGCGGGGGCGGCCCCGCCCGGGACGCCCGGGCGCCGCGGAGCGCAGGAGGCAGTCGTGGAGACCGCGATCGAGGACATGGGCCCGGTGGACTACCTGGTCGTCGAGTTCCCGGAGAACCGCCTGGACGGCGAGGCGTTCCCCCTGCTGATGGACCTGGTCGACCGGGGCGTCGTCCGGGTCCTCGACCTGGCGTTCGTGGCCAAGGCCGACGACGGCACGGTCACGGGGATCGACCTGCGCGAGCTGGACGCCACCGGCGACTTCGACGTCACCGTGCTCGAGGGCGCGTCGTCGGGGCTGCTCGGCGACGACGACCTGGCCGAGGCGGCGGCGGCGCTGGCGCCCGGCGCCGCGGCCGGGGTGCTCGTGTACGAGAACGCGTGGGCGGCGCCGTTCGCGTCGGCGCTCCGGCGCGGCGGTGGCCAGCTGGTCGCGAGCGGGCGGGTGCCGGTCCAGGCGCTGCTCGCGGCGCTCGACGCCACCGAGGTCTGACGCGGCGCCGGCGCCGGACGGCACGACACGGCACGACACGACACGGCACGACCCAGGCACGACGAGGACACCACCACAGGACACGAGGGACGAGGAGGGGACCATGCCCGGACTGCTGCGAGGGGTGGCCAGGACGGCCGTGATCGCCGGGACCGCGAGCGCGGTGTCGGGCCGGGTGCAGCGGCGCCAGCAGGGCCGCTGGGCCGAGCAGGACGCCCGCGCCGCGCAGGCCCAGTACGCCCAGGCGGCGGTGCCGCCCGAGTACGGCCCGCCGGGGTACAGCCAGGAGCCGCCCTACCCGGCGGTGCCCGCGGGGTCGCCGGCGCAGGACGCCGCGGACGCGCGGATCGCGCAGCTGCGCGACCTGGCCCGGCTGCGGGACGAGGGCGTGCTGACGGCGGAGGAGTTCGCCGCGCAGAAGGCCCGCATCCTGGCGAGCTGACCGGCCAGGAGCCACCCGCGCCGACCCCTGCCGGCGCGGGTGGCTCCGCCACGTCCGGCCGCGCGCGGGTGGCGCTGCCACGTCCGCACGGACGCCGAGATGGCAACTCTCGGCTGTCACGGGGCCGTCCGGCACAGCCGAGAGTTGCCGTCTCGGCGAGGGTTCGGCGGGCGAGGACGGTCCCGCACCCGAGGGCGGGTCACGCCGCGCGGGCCGGCGCCGCCGCGGCGCGGCGCATGCGCAGCGCGTTCGCCGCACCCAGCGCGCCGGCCACCAGGGGCACCAGCAGCGCGGCCTGGAGCGCGCGCGGCCGCACCTCCTCGTTGATCCGCACCACCTCGGCCGCGGCCGCCGGCGGCTCGTCCGCGAGCAGCGCCTGGAGCTGGGTGGTGCTCATCAGCTCGGCGTCCTCGTCGAGCGCCGCCGCCACCCGCTCCTGGTCGGCCGGCGCCAGCACGGCGCTCGCGCGCGCCTGGGCGGTGAACCCGGCGGACAGCGTGGCGAGCAGCACCGCGCCCGCGAGCGCCAGGCCGAAGGACAGCCCGAACGACCCGCCGGCGGAGTTCACGCCCGCGGCCTCGCTCACCCGCTCCTCCGAGACCGGCGACAGCGTGTAGTCGTTGAGCTGCGAGACGAGCAGCCCCAGCCCGCAGCCCGCCACGACCAGCGGCGCCGCGAGCGCCCACCCCGACCCGGCGCGCGGCACGATCGGCAGCAGCGCCGCGATCCCCGCCACCAGCAGCAGGAACCCGCCGAGCACCACCCGGTGCGCCGGCCACCGCCCCGCGCGCCGGCTCATGGTCAGCGCGACGACGAACATGCTGAGCGACAGCGGCGCGAGCGACAGGCCGGCCGCCATCGCGTCGTACTCCAGGACCAGCTGCAGGAAGATCGGCAGCGCGATCATCGCCCCGCCGAGCGCCACCTGCTGCAGGAGCTGCTGGGAGACGCCGATCCGGAACCGCGGCGCGCGGAACAGCCCCGGGTCGATCAGCACCGCCCGCCCGCGCCGGGACCGCCGCACCAGCCACCCGGCCAGGCCCGCGAGCGCCAGCACCCCGACCGCGAGCAGCAGCCCGACCGACTCGGCGCCCTCCTGCCAGGCGAGCACCCCCAGCACGAGGCCGCCCATCCCGGCGGCGGACAGCAGGGCCCCGACGACGTCGATCTCCCGCGACCCCGTGTACGGCACGTCGCGGACCAGCCGGATGCCGGACAGCACGACGACGATCACCACCAGCTCCAGCCCGAAGGCGACCCGCCAGGACAGGTACGTGGTGATGAAGCCGCCCAGCAGCGGCCCGACCGCCGCGGCGATCGAGGCGGCGGCGCCGACCAGGGCGTACACCCTCTTCTGCGCGGTCCCGGTGAAGTTGCCGTGCACCAGCGACTGCATCGCGGGCAGCAGCAGCGACGCGCCGAGCCCGCCGACGACCGCCCACAGCACGACGACCGCGGTCAGGCTCTGCGCGAACGTCATCGCGGCCGCGCCGACGGCGTAGCCGAGCAGCCCGAGCACGTACGCCCGCTTCCGCCCGACGAGGTCGCCGACCTTGCTGCCGACCAGGATGAACGCCGCCGACACCAGCGCCTCGAGCGCGATCGCCGACTGCACCCCGCTGACCGTGGTCCCGAGGTCGCGCACGACGGCGGAGATCGACACGTTCATCAGCGAGGTGTCGACGACCAGCACGAACATCGCGAGCGCGAGCAGCACCGCCAGCCGGCGCTCGGTGCGGCCGAGCGCCTCGGCGGGGGCGGTCACCGGACCACGGCGCCGGCCGGGACCTCCGCCCCGTCCCGCCGCGCCGCCAGCCGCGCCCCCCAGCGCAGCAGCTCGGCGACGACCAGGTACCCGAGCACGGCCAGCAGGCAGACGCCCCACTGCTGCGGCGACAGGTTCGTGGTGCCGAACAGCCGCTGCAGCAGCGGGATCGACGTCACCAGCACCGTGAGGCCGAGCACGACGAGCACCAGCGTCACGAACCGCGCGTTCGCCACGGTCTCCGCGCGCAGCACGCTCCGGTACCGGTCCCGCCACTCCGCGGCGACCACGACGTGCACGAGGGACATCGCGGTCAGCCCCATGGTCGTGGCGACCAGCAGCCCGTACCGCGGCTCGGCCCACGCGACCACGAGCAGGACGGCCACCGCGACCAGCACCCCGTCGACGCCGAGCCGCGCCCCCAGCGCGCGGCCGAGCACGGGCGCGTCCGCGGCCCGGGGCGTGCGGCGCATGAGGTCGGAGGCCGGCGCGTCGAACCCGAGGCCGATCGCCAGCACCACGTCGATCGCGAAGTTGATCCACAGGATCTGCAGCGGGGACAGCGGCACGCCGTTCGCCACGGTGAACACCCCGGCCCCGACGAACGTGAGGATGAACCCGACCAGCACCACCATCTGGAACCGGATGTACCGCATCAGGTTGTCGTACAGCCCGCGGCCGCGCTCCACGGCGGTGACGATCGTGGCGAAGTTGTCGTCGGTCAGGATCATCTCGGCGGCGTCCTTGGTGACCTCGGTGCCCGTGATCCCCATCGCCACGCCGATGTCGGCCCGGGTCAGGGCGGGCGCGTCGTTCACGCCGTCGCCGGTCATCGCGACCACCTGGCCCCGGCGCTTGAGCACGTCGACCAGCCGGACCTTGTCCTGCGGCGCGACCCGCGCGACCACGCCGATGCCGTCGACCTCGGCCTCCAACCGCTCGTCCGGCATCGCGGCGAACTCGGCCCCGGTGAGCGCGCGGCCCTCGATGCCGAGCTGGCCGGCGATCGCCGCCGCGGTGGTGACGTGGTCGCCGGTGATCATCCGGACCCGGATGCCCGCGTCCTTGCACGCCGCGATCGCGTCCCGGGCCTCCTTGCGCGGCGGGTCGACGATCCCGACCAGCGCCAGGAGCTCCAGGCCGTCGACCAGGTCGAGCAGCTCCCCGGCCAGGTCCGCCTGCCCGACGTCCTTCTGCGCGAGCGCCAGCACCCGCATGCCCTCCCCGGCCAGCGCGTCGTTCTCCGCCTCGACCCGCGAGCGCAGGTCGCCGATCGGCCGGGTGCTGCCGTCGGCGTCGCGGTAGTGCGTGGCCCGGGCGAGCAGCACGTCCGGGGCGCCCTTGACGTAGCAGCGCACGGCCGCGACCCCGTCGACCTCGACCTCGTGGAACGTCGCCATCAGCTTGTACGCCGCGTCGAACGGGACCTCCGCCACGCGCGGGTGGGCCAGCCGGGTCTCCTCGACGTCGAGGCCCCCCTTCGCGGCGAGGACGACCAGCGCGCCCTCGGTGGGGTCGCCGACCAGGTCGCCGTCGCGGACCGTCGCGTCGCTCGCGAGCGCCATCGGCAGCAGGAACGGCTCCAGCCGGACCTCGGGCCCGCCGCCGGTCGCGAGGATGCGCCCGGTGGTCGCGTAGCCCTCCCCGTCGACCCCGTACCGCCGGCCGGCGAGCACGAGCCGCCGCGCCGTCATCTGGTTGAGCGTGAGCGTGCCGGTCTTGTCCGAGCAGATCGCCGACGTGGCGCCGAGCGTCTCGACCGAGCGCAGCCGCTTGACGATCGCCCCGGCGCCCGCGAGCTCCCGGGTGCCGAGGGACAGCAGCATCGTGACGACCGCGGGCAGGCCGGTCGGGATCGCGGCGACGGCGAGGCTGATGCCGACCAGGAACAGCGTGTCGAAGTCCTCGCCGCGCGCCAGGCCGAGCACGATCACGAGCACCAGGGCCACCGCGGCCATCAGCGTGATGATCACCGTCAGCCGGTTGAGCTGCCGGGTGAGCGGGGTCTCGTCGGTCTCGACCGCGCCGAGCATCCCGGAGATGCGGCCGACCTCGGTGGCCATGCCGGTCGCCGTAACCACCATCTCGCCGCGGCCGCGGGTCACCTGCGCGTTCATGTACGCCATGTCGACGCGGTCGCCCAGCGGCACGGCGTCGCCGGTGACCGGGTCGACCGACTTGGGCACCGGGGTGCTCTCGCCGGTGAGGCCGGCCTCCTCGATCTCGAGCGACGCGGCGACGACGAGCCGGCCGTCGGCGGGCACCTTGTCCCCCGCCTCGAACCGCACGAGGTCGCCGGGCACCAGCTGCTCGGCCGGCACCTGGAGCACCTGGCCGTCGCGCAGCACCCGCGCCGTCATCACCAGCATGGTGCGCAGCGCCGCGACGCTCTCCGCCGCCTTGCCCTCCTGGTGCAGACCCATCAGCGCGTTGACCACCGTCAGCGCCAGGATCACGAGCCCGGTGCCGAGGTCGCGCAGCGCCACCATGCTCACCACGGCGGCGCCCACCAGCACCAGCTGCATCAGGTCCGCGTACTGGCGCGCGAACGCCCGCCACTTCGGCTCGGGCTTCTCCTCCGCCAGCGCGTTCGGCCCGTGCTCCCGCAGCCGCTCGGCCGCCTGGTCCGCCGTCAGCCCGCGCGCCGGGTCGACCCCGAACGCCGCGCACGTCTCCGCCACGGTCGCGGCGTGCCACTCCCGCGCCGGCACCTGGGTCGTCGTCATGTCGCCACCCGTCGCCGCGTGGGCGCCCGGCGGCGCCCCCTCGACCACCGTCGTCGGGGCCCCGACGGACGGGCGTCACCCGGGGCGGGTGATCGGGGCCGCGCTCACCCCCGGCGGGTGTGACGCCGCAGGTCCGGAGCCGGGCAGCGTGGTCACCGGGCCGGTCACGGACGGGGTCGGCCGCGGCTCGAGCGGAGGGTGGGACCCGTGAACGACTTCTGGGACTGGTTCTGGCTGATGATCTGGTGGTTCCTGTTCGTCGCCTACCTGGTGCTGCTGTGGCAGATCTGCGGCGACCTGTTCCGCGACCGCGACCTCAGCGGCTGGTGGAAGGCGCTCTGGATCGTCGCGCTGATCGTGGTGCCGTGGCTGTCCATGCTCGTCTACGTGATCGCACGCGGCCGGGGCATGGCGGAGCGGCACGCGGCGGCGATCGCGAGCGCGCGCCGGGAGACGGACGCGTACATCCGCCAGACGGCCGGCAGATCGCCGGCCGACGAGATCGCCGACGCCAAGGCCCTGCTGGACCAGGGCGTCATCGACACCGAGGAGTTCGGCCGCCTGAAGGCGCGGGCCCTCGCGGCGTGACCGCCGGACCCGCGGCGGGCACCCCGCCGAGATAGGACCGTCCCGCCGAGATAGGGCCTCCCACGGACCTATCTCGGCGCGGAGGTCCTATCTCGGCGACCGGGCGCGCGGGCGTGGGGCGCGCGCGAGCGGGCGTCAGCGCAGCAGGCCCGTCAGGACGCGCTCGGCGTCCGAGCCGGCCGGCACCGGCAGGTCGAGGGCCGCGTCCCCGGACCGCAGGGTCACCACCACCACGTCCGCGTAGACCGGGTGCGGCACGGCGCGCACGTCGGTGAGCCGCTCCAGCGGCAGCACCACCCGGGATTCGGAGTGCACCGGCGTGCGGCCGCGCGCGAGCCACGCCCGGCGGCCGAACACCTGCAGCTCGCGCCCGTCCGAGGCGACGACCGCCGCGTGCACCGTCATCGGGTGCAGCAGGTGGACCGCCCGGGACACGCCGCCGCGCAGCGGCAGCACGGTGCGCCGGGGGTGCGCCGCCAGCGCCCGCAGCCCGGGCTCGCGGTCGGCGACCTCGCGGTACGCCGAGACCAGGCCGATCTCCTTCTCCCCCAGCGCCCGGCGGTCGAGCCGGCCGAGCCCGGGCGCGCCCGCCGTGGGGTCCCGCGGCGCCGGGTCGCCGGACGTCGGCACCGGCCAGGCGAGCGCGCGGAGCGTGTCGACGAACCCCTCGACCACGTCGGCCGAGGAGCCGCTGAACCGCACGGCGACCGACGGGCCGGCGAGCACGTGCACCGTGAGCCGCCCGTCGAGCAGGTCGACGCTCGTCCCGACCGCGGCGACCTGGTCGTAGGGCACCTCGACGACGTCGTAGCCCCGGCCCGCCGCGGTCCGGCGGGTGGCGGCGCGCCCGCGGGCGGCCGCGTCGCCGCCGGTCCGCCGGCTCAGCGCGGTGAACCGGTCCGGCCCGAGCACCAGGAGGTGGTCGTAGAGGTCCATGTCCGGGGTGGCGTCCCGGCGCGCGATGTCGCGCGGCACCTTGAGCACCAGCCGGCTGCCCGCCAGGTCCACCGGGTGGTCCCGGTAGAGCGGCGGGACCTCCTCCGCCGTGCGCACCGGGTCCACCCACGGGCCGAACGCGTCGTACTCGGGCGTGCTCGGTGCGTCGCCCCCGCCCTGGTCCTGCCGCCGCGCCGTCGCCGCGTTCATGGTCCGCCTCCTCGCGCCGGGGCCGGTCGCCCCCTCCCCCAGCATCCTCCTCCGCGCCCCCGTCTGCAGGTCCCAGGGGCTTCCGCGCGGGACACGAACCGCGCCATGATGCCGCCGGGGAGCCCGTCGCGGCAGGACCGCGCGCCGGCTCCCCGGGTGCCACCGTGCGAGACCGCGACACACGTCCCGCCGACCCCCCGAGGCTGCGCTCACCGTCCGTCCCACCACCCCACCACCCTGGGAGCACCTCATGACCGCACCGCTGCCCGCCGGCGCCCCGGACACGATCGTCCTGGTGCACGGCCTCTGGATGACCCCCCGCTCGTGGGAGCACTGGGTCCCGTACTACGAGGCGAAGGGTTACCGGGTGCTCGCGCCCGCCTACCCGGGCTTCGAGGTCGAGGTCGAGGCCCTGCGCGCCGACCCGTCCGTCATCGCCGCCCTCACCGTGCCCGAGACCGTCGACCACCTCGCCGGCGTGATCGAGGCGCTGGACGCGCCGCCGATCATCATCGGGCACTCGTTCGGCGGGACCCTGACCCAGCTGCTGCTGGCCCGCGGGCTCGGCGCCGCCGGGGTCGTCATCGACTCGGCACCGACCGAGAACGTGTACGTCACCCCGCCGTCCCAGCTGCGCTCGCTGCTGCCGGCGTTCACGCACCCGTCCACCCGGCACGAGGCGGTGTCGTTCACGCCCGAGCAGTTCCACTACGCGTTCGCGAACACGCTCAGCCGGGCGGACTCCGACGCCGCCTGGGAGCGGTACGCGATCGGCGCGCCGGGGTCCTGGCTGTGGGCGTACGGGCTGATCGCGAACTTCAAGCCCGGGCACCAGGAGACCTGGGTCGACTACGACGCGGACCGGGCGCCGCTGCTGTTCCTCGCCGGCGGGGAGGACCACATCATGCCTCCGTCGGTGAACCGCGGGAACGCGAAGAACTACGGCAGGTCGCCCGCCGTCACCGAGTACGTCGAGCTGCCCGGCCGGTCGCACTGGACCTGCGCCGAGCCGGGCTGGGAGGCCGTGGCCGACCGGGCGCTCGAGTGGGCCGCGGCGCACGCGGTCCGGCCGGCGGTCGAGGCGGGCTGAGGGACGCGACCCGCGGCGCGCCCCGGGTGCCCGACCGCCTCAGCGCTCGACCACCCACCCCGGCCGCCGCGGGTCGTCCACCCGCACCACCACGTCCGCGGCCCGCTCCGGGTCCGCTTCCGAGCGGTACCGCTCCTCGGCCGGCAGCCGCCACGCCTCCGCGGCCGGGGTGCGCCGGGCCAGCGTGTCCGGCCGCACCGCGAGGTGCACGGTGAGGTCCGCCGGCAGCCACCGCCCCAGCAGCAGGCCGCCGTCGAGCAGCAGCACCGTCCCCGGGGCGGTCGCCACCCGGGCGGCGCGCGCCGACCGCTCACGCGCCGCGTCCCACAGCGCGGGCAGGTAGCGGCCGTCGCCGCCCGGGCCGAGCGGGTCCAGCACCTCGCGGATCAGCGCGCCGGCGTCCAGCGCGTCGTCCAGCAGCGCGTCCGGGTCCTCGCGGCCGTGCTCGAACCGCACGCCCGCCGGGCGCAGGAAGTCGCCGGCCGCCACCCGGACCGCGGCG
>Ga0164306_10000160_pt1 | contig 24820 bp, 18 predicted proteins | sample Whisoiple_242_MG_FD_110213 | JGI IMG/M metagenome (GOLD analysis project Ga0164306, IMG submission 110213) | Soil microbial communities amended with fresh organic matter from upstate New York, USA - Whitman soil sample_242_MG | ecosystem: Environmental > Terrestrial > Soil > Unclassified >... | reverse complement strand
TGGTGGTGATGGTGATTTTCCTCTTTCTGCGCAATATTTCCGCCACCATCATTCCCAGCTTGGCGCTGCCCATGTCGATTGTGGGCACCTTCTCCGTGATGTATCTGCTGGGCTATAGCCTGGACAATCTTTCTTTGATGGCGCTCACGCTCACCGTCGGCTTCGTGGTGGACGACGCAATCGTGATGCTGGAAAACATTGTCCGCCACATGGAGATGGGCAAAAAACCGTATCAGGCGGCCGTGGAAGGCGCGCGCGAAATCGGCTTCACTATCATCTCCATGACCATCTCGCTGGCCGCGGTCTTTATTCCCGTGTTGTTCATGGGCGGGATCATCGGGCGTCTGCTGCATGAGTTCGCCGTGACCATTGGCGTGGCCATCCTGGTTTCGGGCTTCGTTTCGCTCACGCTCACGCCCATGTTGTGCAGCCGCTTTCTGCGCAGCACGCACAACCAGCCCCACGGACTGCTCTACCGGAAGACGGAAGCGATCTTCGATGGCATGCGCAACGGCTATGAATGGAGCCTGAAAAAAGTGATGGCGCATCCGCGCATCGCCATGGCGCTTTCGCTCGTGATACTGGCAGCGACTGGCTTCTTGTATGTGAATATCCCCAAGGGCTTTCTGCCCAGTGAAGACCAGGGACAGCTCTTTGCGTTTACTGAAGGCATTCAGGGCATCTCGTTTGAAGACATGATCCGCCACCAGCAGGAGGCGGCAAGGATTGTCGGCCAGAGCCCGTACGTGGCCAATTACATGTCCACCGTGGGCGGAGGCGGCGTGAATGCCGCGCTCAATTCCGGACGCATCTTCGCCCGGCTCACTGACCGCAAAAATCGGCCGCACGTCGACAAGATCATTGAAGAATTGCGGCCCAAGTTGATGCAGATTCCCGGCATCAACGTCTACCTGCAAAAGCTGCCGCCGATCCGCATTGGCGGCGCGCTCACCAAGAGCCAGTACCAGTTCACGCTGCAAAGTCCTGACACCAATGAACTTTATCAGTACGCGCCGCAACTGGAGCAGCGCCTGCGCGGGCTCCCGCAACTGCAGGACGTAACCAGCGACTTGCAGATCAAGAACCCGCAGGTTACGGTGACCATCAATCGCGATAAAGCGGCGGCGCTGAATGTTGATCCGCGCACGCTGGAAGACGCGCTCTATAGCGCTTATGGCTCGCGGCAGATCTCCACCATCTACGCGCCCAACAACCAATACAAAGTCATCATGGAACTGGAGCCGCAATACGCGCTTGATCCTTCCGCGCTCAGCATGCTCTATGTCCACTCCAAGACCGGGCAGCTTGTGCCCATGGGCGCGCTGGCCAGCTTTAAGAAAGAAGTGGGGCCGCTCACCGTCACGCACCTTGGTCAGCTTCCGGCGGTGACCGTCAGCTTTAACCTGAGACCGGGCGTAGCGCTGGGCGACGCCATCACCGCCGTCAATCGTGAAGCGGCGCAGGTCCTGCCGCAGACCATCAGCACCAGCCTTCAGGGCACGGCGCAGGCGTTTCAATCTTCATTTGCCGGGTTGGGCCTGCTTCTGCTGATGGCCATCCTGGTGATCTATATCGTGCTGGGAATTTTGTATGAGAGCTTCATCCATCCCATCACTATTCTTTCCGGCTTGCCTTCGGCCGGCGTGGGCGCGCTGCTCACGCTCAAACTGTTTCACACCGAGCTGAGCATCTATGCGTTCGTCGGCGTGATCATGCTGGTGGGCCTGGTCAAGAAAAACGCCATCATGATGATTGATTTCGCGCTGGACGCGCAGCGCGAAGAAGGCAAGAGCGCGATGGACGCCATCTACCAGGGCGCGCTGGTCCGCTTTCGCCCCATCATGATGACCACCATGGCCGCCCTGATGGGCACGCTGCCGATTGCAATCGGCTTTGGCGCCGGCGCCGAATCACGCCGCCCGCTTGGGCTCGCGGTGGTCGGCGGACTGATCTTCTCCCAGACGCTTACGCTCTACATCACGCCGATTTATTACGTCTACCTCGACAAGCTGGGGCCGGGACTGAAGAAACTGTTCGGCGGAAAGAAAGTGCAGCGGATGGAAGAGCGTGAGATGGAAGCGGTGGGAGGATAGAACTCCCATCAGACCAAGCTCCGCTTTCCATGTATCACTGCAGCAATCAATACTTGATCGCCTCCTATCCGATAGATGATGCGATAGCTGTATGCCAATAACTCTCGGACTTCTGGATCTTGAAACTCCGGAACTTCCCGTCCCAGATGAGGGAATCGCGAGAGCTTGCGTGTTAGCTTAACGATTTTTCTCACGACGACCTGTGCGTAGGCAGCGGAATCTGCGGAAATGAAAGTCGCGATCGATTCGACGTCTGCAAGCGCGCGAGATGACCAGACTACTCGGTGAGCCATTTGCTCAAGCGCAATTCAGCATCTTCTTGTGAGATCGCACCGTTTTCGCTTGCGTCTTGCAGTCCGCTTCTAACCTTTTCAAGCACGTAAAGATGATATTGAATGTCTTCCAGCGAGCAGTTGTCAGGCAACTTCTCCAGCATGGATCGGACTTCCTGTTTAGCGCTCATGATAGCTCTCAGCATACCACTACCGGCACCCGATTGAACCACACTGCGCCACCAGAAAGCACCGAAGGCCGCAGCTTCCGCCGCGGCCTTGGTAATTTTAAGGCGGACTTTCTCAACCGGCCTTGGCGGTAACCAGCGCGGGCTCCACCTCTGTTTTGGTCGGAAGCGGCATGGCGCGGACCACGAGTATGATCAAGGCCCCGAGGAAGGCCATTACCGCGGCACAGTAAAACACGGTGTTCCAGTTGCCGAATTTCTTGAAGAACAGGCCGGCAACCCAGCCGGCCATAATGGCAGCCACGCCCTTGGCCATGTAGAGGAAGCCGTAATTGGAGGTAGCATGGCTGGCGCCGTAGTAGTCGCCAATGATGGCCGGAAAGAGCGCGAACATGCTGCCCCAGATGAAATACAGGACCATCAGGGAGATGGTGAAGGCTTTTCCTGAAGTGCGGCCGACCAGAAGCACAGCGATAAGGCTGAAGGCCTGGAGTATATAGGGAATCAGCATGGCCATCTCGCGGCCGATGCGGTCAGAGATCCAGCCCCAGAAGATGCGGCCGGCGCCATTGGAAAGGCGTCCCACAGCGATGGCCGCGGTGACGGCGCCGGCGCTGATCTTGAAGAAATCGGCGACCTGGGCGGTCTGTATGGTAACCATGGAACCGCCGGTATTGATCATGACAAAAGAGAGGAACAACAGGTAAAAATGGGGCGTCTGCAACATCTGCAGGCTGTCAAACTGTTGCGTGTTGCGGCGCACCTTGGGCGAAACCGGCTTCTTGGCCGCGGTCGAGACGTGGAAGTCGGGCCCTGGATTATGGAGAAATTGCGCCGCGAGTATGATCAGCAGGCCCTGTCCGATGCCGGTATAGAAGAAGACCGTATGGTAGTTCGACGTCTTGACCATGTGGTCCACCAGTGGCTGGAGGAAGGAAAACACGGGCCACAGGTGCAACGGGGACGCGTTGAGGAAGAACCCGATGAACGGAATAAATAGCGCAGCGCCGGCGCCAAAGCCCGCGGTAATGAAACCGGAAACCGCGCCGCGCTTGTCCGGGAACCATTTCAGGGCTGTGGCGACGGACCCGCTATAGATGAAAGCCGCGCCAATGCCGGCGATGGAATAATAAATCTGGAGCCGGAGCAGCGTATCCGCATACCCCATGAACGTCCAGCCAAAACCCACCAGCAAACCGCCGATCGTCAGGAAGATTCGCGGTCCGAGCCGGTCAATCAGCCAGCCCTCCACCGGCGTCACCCAGGTTTCAAAAACCAGGAACAGACTCGCTGCCAGCGCAAGGCCCTCCTTCGCCCAGTCCTTGTGCGCAGCGCTAATCGACTTCGAAAACAAGGTCCAGGCATATTGCAGGTTTGCGATCATGATCATGCAGACGAGAGCGCAGACAAACTGAATCCACCGCTTCTTCATGTTGTTCTCTCCAGAAAGTTAATTTTTGTGCGCCGCCGCGCTACGGCGCTCGGCCAGTAATTTCGTACAAGCGTAAACACTGCGCGTATGCGGCATGGGAAGGCCAATCCGTTCTCCCACTTCCAGCACCGCGCCTACAATCGCTTCCAATTCCAAAGGACGCCCGGCTTCCAGATCCTGAAGCATTGACGTCTTATGCTCACCAACCTTGGCTGCTCCAGCTATGCGCTGTTCGATGGAAACTTGCATCTTCACGCACAGCTTTTCCGTCAGCGCCTCCGTCTCCTGCATGATGCTGCGAACAAGGCTGGTTGTTTCCGGGTTACTGAGCATCTGGGCCAGCGTGGCGCCGGTCAAAGCGCTGATGGGATTGAAAGCCACATTGCCCAGGATCTTTACCCAGATCTCGTTGCGCAGATGCGTGGTCACAGGCGCGCGCAAGCCTGAGGCAATCAGCGCTTCGGCAATTTTCCTGATGCGCTCTGACCTGCTGCCATCGGGCTCTCCCAGTGACATGCGATTGCCTTCGTTGTGCCGCACCACGCCCGGCTCGGTGATCTCAGTGGAAAAATAAATCAGCGAGCCAATCACCCGCCGCGCTTCAATCGCCTGTGAAACCACTCCGCCGGGATCAACGCGCTCCAGGCGCGTTCCTGCAAGCGGCCCGCCATCGCTCTGGAAATACCACCACGGGATGCCGTTCTGCGTGCTCACCACGGCTGTTTCCGGTCCCAGAACGGGCGCCAGTTGCGCAGCCAGCGGCGGCAAGCCATGCGCCTTCACGCAGAGAAACACCACGTCCATGGGGCCAGCGTCTTTCAAGTCAGCCACCAGGCGCGGGCGGGCCACGAAGTCGTCATCGGCGCTGATCACGCGCACGCCTTTTTCCTGCATGGCGCGAAGGTGCGGTCCGCGGGCGTGCAGCGTCACGTCATATCCCTTGCGCGCCATCATCGCGCCGATATACGCCCCCACGGCCCCGGCCCCCACGATCAGAAACTTCACTTTTGCCCGCCCGCAAATGTTTCCGCCATGGACCGGCGCTGGATCTTGCCGGTGGCAGTGCGCGGAATCTTTTCCACGATATGGATCTTCTTCGGAACTTTAAAGTCCGCCAGGTGCTGCTTGCAGTGCTCGATCAGGACAGCTTCAGTCTGCGGCTCTTTCAGCACCACGGCGATGGCCACTTCTTCTCCCCAGGTGGGATGAGGCATGCCAAACGCCACCGCTTCAGCCACGCACGGATGCGTCATCATGACCTCGTCGATTTCCAGAGGGGCAATCTTTTCTCCGCCGCGATTGATCAGTTCCTTGATCCGCGCCGTCAAGTGCAGGTAACCTTCGGAGTCGATCATTCCCTGGTCGCCGGTGCGGAACCATCCGTTGGTAAACGATTTTGCGTTGGCCTCAGGATTGTTCTCATAGCCTTCAATTACGTTTGGCCCTTTGATCACCACTTCGCCGAGCTCGCCGCTGGGCAGGATGTTGCCCGCTTCATCCATAATGCCGACCTGCACGCCCGTCCCCGGCCCTACCGACGCAGCTTTGCGGCCTCGCGGCGGCAGCGGGTTGGAGCACATCTGGTGCGACGCTTCGGTCATGCCGTAGGCCTCCAGCACCGGCACCTGGATCAATTTTTCAATCTTCTCCATCAACGCCGGCGAAAGGGCTGAGCTGCACGACCGCACAAAGCGCAGCTTCTCAATTCCCTCCGGTTTCTCCGTCAATCGCGCCACGGAAAGCTGATGGATCGTGGGCACGCATGAATACCAGGTCGCGCCGTGTTCGCGCACCGTCCGCCAGAAGCTCATGGGATTGAATTTGTTGGGCACCACCACGGTGCCGCCGGTGAGAAAAGTGGAGAGCGTGGAAGCCACCAGGCCGTGAATATGAAACAGCGGCATCACGCAGAGAGAAACGTCGTTCGCCGTCAGGCCATAAGTTGCGGCCACGTTCTGGCAAGAGACGGCGATGTTGCGGTGTTTCAGCGGCACGCGTTTGGGACGGCCAGTGCTTCCGCTGGTGTGCAGCACCAGGGCCACGTCGTCGGGCGTTGGAGGTGTAACGGGGACGCCTTTGGGGGCATTCACAATGCTCACGTTGCCGTGCTCGTCCATATCCACGGCGTAAACGGGGATGTTCAGGTGCCTGGCGGCGCGGCGCGCTTCTTCAGCGCCATCCGGCGGCGCCAGCAAAACCTTGGCTGATGTGTCGTCGAGATAAAAGGAGAATTCCTCAAACCGGTAAGCAGGATTGAGCGGCGCAGCGGTGCCGGCAATCGCCCCGGCCAGGAAAGCGACAATGGTCGGCAAGCCGTTGGGCAGAACGTTGGCTACGCGATCTCCCCGCTTGATGCCGATTCCGGCCAGGGCCTCAGACATGGTTTTTACCTGGCGGCGGAGCGAGTCATACGTTACGGCGGCCCCGGTTTCAGGAACAATGACGGCGGTGGCATTCCCGGGTGCGGCATCCAACAGCGAAGGAAGGTCATTCATAGAGCTTGGCTCCGGTGACAAGGGGGTCTTGCCTTCGTTTCAACTTGCGGGCGGAAGTATATACCAGTTAATCAATGATGCAAGGGGCCGTTGTTTCGTAGCCCGAGTGGCCTAAATCAACCGCTCCAACTGGCTGAAAACCACCAGTCTTTTCTAAATCTTGAGCGCAGGCGAGAGCTTCCTATTTACCGAATTGAGGAGCGCCCAAAAAATGGACTCCCCTCTGCCAAAACGCTTTGAAAACAGAGGTTTCGGCCCCAGAATGCGGCGCAGACAACTCCCTGTTCTGCAACGGTCCAGGCAAATGAACGGCCCTAAACGTGCTTTGATCGACTAGAATCCTCACTCGGAGGCCTTCAGAATGAACGCCAGAAAATGCCTCGCCATCGCCCTGATCTGTGTAGCTTCCTCAATCGCCCAGACCCGCAGTGGCGTGGTTGCACGCTCCGCAGCCAGTGACTACGCTGCCCACGCTTCACAGGACAATATCCAGATCGGCGCGTCGCTGCTTACGCATAAGGAGTTGAAGCAGGTCTTTGCCACCGACGTAAACCAGTGCTGCCTGGTCGTGGAAGTCGCTTTCTATCCGCCGAAAGATAATTTCGTAAAGATCTCGCTGGACGACTTCATGCTGCGCGAGGCCGGAATGGAAGTTGGCCCACGGCCTTCTTCGGCGGAGGTGCTGGCTGCACGGCTGGAAATCCGTCCCATTCCACCGGACCGCGAGCATCGCGTAGGTGTCAACAGCACTTCTGAAATCGGCTATGAGCGGGAGACCCCCGTCAATAACGGCAATAATAATGGCAGCACTCAGACAAACCGCGGCGGAATTTATCAGCGCCAGAGTGTCGGCGTCGGTATTCCCGTCGGCGGCAAACCGCAGGCTCCGGCCGCAGCCGCTGAGAGCAATCGCCGCGCCATTGAAGCCGAACTCAAGGAAAAAGGCCTGCCGGAAGTGAGCGCCTGGGACCCCGTTGCCGGTTATCTTTACTTTTCCGTCCCAAAGAAGAAAAAGGGCGGGTACGAATTGGTTTACATGGCGGGCGACAAGAAAGTTGTGCTGCCCCTGAAATAGGCCCCGCTGATTTCTCCGATTGTTGTTCTTCTCTCCCTGCCTGATTTTTGCGGCCCTGGAAAACGGGGCCGCATTTTTTGATTGGGCATTACGGGCTCATCAAGAACCCAGAGGACGTTTGACGAAGATTTAGATCTGGCACGACGAAACAATAAAGAAACATAATGAGGTCGTCATGCAGGCAAAAAGAAAGAATGAAGCCGTCCGGCACACTGGCTCGACTTTTGACAGCTTCCTGGAAGAAGAAGGCATCCGGGAGGAAGTCGAGGCGGTTGCCGTCAAGCGTGTGATCTCATGGCAGCTCGCGGAAGCCATGCGGAAAAAGAAGAAAATATAGGCTCGCCGCTAAACGTTGTTGCAATTGTCTCTAATTTAGATCTGCCACGAGTCCAGAATCTGAACACGTGCGCTCATAGCTCGATGTCGCGGCCCAGGTCTTTATCCCTCTCTAAGTCCAATCCCGAACCGGCCAGAGGCGATTCCATGAGGAATTGCGCGAAGTTTTTTCGAGGCTTTCTGGGTCCAGAATCAAGGGGAGCGCTTTTCTCGCGCAATGCCGCCAAAGCATGGTCCAGGACCTCATCGACGTTGCGAAAGTGGCCGCTCCGGATTTCCTCTTGAATGATCCGTTCCTGTTCGGGTTTGAGTTCGATGGTCACGGATGATCCCCGCTTCTTAGAGCCTGAATCATTAATGATACAAGAGCCCTCAAACATTCCTTCCAATTTTTTCTCTCATTTTCCCCCATGGATGGAAACAAGCAGGAGCGCAAAAGATAAGTTATCCCGGCCACATCTTTCGGCCATCATGTAACATGCAGCTTAAAGGGACTCCAAAAAACGGTGAATAGATCTTCTTCGCGCATAGTAGAATCCGCCGCATGAGTTACGGATACGTTCCCGCGCCGCCGCCTCCGGTTCCACAGAAGAACTGGTTTTCGCGCAACTGGAAGTGGTTTCTGCCCACCATTATTTTGGGGCCGTTGCTTCTGGTGGCATTGTTCGTCGGTGTAGTCTTCAGCGCGGTCTTCGGCATGATGAAGTCCAGCGAGCCCTACAAGTACGCCGTTGCCACGGCCAGCCATGATGCGCGCGTCAGCCAGCAATTGGGAACACCGATCACGCCCGGCTGGTATGCCAGCGGAAACATCCATCTTAACAATGATTCGGGCGATGCCGAGATGACGATTCCGCTGAACGGAACGCGGCGGCATGGTGCTGTTTATGTCGAAGCCAGGAAATCGGACGGTGTATGGCGTTACCAGCGGCTGGAAGTAGAAATGGAGGGCGTTCCCGAACGTGTGAACCTGCTGCCTGGGACGCCGCCGGAAGGAAGATAAATCAACGGAAGCAGAGCGTAATCCCGGCCCGGCTGTAACATGCAGCTTAAAGGGACTCCCAAAACGGGTGAATAGAAGAAGGTAGGAAACAGTCGCGCCCCAGCGCGGGAGGGAAAACCAATGAAACTGAAAACACTCGCAATTGCAATCACGCTCTTCGCTCTTTCGGTCCCCATGGTGTCGGCGCCGAACGCCAAAGCGTCGTTCGAAAACCTGAAAGCCCTGGCCGGACAGTGGGACGCCAAAGATCCCAGCGGCAAGCTGCAGACCATCACATGGAAAGTTGTTTCCGGCGGCTCAGTATTGATGGAATCCATGCAGGAAGAGAGCATGGTCACGATGTACCACGTGGACAACAACCGCCTGCTGCTCACGCATTACTGCGCGGCGCAGAACCAGCCGCGCATGCAAGCCACGGTTTCCGACGATGGCAAGACTTTTACTTTTGACTTTATCGACGCCACCAACCTGGCCAGCCCCAACGACGGGCACATGCGCAAGCTGGTGTTGACCATCCAGGACAAAGACCATTTCACCGAGCAATGGTTCTTCGCGCAAAAAGGCAAAGCTGAAGACCATGGCGTATTTCAACTCACGCGCAAGCAATAATGATTGCACGGCGTCTCTTATAAGGATGATCAGGGACTGAACAGAATTATGTGGCACAGACACTCATATCTGTGCCTGCATCCTTCAGATTCCGGTCGGGCACAGGCAGGAGTGCCTGTGCCACACAACTCTTGAGACTCTCAATTGTAGAGATCCCTCGCTTTGCTCGGGATTTTCGCCTGCAGGCTCCCGCTTCGCTCACGCCTGCAAGACGGGTAGTGGTACAGTTTGAAGTTTCAATTCATCGCTTACGCGATGAACGTCTTATTCGCTCCGCTCACCCAGGACTAAAGTCCTGGGCTGGGGCCCGCGATTCCATCCCCACCACGCGAAAGTCGCGCGTGGCGGGGGGCCCCACGCAAAGTGAATCGCTAGACGCTGACACTGCTAGTGTGTCAGTTTTTCCCAAACTGACCCACTACCGCAAGACGGCTCAACTTGACAGCAGCGGACATGGTTGCTTAGGCTGTCGCTTCCATGTCGACATCGCTTGAAAGTCTCAATAGCAAAATTTTTTCCGAGCAATTGCACACCCAGTTCAGGCTGCTGCGCGAAGGGGCCGAGCCACTTTCGCTTGAACTCATCGAGGTAAAGGAGAGCGATCCTTCGCCGAAGATCGAACTCTTCTCGCTTCATTTCCTCGGGCCGGCCGCGCCCCGCATGGCCCAGCATATCCACACGCTGGAGCACGACAAGCTGGGCCGCTTCGGTATTTTTCTCACCGCCATCGCCGGCGACGAGCAGGGCATCACCTATGAATCGGTGTTCCATCGTTTCCGCAAGACCGCCCCATGACCAGCGATCCCGAGAGGCCCGAGCGTAAGGCGGGCGATTGCCCGAGCGGCGACGCCACGAAGGGCAATCAAGCGGCCGGCAATCAGGCGCCGGGCGATGAACAGATCACCCTGCGCCCGGTCACCGCGGCCGACGATGATTTCATTTTCAACTGTTATGCCAGCACGCGCGCGCAGGAGCTGGCGCAGGTGCCGTGGAGTCCGGAGCAAAAGGAAGCCTTTGTCAGGATGCAGTACACGGCGCAGAAACGCCACTATGCGGCGGAAGCGCCGCAGGCCAGCCACGACATTATTTATGCGGAGGCAACGCCGGTGGGCCGTATTTTTCTCGACCGACGGCAGGACGCGCTGCACATTCTGGACATCACCCTGCTGCCCCAGCATCGCAACCAGGGGACAGGCTCGCTGCTGCTGCGCCGCCTTCTTGACGAGGCAGGCAAGGCGGGAAAGCCGGTCACCATCTACGTGGAAAGCTTCAATCCCTCACTACGCCTCTTTGAACGCCTGGGCTTCCGGAAAGACCACGAGAAGGGGTTTCATCTGTTGATGAAATGGCAGCCGGCGCGCTGATGCTGCCCGCCGCGGGCGCACCGGAAGAAGCCGGTCTGGTTCCCTGTCCCGCGCTGTAAGGCACGGCAATGATCGCCGCCGCATCCAACCGGTTCACCACGGCGGTGTAGACCTGCGTGCCGTTTCCACCCGGCACCGTGAACAGCGCAAAGCGTCCCAGGTCCTGATGCTCAAACAAATGGGTATCCTGCGGCACCGGGGAAGATCCGCCAAACAACAGGACAAACCCGCTGCTGGTGGGCGCGAATCCGCTTCGCTTGTTAGCGACCGCGAAGCTTGCCGGGTTCACTGGCGCGATTGCCGGCAGGTCCTCAACGGCTAGCAACGTGACCCAAACCGGCAATTGCCCGGCGGCGGTGAAAACCTTGAAGCTGCTGCCGATCGCGCCGGAAAACGCGTTGCGGCCCAACTGGTCGAGCGCCGCGGCGTGGTCTTGCCAGTTGTCGGAACCCGCCCCGGGAGTCCTTTGCGGGGCGCCTTCTTCATTGCTCCCGATGGGGGCCCGGCGCGCGCCGAAAGCCATGAGTGGATTGCCGGCGCAGGCCACGGCGGCCAACACTCCGTGACGCAAGAATATCCGTCTGGAAAATGCCAAATTGCACCTCCGCTCACCTAAGAGCATCGGAAAGATCTGATTTTTGAAATCCTGTTTTTCTGGAACACAATTTGGGGGAAGCGCCCCATTTCGTCCGGGGCGGTCGAACCGGAAGCAAGTTGATCGTACCCGGAACACTGCCGGATTTCCAGCACGAATTTGCCATTTTGGGAAAAACTTCGGTAATTACCCGGGATTCGGTGGCGCCAGAGCGGGCTCTTCGGCGGTCCCGGGGCCGGGGCGATAACTTCTTTGTAAAGCTCGGGAGCCAATATGAAAAGTTTTTAACACCCCGAGTTACCTTCAGTATTGTTATCGCCAATATAAGTAGCCTTTTTTCTTGACAATCCGCCGCGTACAAAGCAGAGTACATGGAGTAAGCTCACCCCCAATAGGTTTTAAAACTGTAAATTTTGGAGCCGATCTGCCGCTTTCCGGAAGGCAGCGTCTGCTTACTGATGGCTTTCTCGCCATTAAACTTCCGGTACCCCAACTAGGCTAATAAAGCGCTGCGCAAGGAGTTCTACCTGTGACTAGAAGTTCTTTGTCTCTCTGCAAACGTATTCTCGCCCCGGTCCAATCTGCTTCCATTCTTCTTCTGCTGCTGATTTTGAGCGGTCTGGCGAATTATCGGCCGGCGGCGGCATTGCAGGCCCCTGCGCGAGGCCCGAAGATATGGCTGGGGGACAACCAGGCCCTGCCGATGACGCCGGTAGGCGCGCCAACACTGGCGCAAAGCGTGGCGGCCGGACATGCGCAGCCGCTCTCCATGGCGACGGCAGACGTTGATGGCGACGGCGTGGCCGATATGGTTGCCGGCTTCAGCGCTCCGGGCGGCGGCGCGATTGTGATTCATCGCGGCAACGTGGATGCCTTTGCCCCGCAGAGTGACGCTTCTTTTCAGGCCATTACCAATGGCCAGTTTCCCGCTCCCTTCCTGCCCAACGCGCAGATCGTCAACATTCCCGTCCGGCCAGATTTCATAGCCCTGGGACGCTTTACGCCCGGTGGAAACCAAGACCTGGTGGCGGCAGCGCTCGGCGGCAACAGCCTTTATCTTTTTCCCGGCGACGGCAAAGGCAGCTTTGGCGCCCCGCAGACGATTGCGCTTTCCGGCGGAGTGACCGCCCTGGCCGCGGAGAATCTGCTGCGCAGCCTGCCGTACTCCAATCTGGTTGTCGGCGTGGCCACGGCGCAGAGTTCTTCTTTACTGGTCTTTTCCGGATCAGATGGCGGCATGACTTCGCCCGCGGTCTTTCCGCTGAAGGCCGCCGCCAGCAACATCGTCTTCGGCGACTTTGGCGACTCCCATAAGGACACGGCTTTTCTTTCCGGCGGCAACGTCTTCATACTTCATTCTTCGAATTTCCACATGGAAGCGCTCTCGCTTCCGGTGAACGCCAGCGCCATGGCGCTGGGCTCATTCATTTTTGATCGCGTTCCGGCATTGCAAATCGCGCTGCTGACCTCGGATGGAACGCTCCACATCGCAGCGCACACGGAATTTGATCCGCGTCCACTGACCGCCGGCGAACTTCAGGCGCGCATGCAAGCGGGCCGCCGCGGATTTGGCAATTCGCTGGATCCGGCACGCACACTGCCGCAGAACGGCTTCAAGATCGTGGAGAGCATTGCCGCCGCCGCGCCATTTGCCGCGGGCCAGATGCCGGTGCTCTTCCGCACGCGCATTTCCGACCACGGCGCCGACGACGTGATGGTGCTGAATCCATCGGCGGGCCAGCTGGTTGTGATCGCACATCCAGACGTGGCCGCGGGCGCAACGACATTTCTTCCCGCGCAGATTTCCGCGCGTCCTTATTCCGGCACGCCCGTAACGGCGCTGCCGATGCGCACAAATATTGACGGGCGTCCGGGCGTGGTGGCGCTGCATGCCGGCCAGCTTGCTCCGGCCGTGATGATGCCGCTGCCCGACCCGACGTTCACGGTCAATCGCACCGACGATCCCGTGCCGGCTTCGCCGATTACCAACGCCTGTAATGGCGTCGCCAACGATTGCAGCTTGCGTGAGGCGATTCTCCGCGCCAATGCAACTGCCGGGACAGACACCGTTTCTGTGCCTGCGGGCACTTATACGCTCACACTGGCCAGAGTTCAGAACGACTGTACCGGCAATCACGGTGCTTTGTCTGTAAATGACTCGGTCAACATCGTGGGCGCGGGCCAGGCCACCACCATCATTCAGGCTGGAACTACCAATACCAATGGTATCGACATGGTGATGAACGTCAACGAGGACCTTGGTACAGCCAACTGTCCCCTGACGAATGCCACTGCCAGCATTTCCAACCTGACCATGAAATTCGGCAGGAACCACGGCACGGTTGCTACTTTCGACGGCGATGGCGGCTGCATGGAGTTCGATACCGGGACCAGCGGTAACGCAAACCTAACGATGGACCACGTGACGCTGACGGACTGCAGCACGACCGATGGCAACGGCGGCGGAATCGCCACCTTCAACGTTACGCTCCCCGGCGGCGGCACGGGCCTGGCGACATTCACCAACAGCATTTTCCAGAACAGTACCGTGGCGGAAATCAACACAAATGCCGCGGGCAGCGGCGGCGCTATCTGGGTGTCTGACCGGGCGCGCATGTCTCTGAGCAATTCGCAGATCCTGAACAACAACGCCAACCAGATCAATGGGACCGGCAGGGGCGTTGGCGGCGGTCTCTTTATCTTTTCCGCCGGCGCAAATTCCAGGCAGACCGTTCTTCATAGCAACATCATCACCGGCAACCATGCATCGGGCGATGGCGGCGGAATCTGGAGCACGGCGAACCTGGTAATCGACAACGCCGGCACCCCGACCAGCCTCACGGTAATCAACGGCAATACGGCCGGCGGAAATGGCGGCGGAATCCATTACCACGCGGTCAGCCCGGATGTGATGACGATCTCCAACGCCGCCATCACTGGAAACACAGCTACCGGCGCAGGCGGCGGCATTGATTCCGGCGAGCCGACCCTGGCGCATGCCTTCTCCATGAGCTTCAGCCGACTGGCGGGCAACACTGCGGCTACCGCCATCAACCTGAACAATAACCACACCACGGCAGCTGTGACGAACAACTGGTGGGGCACAAACACCCCAGCTGCAACAATCGTCAATGTCAGTGGCGGCACGACAACGTTCGATCCTTTTATCGTGCTGACGAACCAGACGGTGCGGCCGGCTGACCCGCAGAAGATCAAGATCAATGGGACTACCAACCTCACCGGCGACATGAGCAGGGACAATCATGGCGCGGCCATCGGCAACGCCAACCTGACGCAGATCGCCGGCCTGCCCATTACGTTTGTTTCCGGGCCGCTGGGAACGATTCCCAATGCGCAGCCGGAGACACTGAGCCCGGCCGCAAAGGCGACAGCGATCTTTAACGCCGGCGGAGCCTCGGGACGCGCCAATCCGACCGCCACGGTGGACCAGGGAACCGCCCTGGCCAATGACAACCTGATTGCGGCTGCGACTGAGGCTGGAAGCACGGTGACCATTACGACGGTGGGATCGCACGGCTTCGCCGTGGGCGATACAGTGGTGATTTCCGGCGTTGGCGTGGGTGGCTACAACGGAACGTTCATCATCGCAAGCATCGTGGCGAATCCGGGGAACCAGCCGATTCAATTTACTTACACGAACCCCACCACGGGCCTGGGAGCTTCCAGCGGCGGAACAGCCAACGTGGGCATCGTGATATTGGAGCCGCCGCAGATTACCAAGAGCTTTGGCGCGGCCAGCATTCCGATCAACGGCACGACCACGGTCAACTTCAGCATCAATAACCCGAACGTAGTGGCCATCAACGAGAGCTTTACCGATACGCTGCCCACCGGATTGCAGGTGGCGGCGACGCCGAACATTACCAGCACCTGCGGCGGAACAACCACGGCTGTGGCCGGAAGCGGAACCATCAGCTTCAGCAACAACCTCACGCCGGTGGGCGTCTGCACGATCTCAGTAAACATTACCGGAACGGTTGACAATCAGTACACCAACAGCGTCCAGATCCTCTCCACCGACGCCGGCAATGGCAATACTTCGTCGGCAAGCATCACGGTCATCAATCCGCCGCATATCGTGAAGGCGTTTGGCGCAGCCACGATTCCGCTGAACGGCACCACCAGCCTTACCTTCACAATCGACAGCAACGGCAACCAGAACCTGACGCTGACCGGCGTTGCGTTTACCGACAATCTGCCTGCGGGACTGGTTGTGGCAACGCCTCCGAACGTAGGCGGAAGCTGCACCGGCACAGTAACGGCGGTGGCGGGCTCCTCTTCGATCAGCCTGAGCGGCCAAAGCCTGGCCCCCAATTCATCGTGCACGGTCGTTGTGAATGTTACGGGCACGACAGCGGGAGACAAGAGCAACAGCGTGCAGGTGACCTCGACCAACGGCGGTACGGGCAATACGGCGACGGCTTCGATCACGGTGGTAGCGCCGCCGGCGATCGCGAAGGCCTTTGGCGCGGCCAGCATTCCGCTGAACGGAACGACGTCTGTAACATTCACCATCAGCAACCCGAATGCTTCGGCCAACGGTGACCTGAGCGGCGTGGCATTCAGTGACACGCTGCCGGTCAGCGGCGGGCCTGGAACGGCAACGCTGGTGGTCGCCACCCCGAATGGAGTGACCAACACCTGCGGCGGCACGGTGACAGCGACAGCCGGGACGGGCGTGATCAGCCTCAGCGGCGCAAGCGTTGCACATAACGCGTCATGCACCTTGACGGTGAACGTGACCGGCACGGTGGAAGGCGATGCCAATAACACTACGGGTGCGATTACCTCAACCCAGGGCGGCACGGGCACAACCAGCAACACGGCCCCGCTGAAAGTGGTAGCTCCGCCGACGATTTCCAAGGCGTTTGGCGCGGCCGCCATTCCAGTGAACGGAACGACGACGGCAACCTTCACGATCACCAATCCGGCCAGCAACACCAGCGCGGAGAATGGGATCGCGTTCAGCGACACGCTTACGGGCGGATTGCAGGTGGCGTCGACGCCGGGCGTAACCAATAGCTGCGGCGGGACAGTCACGGCAACGGCCAACTCGACCTCGATCAGCCTGACCGGCGGATCGATTGCCACGCCGGGCGCAACCTGCACGATCGTGGTCAACGTGACCGGAACGCAATCCGGAACGGTCACCAATACCACGGGCGCGGTGAGCTCGACCAACGGCGGAACGGGCGCGACCAGCAACACGGCAACGTTGATCGTGGCTTCACCGGCGACGGTAACCAAGAACTTTGGCGCGACCAAGATTCCGCTGAACGGGACCACGTCGCTGACCATCAACATCACGAACCCAAACACCAACGTGAGCCTGACGGGACTGTCGTTTACTGACAGCTTGCCGGCAGGCCTGGTGATCGCCACGCCAAATGGGCTAACGAACAGCTGCGGCGGGACAGCGACAGCGACGGCAGGCTCAGGCACATTGAGTTTGTCCGGCGGGACGCTGGCGTCGAGCGCTTCCTGCGCCGTTACAGTGAATGTGACCGGCACGACAGCGGGCGACAAGAGCAACAGCGTAGTTGTGAGCTCGACCGAAGGTGGAACGAGCGCCACAGCGACCGCCAACATCACGGTGGTAGCGCCGCCGGCGATCGCGAAGGCTTTTGGCGCGGCCAGCATTCCGCTGAACGGAACGACGTCTGTAACCTTCACCATCAGCAACCCGAACGTTTCGGTCAACGGTGATCTGAGCGGCGTCGCGTTCAGTGACACGCTGCCGGTCAGCGGCGGCCCTGGATCGGCAACGCTGGTTGTCGCCACCCCGAATGGAGTGGCCAACACCTGCGGCGGCACGGTGACGGCGACAGCCGGAACGGGCGCGATCAGCCTGAGCGGCGCAAGCGTTGCTCATAACGCGTCGTGCACTTTGACGGTGAACGTAACCGGCACGGTGGAAGGCGATGGCAACAACACCACGGGCGCGATCAGCTCGACGGAAGGCGGGACGGGTAATGCCAGCAACACGGCCCCGCTGAAGGTGGTAGCTCCGCCGGCGATCTCGAAGGCGTTTGGCGCTGCCAATATCACGCTGAACGGAACCACTACTGTAACCTTCACGATCACCAATCCGGCCAGCAACACCAGCCCGGAGAATGGGATCGCGTTCAGCGACACGCTGACCAACGGGCTGCAAGTGGCTTCAACGCCAGGAGTGAGCAACAGCTGCGGCGGAACGGTCACGGCGGCGGCCAACTCGACCTCGATCAGCCTGACGGGCGGATCGATTGCCACGCCGGGCGCAACCTGCACGATCGTGGTGAACGTGACCGGAACGCAGTCCGGAACGGTCACCAATACCACGGGCGCGGTGAGCTCGACCAACGGCGGAACGGGAGCGACCAGCAACACCGCAACGCTGATCGTGGCTTCACCGGCAACGGTGACCAAGCAATTTGGCGCGACCAAGATTCCGCTGAACGGGACCACGTCGCTGACCATCAACATCACCAACCCGAACACCAACGTGAGCCTGACAGGCCTGTCATTTACTGATAGCCTGCCGGCCGGCCTGGTGGTGGCAACGCCGAACGGCCTAACGAACAGCTGCGGCGGGACTGCGACGGCCACGGCGGGCTCGGGTTCACTGAGCTTGTCTGGCGGAACCGTGGCGTCGAGCGCTTCTTGCGCCGTTTCAGTGAATGTGACGGGCACGACAGCGGGCGACAAGAGCAACAGCGTGGTGGTGAGTTCGACCGAAGGTGGAACGAGCGCCACAGCGACCGCCAACATCACGGTGGTAGCGCCGCCGGCGATCGCGAAGGCCTTTGGCGCGGCCAGCATTCCGCTGAACGGAACGACGTCTGTAACCTTCACCATCAGCAACCCGAACGTTTCGGTCAACGGTGATCTGAGCGGTGTCGCGTTCAACGACACGCTGCCGGTCAGCGGCGGGCCTGGAACGGCAACGCTGGTGGTCGCCAGCCCGAATGGAGTGGCCAACACCTGCGGCGGCACGGTGACAGCGACAGCCGGGACGGGCGTGATCAGCCTCAGCGGCGCAAGCGTTGCACATAACGCGTCGTGCACTTTGACGGTCAACGTGACCGGCACGGTGGCGGGCGATGCCAACAACACCACGGATGCCATCAGCTCGACGGAAGGCGGGACGGGTAATACCAGCAACACGGCCTTGCTGAAGGTAGTAGCGCCGCCTTCGATCGCCAAGGTGTTCAACCCGAACACGATCGCGCTGAACGCGACAACCTCGCTGCAGTTCACGATCACCAATCCAGCGGCGAACACGACGGCGCTGACCGGCGTGGCCTTTACAGACACGCTGCCGACGGGCCTGACCGTGGCCAACGCTACCTCAACGGTTTGCGGCGGGACACTGACTACGACAGCGCCAACGGGCATTGCGCTGACGGGAGCGACCATCAACGCCAACAGCCAGTGCCAGTTCTCGGTGACGGTGACCGGCGCGGCTGCGGGCCAGTACACGAACACCACGGGCAATGTGACTTCGACCAACGGCGGAACGGGCAACACGGCCACCGCGAACCTGACCGTGGGCACGCCGCCGACGATCACCAAGGCCTTTGGCGCGGCCAGCATTCTGCTGAATGCAAGCACGTCATTGACCTTCAACATCAGTAATCCGAACACCAGCCTGGCGCTTACCGGCGTTGCGTTCTCTGACACTCTTCCGGCAGGCCTGGCGGTGGCTACGCCGAATGGTCTCTCAAGCACCTGCGGCGGAACGACTACCGCTGCGGCGGGATCAGGCTCCATCAGCCTCTCCGGCGGAACGCTGGCGGCGAATGGCTCCTGCACCATCAGCCTGAACGTGACCGGCATACAGGCCGGAGTGCAGAACAACACGACTGGGCCGATCTCGTCGAACGAGACCGGAGCAGGCGCAACCAGCAACACGGCCAGTATTACGGTGATCGGACCGCCGAGCATCGCCAAGGCGTTTGGCGCGGCCAGCATCAACCTGAATGCTCAGACCACGCTGACCTTCACCATCACCAATCCGAATGCCACGGTCGCGCTGACCGGCGTGGGCTTCGGCGATACGCTGCCCGCGGGACTGGCGGTTGCCAATCCGAACGGCCTTACGGGATCGTGCGGCGCAGGCACCATTACAACCGGAACGGTATCAGGTTTCTCCGTGGTCAACCTCTCCGGAGGGACGATTGCGGCAGGCGGCTCCTGCACGTTCTCAGTGAACGTGGTGGGCGTAACCGGTGGACATAAAGTGAACACAACCGGGACCGTGACTTCGAGCAACGCGGGTTCGGGCAACCAGGCAACGGCGTCGATTGACGTAGAGGCGCCGGATCCGACGATCACCAAGACCCACAGCGGGACGTTCAATCGCGGACAAACGGGCGCGCAGTGGACCATTACTGTGAGCAACGTGGGCTTCGGGCCGACCGTTGGCACGGTGACCGTGACCGATACGCTGCCCAACGTGCAGAACCCGCCGGTGCCGACGGCCATCAGCGGCACAGGATGGACTTGCACGCTGGCGACGCTTACCTGCACGCGCGCGGATGCGCTGCCCTCAGGCAGCAGCTATCCGCCGATCACGCTGACCGTGAATATTCCGCAGAATATTCAAAACAACTTCACCAACACCGCCGTGGTCTCGGGCGGAGGTGACGTGAACCCCAACAACAATACGGCGACCGATAAGATCAGTCTTGGCCCGCCGATAGTGATCACGCCGCAGAACAATGCTTCGACGGTCAAAGCCGGTTCGTCGGCGCAGTTTGCCTTCAACGTGGAAGATGACGATCCCTCGCTGGGCATGGTCACCTTCGGTTGCAGCGGACTGCCGGTTGGCACGGCCTGCACCTTCAATCCGCCGGCCACCAACCAGCCTGCGACCGTGGTTAACATGACGATCACAACGTCAAACGGCAACAGCGCGGCGGCCGGGCTGAACTTTAACTTTAACGGCAAGCCTCCGCTGTATGCGGCGCTTCTCTTCCCGGTGCTCGGCCTGGTGGGAATTGCGCTGAGCGGGAGCAAGGCCAGAAAGACGCGGCTGCGCTTTGCCATGGTCTTTGTGGGCGCGGCGATGCTGCTCTCCTTTGCCGGTTGCGGCAGCGGATTGCACGGCCCGGTGACTCCGGCGGGAACTTATCAGATTACGGTGACCGCAGCCAGCGCAACGGTGCAGGCCAGCGCGCCGGTGACTTTGAATGTGCAATAGAACCCAGGGTTAACTTTTAGAAACGCTATAGGAGCGATTCGATATGTCTAGTCCGTTCATAGGCGAGATACGGATGTTCGGCGGCAACTTTGCCCCAGTAGGCTGGGCCTTCTGTGATGGCTCACTAATCCCAATCTCAGAGAATGATGCGCTGTTCAATCTCATCGGCACCACATACGGCGGCGATGGACAAAACACCTTTGCCCTTCCTGATCTTCGCAGCCGCGTTCCCCTTCATGTGGGCCCGGGCTTTGCGCTGGGACAGAGCGGCGGAGTGGAGAGTGTAACCCTCACCACCAGCCAGATTCCCGCGCACAGCCACGTGCCCCAGGCCAATAATGCGGCGGGTACCCAGGTGGGTCCGGATAACGGCGTGTGGGCTTCCACCAGCCCCGCGTTGAATAACTACTCCAACGTTGCGCCGAGTGTATCGATGGATCCGGCCGCCATCGGACCGTCTGGCGGCTCTCAGCCGCATGACAACATGGTGCCGTTCCTGGTCATCAACTTCATTCTTTCGCTGTTCGGGATCTTTCCGTCACAAACGTAGGCAGTGCCAACCATTAAAAGCTGAAGGAGAAGAAGCATGTCAGAACCATTTCTGGGCGAAATAAAAATCATCAGTTGGAATTTTCCTCCCAAGGGTTGGACTTTCTGCAATGGGCAATTGCTGCCCATCAACCAGAACCAGGCGCTGTTTTCCATTCTGGGCACAACCTATGGCGGTGACGGACGAGTAAACTTCGCCCTTCCCAACCTGCAGGGCCGCATGCCGGTGCACGTTGGCAACAGCATCGTACTGGGCGAGCAGGGCGGTGAAACCGCACACACGCTCAACATTTCCGAACTGCCCGCGCACACCCACACGCCCGTGGGCAGCTCCACCAACCCGCCCACTTCCCCCGGCGCAGCCGGGATGCTGTGGTCATCCAACAATACCAAGGCTTTTGCCCTCACCCCCAATGTGGCCATGAACCCGGCCTGCATTCTGCCAACCGGGGGCAATCAGCCGCACGAAAACATGAGCCCGTATCTGGTGCTGAATTTCATCATCGCACTGCAGGGAATATTCCCCAGCCAAAACTAGCAAGGGAGAAAAGGATTGCCATGTCAAATCCATTTGTAGCGGAAGTAAGAATCTTTACCGGGAACTTTGCTCCCAAGGGCTGGGCCCTCTGCGATGGCCAGCTCCTGCCCATCAGCCAGAACACGGCATTGTTCTCGCTGCTGGGCACCACCTACGGCGGCGACGGCAAGAGCAATTTTGCCCTGCCCAACCTCCAGGGCTGCGCGCCCATGCAGGCCGGCCAGGGGCCGGGCCTGAGCCTGCGCGACCTGGGTGAAACCGCCGGCGAGCAGTCTGTAACGCTGCTGCAAACCGAAATGCCCCAGCACGCTCACACCGCCCAGGCAGCGGCAGCCACGGGCCTGAATGATCCCACGAACAACTTTTGGGGCTCGGGAGCGAAAGGCTTCGGCGCCATCTATTCGGCTTCCGCCCCGGCTACCAACGTGCAGATGAGCCCATTTGCCACGTCCGTTGCCGGCAGCAGCCTCCCCCACAACAACATGATGCCCTACCTGGGCCTCACGTTCATCATTGCGCTGCAGGGAGTGTTTCCGGCGCGAAGCTAGGCCCTGCAAGATATCCAATCTGTGGCTTGGGAACAATATTCCCAAGCCCTTTTTGTTGGAGGCGTGGTCCAATCGCGTATGCTGTCAGGGAAACGAAGACCGTATGACTGACCCTACCGTAGCAATGTCCAGTGAGGAACCCGGAGTCCTGGAAACAGACATACCTCTGTCATCCTCCATGATCTGGCGGCTGCAACGCGAGTTCTATGCCCAGCGCGGCCTTAAGGCCTGGACTGAAGACCTGGTGCCCAGCTACATCACCAACAATCCCTTCATCGCCGAAATTTATGCAGAGATCGTCGCCGGCTTTATTTCGGACTGCATGAATCTGCCGCCGAAGGATTCGCGGCCGCTCTCCCCGGAAAACCCGTTGCGCATTCTGGAGCTTGGCGCCGGAACCGGGAAGTTCTCTTATCTCTTTCTGCTCAAGCTGGCCAGGCTGTTGCAGGAGAAGGGCGTGGCGCCGCAGATCGTGCGCTACTCCATGGCCGACTGCTCTGAAAGCCTGCTGGCGGAATGGCGCGCCAACCGCTACCTGGCAGAATTCGTGAAGGCGGGGATTCTGGAATTCCAGCTGCATCCCGCTGAAGAGGAAAAGGCTTCTCCTGCTGCGACGAACTCGATACCGGCGAATTCGGCCCAGCAAGCCACCGGCCCGCTGGTCGTCATAGCCAATTATGTTTTCGATAGCCTTCCCCAGGATGTTTTCACTATCGCCAACGGACAAATCTCTGAAGCGCTGGTCACCACGCGCGTGGACGCACGCGCCAGTGAAGGCGCTGGCGGACTGAAGCCCAGCAACCTGCAGGTCTCCTTCAGGAATGTTCCCATTCCGCCCGGACGCTACCCGGACAAATCATGGAATGAAATTCTGGAGCACTATCGCAGCCGCCTGCCCGCAGCCACCGTGCTCTTTCCTTCCGCCGCACTCGGCCTCTTGCGGCAGCTCAGCCAGTCCAGTGATGGACGCATGCTGGTGCTGGCCGCCGACAAAGGCTTTGTCCGTGAAGACGATCTCGCGCTGCTTCAAGGTCCGCCTCACATGGAGTTTCACGCCTCCAGCCAGTGTTTTTCCCAGACTGTGAACTTTGATGCGATTACGAGATATTTCTACGGGCTTGGCGGCGACTGGCTGCTGCCGCAGAAACATTTTTCCAGCCTGAATATCTGCGCGTTCATCGCGCGGCCCCCGGGCGATGAGTTTCCCGCCACCCGCAAGTCATACGAACAGGCGCTTGCCGGCTTCGGTCCCGACGATCTTTTTGCGCTGATGAGCTGGTTGAACGCGCACTTGGAAGAGGTCTCAGTGGTCCAGGCCCTGGCGCTCTTGCGGCTGACCCGCTGGGACACAACGGCCCTGCTGCGGCTGTTTCCCGTCATCGCGCGCCAGCTTCGCACCGTCGCAGGCGAGCGCCACGATCTTCGCCAGGCCGTCCTGAATACGTGGGCCAATCACTATCCGGTGAGCCCCGCTGAGAACCTGCTCGCTTTCAACTGCGGCGCCATCCTGCTGGAACTCCGGTTCTTTGCTGAGGCGCTCTCCCTCTTCAAGATATCTGAGCAGGTGCTGGGGCACACTGCCACCACCAGTTACAACCTGGGACTGTGCGCCCTGGGACTGGGCCGGTCCTCTGAAGCGCTGGCCTATATGTCCGAGGCCTGTGCTCTCGATCCTGACTTCGAGCCGGCCAGGAGCTCACGAGCCAGGCTGGAAAAAGAGCAGGCCCAGGGCTGATCTGGGCTTCAATCTCGCACCCATCTGCTCTCGCCTGAGCTGCTGCGGCTTTCGTGCGCGCAAAACAATCGTGCTCTGCATTTGCTGCAACATTGTTCCTGTCCACATACATCTTATTTTTCACTTATGTTGTTTCATGGGGGAAAGATCATGCGCCAACGCACCGTCACTCTGTTTCTGCTGCTCAGTTTTTTGCTCGCCACCGCCGCCTGGGGCCGGGAGGATAGACTTACCAACACCGGAGCTGCTCCTGCCGCCGAAGGCAAGGTGATTACCGATAACGATCGCAACGGCAACACCGGCATTGAAATCCATGTAAAGCACATGGCAACGCCGCAATCGCTCACGCCCGCCAAACAGACGTACCTGGTCTGGGTGCAGCCGCGCGGCAAGGACCCGGAGCTGCTGGGCGCTCTCCGCGTGAATGAAGACCTGGAAGGCAGCCTGAAAGCGGCCACTACTTACAAGGATTTTGAAATCTTCATTACCGCCGAAGACAGCATGAAGCCGGATACGCCCTCGAGCACCGTGATCCTTAAAGGATCGGTGGCCAGGAAGTAGCGTTCTGGAGTGGGTCAGTTTGGTATTTTCCCACTTTAATTATTTCGTCATCCCGAAAGGCGTAAACGAGCCCGCGTTTTTGGGTCCCCATTCGCGCCGGCTTTTGGCGTGAATGGGCAGATCAGCGGGCGAGTAGCCTTGAGGGACCTTGCGTTTTTAGTTACATAAAACTCCATGTAGTAGAAAGCACAAGGTCCCTCGGTCCTACTCGCGCGCTCTGCC
>Ga0164306_10000159_pt1 | contig 25111 bp, 27 predicted proteins | sample Whisoiple_242_MG_FD_110213 | JGI IMG/M metagenome (GOLD analysis project Ga0164306, IMG submission 110213) | Soil microbial communities amended with fresh organic matter from upstate New York, USA - Whitman soil sample_242_MG | ecosystem: Environmental > Terrestrial > Soil > Unclassified >... | reverse complement strand
GGACAGCGGGTCGGTGACGATGCGTTGCCAGCTGGACCCGAGGTCCAGGGCCATCGCGCGGGCCTGCTGGGCGTCGATCGGCCCGTACCCGGCGAGGTCACCGGGCTCGTCGTCGGCACCCATCAGGGTCGCCAGGGACACGGTCACGTGCACCACGGCCCGCGGGGCAGGCTCCGCGGCATCCCGGCAGCGGGTCGCCGCGGCCTGCGCCGGAGCGCCAGACTCCGCCGGCGCACCGGCCTCCGCCCGCGCAGCGGCCGGCGCCGGCGCGACCTCCGGGGCGGCGTCGACGGGCAGCCCGAAGGAGTCGTGGTCCTCGTGCGCCCCGTCGCGCCGCGAGGGCAGCACGGTGCCGTCGGCCGCGACCAGGTGCCCCGACCGCCCGAGCACCCGGTCCAGGAGCTCGTCGGCGCGCAGCTGGTCCAGGGTGCGCGGGTCGCCGGCCTCCCGGGACCGGCGGGCCAGCGCGTCGAGCATGCCGTCCAGCCGCACGGCGTCGGCGGCGGGCAGCACGGTCCACAGCCCGGCCATCCCGTCCTGCAGGATCTTCGGCCGGGACACCGTCCGGCAGGCGCGGGCGGCGCGGTGCCGGTCGGCGGCCCCGTCGGGGTCGACCCGGTTCAGCGCCCGCGCGACGTCGGCCCGGACCTGCTTGACCGACCGGCCCGCGACCCGCGGCAGCACCTCGGCCTCGACCGCAGCGGCCACGTCAGCCGGCTCGTCCCCGGCGCCCTGCACGATCGCCCGCGCCTTGGCCGGCTCGATCCGCCCGTCGACCAGGGCCGCACCGGTGTCGGCCAGCGCGCCGGCGTACGCGCGGCCCTCACGGATGAGCATCGTCGCCTCGCCCGGCGGGACGAGCAGCCGCGCGGACAGGTCGGCCGCCGCCAGGTCGGCGTGCACGAACGCGGTGCCCTCGGGCAGGGCCCGGCACACCGCACCCAGGTCCGGGTGCCGCAGGTCCGGGTGCCGCGCCAGCGCGGCCGCCGCCGCGGTCTCCAGGGCGTGCGCGCGGGCGGCGACCCGCCGGGCCTGCACCACGACCTCGGGCAGGTCGTACGACGCCAGCGCGCTCAGGTCCAGGGCCTCCAGCTCCGCCAGCAGACCCGCTCCCGCGGGCAGCGCGTCCCACCGCTCCCCGAGTCCCGCGCCCGCGCCCGCGCCCGCACCCGCGCCCCGCACGCGGGCAGCCCCGGCGCCATCGGCGTCGGGGGCGCTGCGATCGAGCACGTCATCGGGCATACCACCACGCTAGGCAGCACCACCGCCCGACCCCCACGCCACCCGCGCCGCCCTGGGGACCACGCACGACCCTCACGCCTGTGGAGGACTCGGCACCCGCCCGTCGAGCAGCGACACCGCGTCGACCGCCCCCAGCACCACCCGCGTGAACCCGACGGGCGCGGTCAACGAGACGAGGTGGGTGGCCCCCGGCACGACGACGAGCCGCCCGTCCCGGCAGGCCCGCAGGAACCGGCGCTCCTCGCCCCGGAAGTGGTCGTACCGCCCGTTCACGAGCCACACGGGCGCCTCGACCCGGGCGAGGTCCGTGACGGGCGTCGCGGCCCGCATGGCCCGCAGCACGTCGTCCATCACGTCGAGCGCGAACCCGCCCGCCGCCACGTCCGCCGCCGCGGACGGGGAGAGCACCCGGTCGACCATGCCCTGGTTCAGGCCGGCGCCGGCGTCGGGCAGCCGCACGATGCCCCGGGCGAGGAGGGCCCAGCCGTCGACGAGCGCGACGAGCGGCCGGGTCGAGCACGCGGCCGCCACGAGCCCCGCCACCTGCTCGGGCCGGCGCGCGGCGTGCGCGATGCCGACGTACCCGCCGAGCGACAGCCCGACGACGAGCGCGCGCCCGCCGAGCGCGTCCACCCCGTCCGCGACGGCGGACACCGCCCCGTCCAGCGTGAACCGCTCCCCCCGCCGCGCACCGTGACCCGGCAGGTCGATCGCCAGGGCCTCGACGCCGTACGCCCGCAGCGCCTCGACCTGCGCGCGCCACATCGTGCGGGACGTCCGCAGCCCGTGCACGAGCACCACGGGGACCGTCATACGCGCCACGGTACCCACCGACCCGCACGACTCCGCCGCACGCCGCACCGCCCCGGCGCCGCACCGCCCCTCGGCGCCACCGCCCCCGGGCACGCAGAAGGGCCCGGGCCCCGCGAGCGTCTGCTCGCGCGACCCGGGCCCTCCCGGTGCTGACGTGCGGATCAGGCCTTGTCGGCCTCGTCCTTGGTGTCGGCGGCCTCGGCCTCGGGGGCGTCGGTCGCGGTCTCCTCGACCGTGGTCTCCTCGGCGGGGGTCTCCTCCGCCGGGGTCTCCTCGGCCTTCGGCGCGGCCTTCTGCGCGGCCTTGGTGGCCTCGCGGACGACGGCCTGCTTCGGCGAGACGGGCTCGAGCACGAGCTCGATCACGGCCATCGGCGCGTTGTCGCCCTTGCGGGGGCCGATCTTCGTGATGCGGGTGTAGCCACCCTGACGCTCGGCCATCTGCGGGGCGATCTCCACGAAGAGCTCGTGGACGACCGACTTGTCGCGGACGACGGTGAGGACGCGGCGGCGGGCGTGCAGGTCGCCGCGCTTGGCGAACGTCACCAGGCGCTCGGCGAGCGGGCGCAGGCGCTTGGCCTTGGCCTCGGTCGTCGTGATGCGCTTGTGCTCGAACAGCGCCGTGGCCAGGTTGGCCAGGATCAGCCGCTCGTGCGCCGGGCCGCCACCGAGCCGGGGACCCTTGGTGGGCGTAGGCATGTCGTTACTCCTTGGTTCCAGTGATGGGCCGGCGGCGCACCTCAGCGGTGCACCGCCTCCCCGGCATCAGTACTGCTCGTCCTCGGTGAAGTCGCCCTCGTCGCCGTCGTAGTACGCGGCGGCGGTCGGGTCGAAGTCGAGCGGGCTGTCCTTGAGGGACAGGTTGAGCTCGGCCAGCTTCTCCTTGACCTCGGTGATCGACTTCGCACCGAAGTTGCGGATGTCGAGCAGGTCGGCCTCGGAACGCGCCACGAGCTCGCCCACGGTGTGGATGCCCTCGCGCTTGAGGCAGTTGTACGACCGGATGGTCAGCTGCAGGTCCTCGATCGGCAGCGCCAGGTCGGCGGCCAGGGCCGCGTCGGTCGGCGACGGGCCGATCTCGATGCCCTCGGCCTCGACGTTCAGCTCGCGGGCGAGGCCGAACAGCTCCACCAGCGTCTTGCCGGCGGACGCCAGGGCGTCGCGCGGGCTGATCGCCGGCTTGGTCTCGACGTCGACGACGAGCTTGTCGAAGTCGGTGCGCTGCTCGACACGGGTCGCCTCGACCTTGTAGGTCACCTTGAGCACCGGCGAGTAGATCGAGTCGACCGGGATGCGGCCGATCTCGGCCTCGAAGGACTTGTTCTGGTTCGCCGACACGTAGCCACGGCCGCGCTCGACGGTCAGCTCGATCTCGAGCTTGCCCTTCTCGTTCAGCGTGGCGAGGTGCAGGTCCGTGTTGTGGACCTCCACGCCGGCCGGCGGCACGATGTCCGCCGCGGTCACGTCACCCGCACCCTGCTTGCGCAGGTACATCACGACGGGCTCGTCGTTCTCCGAGGAGACGACGAGGTTCTTGATGTTGAGGATGATCTCGGTGACGTCCTCCTTGACGCCCGGCACCGTGCTGAACTCGTGCAGCACGCCGTCGATCCGGATGCTCGTCACGGCCGCGCCCGGGATGGACGACAGCAGGGTCCGGCGCAGGGAGTTGCCGAGCGTGTAGCCGAAGCCGGGCTCGAGCGGCTCGATGGAGAACCGCGAGCGGTACTCCGAGATGACCTCTTCGGTCAGGGTGGGGCGCTGTGCGATGAGCACTTCGGGGTTCCTCTCAGCGTGCGTCCGCCATATGACGCAGCGCAGGTACTCGCTGGGCGGCGCGGGTCTCGGTCCACCCGCGCGACCGGCCGGCACCGCCGCGGGCGGGGGATCGCTCCCCCGCCCACGGCGGCCCGGCTACGGGTCAGACGCGGCGGCGCTTCGGCGGACGGCAGCCGTTGTGGGCCTGCGGCGTCACGTCCTGGATCGAGCCGACCTCGAGGCCGGCCGCGGTCAGGGAGCGGATCGCGGTCTCGCGACCGGAGCCCGGGCCCTTGACGAAGACGTCGACCTTCTTCATGCCGTGCTCGGCGGCCTTGCGCGCGGCGGCCTCGGCGGCCATGCCCGCGGCGTACGGGGTCGACTTGCGCGAGCCCTTGAAGCCCACGTCGCCGCCCGACGCCCAGGAGATCACGGCGCCGCTGGGGTCCGTGATCGAGATGATCGTGTTGTTGAAGGTGCTCTTGATGTGCGCCTGGCCGTGGGAGACGTTCTTCTTCTCCTTGCGGCGCGGCTTGCGCACGGAACTGCGGGTCTTGGGAGGCATGTGCTCGTTCTCTCTCGCTGCTGGTCGTGAGGTCGGTGCCCCGTCGCGGCGCGGGCGGCTGTCCGAGGACAGGCCCGGCGGGCCGCGGGCGGGTTACTTCCGGCCGGCCTTCTTCTTGCCGGCGACGGTGCGCTTCGGGCCCTTGCGGGTGCGCGCGTTGGTCTTGGTGCGCTGACCACGCACCGGGAGGCCGCGGCGGTGACGCAGGCCCTCGTAGCTGCCGATCTCGACCTTGCGGCGGATGTCCGCGGCGACCTCACGGCGGAGGTCGCCCTCGAGCTTGAAGTTGCCCTCGAGGTAGTCGCGGAGGGTGACGAGCTGGGAGTCGTCCAGGTCCTTGACGCGGAGGTCCGGGCTGATGCCCGTCGCGGCCAGGGTCTGCTGGGCGCGGGTACGGCCGACGCCGTAGATGTAGGTGAGCGCGATCTCGAGCCGCTTCTCGCGGGGGAGGTCGACGCCGACAAGACGTGCCATGTGCCTTTCGGCTCCTTGGACTTCGATCGGAGGTCTGCCGCACCGTCCTCCCGCGGGTTGAGCGGGCCCCGGCCTCCGAGCCGGGGGTTCACCGGTGGCGACCCGCCGTGGCGGGTGCGCTGCCGGTTCGGCGATGCGCTTGGTGCCGGTCCGTCAGGATCCGGCGGCGGTGCTGCTCAGGTGCGTCCCGAGCGGCAGGGCGTTCAGCCCTGGCGCTGCTTGTGGCGCAGGTTCTCGCAGATCACCTGGACGCGACCGTGCCGGCGGATCACCTTGCACTTGTCGCAGATCTTCTTGACGCTGGGCTTGACCTTCATGGCCTGTTCCTCCGCCGCCGATGCGCCGTGGTCCCTCGCGGGACGCAGGCCGACGGCGATGCTCGTTCGGTCGGTTACTTGTAGCGGTAGACGATGCGCCCGCGGGACAGGTCGTACGGGTTCAGCTCGACCACCACCCGGTCCTCGGGGAGGATCCGGATGTAGTGCTGGCGCATCTTGCCCGAGATGTGGGCGAGCACCTTGTGACCGTTGGTGAGCTCCACGCGGAACATCGCGTTGGGGAGAGCCTCGATCACGCTGCCCTCGATCTCGATGACACCGTCCTTCTTCGCCATGTCCTCCGCTAACTCTTGTCCTGAACTGCCGATCCCCACGCCCTCGCGTCCACCGGCGGTGCCGGCGGGCGGTGCGGACGTGGTGGGCGTGCCCCGGTCCCCGCCGGTACGCGGCCCGCACGCGCGCGACCGCGGTGCGGTCGGCTCGGGCGGGACGTGCGACAGCGCGAGGGCGCACACCCAACGGACGATCATACGCCATCGGGCGCCTGCGAGGAAACGCGGCCGGGTCCGTCAAGCGGACGCGCCGCCGCCGGGCACGACGGGGTCAACGCCCGTGGCGCGCGAGTTCTTCCCGCGCGCCACGGGCGCCCCGCCCGCGGCGGTCAGGCCCGGTGCCGGCTCCCCCCACGCCCCGCCGCACGCACGGGCCGCGCCGGCCCCCGCCCCCGCGCCAGCGCGATCAGCGCCGCGCCCAGCGCGAGCAGCACGCCGGCCGCGACCAGCGGCCACGCCGCGTCGGACCCGGTGGTCGCCAGGTCGCCGCCCGGCGCCGTGACGGCCACGCCGCCCGTGCGCTCGGCGGGCTCGCTCCACGCGACGTCCTCGGCGGCGAGCACCTCGAACCGGTAGCCCCGGCCCTCGACGTCCACGGTGGCCGTGTTGGTGACGTCGGCCCCCGCGGCGGTGAGGCCGGTGACGATCCGGACGGTGGCCGACTCCCCGGCGGGCAGCGAGCCGTCGTGGTCGCAGGTGACGACGCGGTCGACGGCGACGCAGGCGAACCCGGTGCCGGACGCGGACCGGAAGGTCAGCGCGCCGGGCAGGGCGTCGACGACGCTGAAGCCGGCGTAGGCGTCCTGGGTGCCGGTGGACATGACGGTGACGTCCCAGGTGATGCTGTCCGCGGTGCGGGCGACGGGGACCTTGCGCAGCGCGAGCTGCACGTCGTCGGCGAGCACCAGGCCGAAGTCCAGCGTGGTGTCGGACTCGCCGCCGACCAGGACCCGCGAGGTCGCGGTCCAGGTGGACGAGTCGAGGGCCCGGTCGGCGCCGGCGCCCGCGACGGTCGGCGCGTAGCCGGCCAGCGCGTCGGCGGAGGCGATGCGGTCGATCCGGACGACGTACTCGCCCGGCAGCAGCCCGGCGAAGGCGTAGGCGCCGTCGGCGTCGGTGGTGACCGGGCCGACCACGGCCCCACCGATCCCGGTGACCGCGCGCCCGTCGGTGGTCCGCAGGGTGACGACGACGCCGGGCACGCCCGGCTCGCCGGCTCCCTGCAGGCCGTCCAGGTCCTCGTCGAACCACACGCGGTCGCCGACGGCGACGGGCCGCTCGACGAGGCCCGCGTCCCAGGTGTCGTCCACGTAGGCGGCCACGAGGCCGTCCGCGGCGGTGGCGGGCCGGACGCCCGCGGCGCCGGGGCCGACGGTGATCGCCGGGGTCGCGGCGGTGCCGGGCGCGGTCTCCGCGACGTCGGAGTCGGCGTCGGCGCGCGGGGCGGCGGCGGAGCGCGGGGTCGTCCAGGTGTACCGGGCGGCGTCGGCCGCCGCGAGCTGGAGCTCGACGCGGTACGTGCCGGGCTCCAGCAGGTCGAAGGACCACCGGCCGTCGGCGTCGGTCACCGTGCGGGCGACCTCCGCGTCGGCCGCGTCGAGCAGCCGCACGGTGACGCCCGGGAAGGACGGCTCGCCGGCGTCCTGCACGCCGTCGCGGTCGGTGTCGAGCCACACCCGGTCGCCGAGCGCCCACAGCGGGCGGAAGCCGAAGTCGAGGGTGTCGTCGGCCTGGCCGCCCACGAGCGGGACGGCGGTGGCGGCGGAGCCCGCGGACGAGTCGGTCGCGGGGTCGCCCGCCCCGGCGACGGTGGGCCGGTAGGGCGCGAGGGCGGCCGCGGAGGCGACCGGGTCGACGGTGACGGTGTACGCGCCGGGCAGCAGGCCGGTGAAGGCGTACGCGCCGTCGGCGTCGGTGGTGACCGGGCCGACGGCCGCGCCGGCGGCGTCGGTGACCGGGCCCCCTGTGCCGTCGGCGCCCGCGCTCAGCGTGAGCACCACGCCCGGCAGGCCGGGCTCGCCGGCGTCCTGCACGCCGTCGCCGTCGACGTCGACCCACACCCGGTCGCCGACGCGCACGGGCAGCTCGGCGAGGCCGGCGTCCCGGGTCGGGTCGGCGTAGTCGGCGTCGGCGCCGGCCCAGACGGGGTCGCCCGCGAGGTCGTGCACGGCCGCGAGGGACTGCGCGGCGGGGGTCAGGGTGAACGCCGCGGTGCGGCCGAGGCGCGGGGTCGCGGCGAGGACGTCGGAGTCGCCGGCGGCGTCCCCGACGAGCGCGGCGGTGAAGGTCCACCGCTGCGCGAGGGCGTCGGGCAGCTCGACCTCGACCCGGTAGGTGCCCGGGTCGAGCGCGTCGAAGACGTACGCGCCGTCCGCGCCGGTGACGGTGGTCGCCAGGACGGCGTCGCCGGTGCCGAGCAGGCGCACGGTGGCGCCCTCGACGGCGGCCTCGCCCGCGCCCTGCCGGCCGTCGCGGTCGGCGTCGAACCACACGCGGTCGCCGACGGCCAGCGGCCGCCACTGCAGGCCCGCGTCGTGCGAGAGGTCGACCTGGGTGGCGACGAGGTCCGGGTGGGCGTCCTGCCACGCCTGGGGCAGGGAGCCGACCGCGGTGGTCTCGCTGCCGCCGGCGCCGAGCACGACGCCCGCGTCGACGGCGGTGGCGGGCGCGGCGGGGTCGACGACGGCGTCGGAGTCGACGGTGTCGTCGGAGCCCGCGCCCGCCCCGGTGTACCGGTACTGCGCGGCGAGCGCGCCCGGCAGGGTGTACGCGAGGTCGTAGGTGCCGGCGGGCAGGCCGTCGACCAGCCAGTCGCCGGCGGCGTCGGTCTCGGCGGAGGCGACGTAGGTCGCGGTGCCGCCGGAGACGGCGAGCACGTCGACGGTCACGCCGGGCACGCCGGGCTCGACCGCGGTGTCGTCGGACTGCCGGCCGTCGCGGTCGGCGTCGAGCCACACCCGGTCGCCGACGGCGACGAGCGGGTCGGCCCCGGCGGCCGCGAGGGCGAACCGGGCGCCGGCCTTGAGCGGCACGGAGGTGACGTCGGTCGGCCGCCCGGCGGCGCCGTCGGCCGGCACGCGGAACGCGAAGGAGCTCCAGGTGTCGGCGGCGGCGCGCGCGCCGGACAGCGGGGTGCGCATCGCCCACTGGACGCGGACGGACTCGCCGGAGGAGAACCGGTCGGCGGAGGTGAAGCTCACGACGAACTTGAGGCCCGTCACGCGCGCGGCCTGGGCGGCCGGCACCTGCTGCCCGGGGGTCAGCGGGGTGCTCGACCAGGTCGACGGCACCGGGTCGAACGCGGCGCTGGCGGCGAGGCCGCCCTGCCGGTAGTCGGCCGTGGTGGTGTAGACCGCGACGGTGGCGCCGGCCGGGAGGCCCGCGCCCGTCACCAGGGTCGGCACGACGCCGTCCCACACGGGCCGCCACTGGCTGCCGCGGCTGCCCGCCGCGCTGCCGTCCATCGCCGGGTAGTCGCCGGTGGTGGGGAGCATGGAGATCATCTCGAGCCGGTCGGTCGAGATCGTGGCGCGGCTGGTGACCTGCACCTGCCACTGCGTCGTCGAGCCGGCCGTGGTCACGACGGAGCACGGGAAGCGGTACCAGTCGCGGTCGTCGGCGCCGGTCCCCCGCGGGGCGCAGTCGGCCGCCTGGCCGGCGCGCGCCGGGGTGGTGCGGACGGCGCCCTGGGTGCCGGCGGCGTCGCGGACCCACTCCTCGGAGACGTAGACGTTCGCGCCGCCGATGGTGACGGCCCCGGCGCGGGCGAGGCAGGAGGCGGTGGCCGCGTCGTAGCTGCCGGGCGCGCAGGCGGTACCGCCGTCGTCGCCCGTCGGGGCGGCCTGCACGGGGCGGGTCGCGGAGGCGGCGGTGGCCGTGTTCACGATCGTCGTGGTCGACAGGTCGGTGGCGATCCGCAGCCAGACGAGGACCTCGACGCCCGCGCCGGGGGCGAGCCGGCTGTCGGCCGGGAAGGTCAGCGTGAGGACGCCGTCCTCCGCGGTGACGGCGGGGTCGCCGAGCGGGTTCGCCCCGCCGCCGGCGGCCTGCACGACGACCGGGGCCTGCCCCTCGGGCGCGGCGCCGTGGACGAGCGAGCCGTCCTCGGGCAGCCGGTCGGTGACGACCAGGCCGGTGAGGTCGGCGGCGTTCGCGCCGCTCGCGGTGTTGGTGACGGCGATCCGGTACCGGACGAAGTCGCCCGGCGCGCGGGACGCGGGGTCGAGCTCGGTCTTCTGCACCCGGATGGTGGCGGCGCCCGCGTGCACGGTGGTGCTGACGGGCCCGGCGGTCTGCGCCTGCGAGCCGAGGTCGGCGCGCAGGGCCTGGGCGGTGACGGAGTTGCTGATCACGCCGCGGGCGCTCTCGCCCGGGTTCGCGGTGAGCTCGGCCCGGCCCTGGTAGCGCCAGCCGTCGGCGCCGACGGCGCTGGGCAGGCCGCCGGTGCGGAGCTCCTCGCGGAGGGTGCCCGCGAGCACGACGCGGCCGTAGCCCTGGCCGGGCGCGGGGATGGTGGAGGAGTCGGTGTCGAGGAACCGCACGCGGACGCCGATGACGTCGGCCGCCTGGACGCCGTGCTGGGCGGCGAGGGCCGCGAGGTCCCAGGTGCCGGTCGGCACGAGGGCGTCCCAGGCCTGCCAGGTCGGCGTGCCGGCGTAGCCGCCGTCCGCGTCGACGTCGAGGCCGGCCGCGGCGACGAGGACCTCGAGCTCGGCGCGCTCGACGCCGGACGGCACGGACTGCACGGCCACGGTCCGGAGGGCGACGGCGTTGAAGAACCGCGCGTCGGCGTCGGTGAGCAGCAGCTGGTCGGCCGGGGTGAGGCCGAAGTTCTGCACGGACAGCGTGCTGGTGACCGCGGGCGCGGCGGCGTCGCGCTGGACGTCGACGGGCGAGACGGTCACGGTCGGGAACGCCTCGAGCTGGGCGCCGCGCAGGGAGACGGCGTCGCGGGCGGTCCCGGACGCGGTGCCCGGCGCGCAGGTGGGCGTGCGGGACATCCCGCGGGTCTCGCCCGCGCAGACGCGCGCGTCGGTGACCCGGGCCTCGGCGACGTTCGCGACCTGGACCACGTCGTCGCCGACGCCGGCCTCGGGGACGTCGCCCGTCACGCGGTTGTGCGCGAGCAGGCGGGTGCCGAGGACCAGGCGGGCCTGGTTCGTCCAGGCGATGCGGCCGGTGTAGCGCACCTGCACGCCGACGACGTCGGCCAGGGCGGCCTCGTCGGCGTCGAGCAGCTCGGAACGCGGGACGGTCCGGTGGCTGACCGCGCCGTCGGCGGCCCGCTCGTACACGACGACCTCGACCGCGGACGCGCCCGGCAGGCCGCCCGCGTCGGTGAGCTCGCGGACGTCGGTGATCGCGAAGGCGGCGAAGGGCGCGTCGGCGTCGATCGTCGTGGCGGTGTCGATGCCCTGCGGCTCGGTCAGCACCAGCTGGTCCACGCGGGTGCCGGAGACGCTGGCGGCGGTGGCGGTCAGGGTCGCGGTCGGCCACGCGGAGTCGGGCGCGGCGGACGGGTCGACGGGCAGCGCGAGGTCGTGCAGGTTGCTGCTGCCGGTCAGCGGGCTGCCGTTGGCGTCCCGGAGCCAGGACTTGGTGGCGGTGGCGCCGAGCGACGCGGGCTGGAGGGTGACGACGCGCTCGCCGACCGGGTTCACCGGGCCGCCGAGGTCGACCGCGGAGCCGTCGGCGGTCGCGGCGCCGGTCACGCGGCCGGAGTTCTCCACCTCGCCGGCGACGGAGCCGGTGTAGGTGTAGGCGTCGTTGGCGGGCTGGCCGGTGGCGCGGGAGGTGTCGCGCAGGGCGAAGGAGACGGCGAGCTGGCGCGCGGGCGCGTCGGTGCTCGCGACGGCGCCGGTGGTCAGCGTGCCCAGCAGGCCGCGCCGCCAGTCGGAGGCGGCCAGCGCCTGCCGCTCGGCGTCGGGGCGCGCGGCGTAGACCAGCTGCACGCCGCCGATCCGGGCCCGCAGCGACGCGGACTGGATCTGCACGCCCGGGAACGAGCCCGCGTACGGGAAGGCGCCCTGCGCGGCGGCGCCGCCGAACGCGACGTCCGTCCGGGCGGCGGCGGGGTTCGTCCGGTCGGCCCAGGCGGTGCCGGTCCACACGCGGGTGGCCAGGGACTCCCAGCGGCCGTCCGCGACGTCGAAGACGCGCACGTCGGTCACGCGGTCGAACACCAGGTACGGGTCGTAGACGCCGGACGCCGCGGGGCCCGAGGTGATCGGCTGGACGCCGGTGAGGTCGAAGGTGTCGTAGAAGCTGCCCGCGGAGCCCGTCGCCGGGTCCTGCTGCGCGCCGGTGACGCCGTTCGCGTCGGTGACGGTGACGCTCGACAGGTCCTCGCCGCCGGTGCCCCAGGTGAGCGTCGCGGTGGTCGCGTCGCCGTTGCCCTCGGTGCGGTTGCGGTTGTCCATCGTCTTGACCAGCGCGGAGTAGCCCGTGCCGCCGGAGCCCCCGAGCATGCGGACGGTGTCCGAGACGCGGCGGACCGTGCTGGTCACCGTGAAGCCCTCGATCGCCGCGGAGGAGGTGATCTGGGCGACGTTGGTGCGGTCGGCGCCGTCCGCCCAGGTGCCCGTCGTGACGCCGGCGCGCAGCGCGAAGGTGATCCGGACGCGCGCGCGGTCGCCGTTGGCGAAGGTGCCGCCGCCGGGGCGGGTGACGACGACGCGGACGCCGCGCCAGTCGGCGGTGTCGCCGAGGGCGGCGAGGTCGCCGCCGAAGCCGACCCACTGGGGGTCGGCGGCCGTGTAGTACTGCAGCTGCGCGGAGCCGCCGGCCGGCACGGCGGCCTCGACGGAGGTCGGCGCGAACGCGGTCCACCAGGCGGCGCCCGAGGTCCCCCCGGTCGCGGCGGTGCGCGCGGCGGCGCTGTCCTCGAGGGTCAGCGTGTCGGGCAGGTGCCCGCTCCCCCCGCTCAGCGGGCGGGCGGTCGCCTCGAGCACCGCGTCGACGGTCGCGCCGGCGGAGCGGGTGACGTACGGCTCGGCGACGTACTTGGTGCCGGCGACGTCGACGGTCGGCACGGCGACGGCGACGGTGGCCGCGGTGACGGGGCGGTTGCCGCTGGCCTGGGTGCGCGGGGTGACGGCGGAGGTGTCGGTACCGAGCGTGGTGGTCGCGACGGTGTGCACGGCGTAGGTGGCCGCGGCGCTCGCGGTCGCGGTGCGGGCGAGGTACGGCAGGGTGACCGACGCGCCCATGGGCACGGCGGCACCGGCGCCGCGCACGGTGGCGCGGAACCCGGTGACCTCGGACCAGGACGCGAGCCCGAACGCGGCCGGGTCGGTCGGCACGGCGGGCGCGGCGGCGTCGAGGTCGACGGTGTGCTCGACCGAGCCGGCGAGCACGGTGAGCTCGAGGCGCGCGGGACCGGTGAGCCCCTGGACCGCGACGCCGGAGCCGTCCGCGCTGTCGGTGCGCCCGGGCGCGGTGCCGCGCGCGGCGCCGAAGCCCGCGAAGGCCAGGCCGGCGCCGAACGGGTTGGCCAGGGCCGGGAGGTCGGGGTCGATCGCGGCGTCGGTGGCCGTCACCTGCGCGGCGGTCGCCGGGACCTCGACGACGAGCGCGTCGACGGCGCGCCGCGACCAGTTGGTGCCGGCGGCGGTGCCGCGGACGAACCCGCCGCCGTACACCGGGGTGCTGAGGCCGACGAGCGCGGTCGCGGAGCCCGCGTACGCGCGCGGGTCGAAGATCCGGAAGCCCCGGGTGTCGGTGGTGGCGCCGGAGGTCGCCGCGCCGCGCGCGGCCCGCGCGGTCGCGGTGCCGGTCACGGTGAGGGTGTTCATGTCGGAGGCGGCCGAGAAGGTCGCGGCGCCCGCGGTCACGTAGTCGGCCGTGCCGCCGGTGCGCGCGACGGGGGTCGCGCCCTGGCTGCCGTGCTCGCGCACGTCGACCCGCAGGGTGGCGGGCGAGGCGGAGGCGACCAGGCCGCCGGTGGCCGCGGCGAACACGACCTGCAGGCCGGTGAGGCGGGACCGCGTGGTCGCGTCGAGGCCGGCGAGCAGGTCGGCCGCGGCGTCCGGGCCCGTGGCAGTCCCGATGGTCACCCGCGTGGGCGCGCCCGAGCCCGTCCAGGTCCACCCGGTGACGGCCGCGGTCGCCGCGCCGGCGGGCCAGGCGGTTATCGCGAGCCCGGTCAGGTCGGTGAGCATCCCGACGGTGCCGGCGGCGGGCGCCGTGGCGGGGTTGCTGCCGCCCCAGGTCAGCGTGAGGCTGTCCGCCGGGTCGCCGGTCAGCGTGCCGGTGACGGTGGCGGAGTTGGTCGGGGTGTCCGCGCCGTCGACGACGCCCGAGAGCCAGCCCTCGCGGGCCCAGGAGATCTGGGTGCTGGTGGCGAGGTTCACCGGGAACTCGCCGGTGACCCGCACCCGGCCCCTGGTCCCGACGCCCCCGGTGGCCGTGGGGGTGGCGGTGATGGTCCCGGTCTGCGTGCCGCCCGCGGCCGGCGTCACCAGGCGGGTCGACAGGCGCAGGTCCCCGCTGACGCCCGACTGCAGGCCGGTGAGGCCGTCCGAGGTGGTGCTGGTGAACCGCACGGAGAACGCGGCGGCGGTGGCGTAGTCGGCGGTCGCGGTGCCGCCGACGGCGTCGGCCCAGTACTGCACGGTCGCGCCGAGGCCGGACACGTCCAGCGCCTGGGTCAGCCGCAGCGCGTCGAGCGCCACGTCCATCGTCGCGTGCTCGCACGACGACTCGTCGCCCGCGCACCGGTAGCCGAGGGTGCTGTTCACGGTGCCCGCGGCGGGGCTCGCCGTGTACGCCGCGTCGAACCCGAGCTCCGGGTCGGCGGGCGGCGCGGCCTGCGCGGTGGCGCCGGAGGTCACCGAGAAGCCCGTGACGGTGAGCACCGGGTCGGCGGCGGCGACGGCCGCGGGCGCGGTGGTGGCCACGACGAGCGGGGCGAGCAGCGCCCCGACGACGGCCAGCACGGCGGGTCGGCGGAGACGGAGGCGGAGCGAGGCAGGCATGCGCGGCTTTCGGGGCGGGCACGAGCGCGCGACGACGGGGCGTCACGCGGAGGGGGACGCCATACCTTCGGGCGCAACCTGACCCGTCATGAGTCCGCTATGGGGTGAAAGCACCCCTCTGACCTGGTCTGTCCGCTTTGGGGTGAGGTGCTAGCACCCGCGCGAGGGACCGGATTCACCCGCCGGGGTCACGGGCGGCGCGCGCGGGTGACCCGCGGGACGCCGAGACCCACCGTCCCCGCGGCGGGGAGGTGGGTCTCGGGAGGGGCCGGGCGGGCCGGCGCGCGGCCGGGCGTCAGCCCAGCGGGGCCACCGCGACGCCGCGCGCGGCGAGCTCCGCCGCGCCGCCGTCGACGGCCGTGAGCACCCAGATGCCGCCGTCGTGCAGGGCGACCGAGTGCTCCCAGTGCGCCGCGCGGGCGCCGTCCGCCGTGACGACGGTCCAGTCGTCGTCGAGCACCTCGGTGGCGTGCCCGCCCCGGGTGATCATCGGCTCGACCGCCAGGCACATGCCGGCGCGGAGCTTCGGCCCGCGGTCGCGGGCCCGGTAGTTGAGGACGTCCGGCGGCTGGTGCATCGCGGAGCCGATGCCGTGCCCGACGTAGTCCTGGACGATGCCGAACGGCACGCCCCCGTTCACGGCCGCGTCCGCCGCCGCGACGGCGTCCTCCACCGCGTCGCCCACGACCGCCAGCCGGTCGGCGATCCCGCCGCCCTCGCAGGCGAGCGCGGCGATGCCGTCCCACATGGCGCGCTCGGTCAGGTCCGCCAGCGCGACGTCGCCGGGTCGGCCTCGGGCAGCACCAGGGTGAGCGCCGAGTCGCCGTGCCAGCCCTCGACGATCGCGCCGCAGTCGATCGACACCACGTCGCCCGGCTGCAGCACGCGGCCGGACGGGATGCCGTGCACGACCTCGTCGTTGACCGACACGCAGATGGTCGCCGGGTAGTCGTAGTACCCGAGGAACGACGGCAGCGCGCCGGCGTCCGCGATCACCGCGGCGGCGACGGCGTCCAGGTCGGCCGTGGTCGCGCCGGGCACCGCGGCCGCGCGCGCCGCCGCCAGGGCGTCGGCGACGACCAGCCCGGCGCGCCGCATGAGCAGCACCTGGTCGGGCGTCTTGAGCTCGATCTTCTCGCGTCCGAACACGACTCCCCCGCCGGTCAGCCGACCTGGGAGGCGAGGGCCGCGAGCAGGCGCTCGGTGACCTCGTCGACCTCGCCGATGCCGTCGACGCGGACCAGCAGGTCGCGCTCGGCGTACAGGCCCGAGACCGGGGCGGTCTGCTCGGCGTACACGTCCAGGCGCCGGCGGATCACGGGCTCGGTGTCGTCCGCGCGGCCCTCGATCTCGGCGCGCTTGAGCAGCCGCTCGACGACGACGTCCGCGTCCGCGGTGATCTCGAGCGCGGCGTCCAGCGCGCGGCCGTCCGCCTCGAGGATCGCGTCGAGCTCGCCGACCTGCGCGGTGTTGCGCGGGTAGCCGTCGAGCAGGAAGCCCTGGGCGGCGTCCGGCTGCGCGAGCCGGTCGCGCACCATCGCGTTGGTGACCTCGTCCGGGACGAGCTCGCCGCGCGCGGTGTACTCCTGCGCGGTGCGGCCGAGCTCGGTGCCGCCCTTGATGTTGGCGCGGAAGATGTCGCCGGTCGAGATCGCCGGGACGCCGAGCCGCTCGGCCAGGCGCGCGGCCTGGGTGCCCTTGCCGGCCCCGGGGGGGCCGAGCAGGACGAGGCGGGCGGTGGAGCCGGAGGCTGCCGGAGCGGTGCTCATCGGAGGAACCCTTCGTAGTGGCGCTGCTCGAGCTGCGACTGGATCTGCTTCACCGTCTCGAGGCCGACGCCCACGACGATGAGGATCGACGAGCCGCCGAACGGGATGTTCGTGCCGACGCCCAGGACGATGAACGCGATCGTCGGGATCAGCGCGACCAGCGCGAGGTAGAGGGACCCGGGCGCGGTGATGCGGGTGATCACGTAGTCCAGGTACTCGGCCGTGGGACGGCCGGCGCGGATGCCGGGGATGAACCCGCCGTACCGCTTCATGTTGTCCGCGACCTCGTCCGGGTTGAACGTGATCGCCGTGTAGAAGTAGCAGAAGAAGATGATCAGCAGGACGTACAGCGCGATGTGCAGCGGCGCGTCGGTGGCGGCGAGGTTGGTCGCGACCCACTGCTTCCAGCCGGACGTCTGGTCGCCGAAGCCGGCGAGCAGCGCGGGGACCTGCAGCAGGGACGACGCGAAGATCACCGGGATCACGCCGGCCATGTTGATCTTGATCGGGATGTAGGTCGAGGACCCGCCGTAGGTGCGACGCCCCACCATGCGCTTGGCGTACTGCACCGGGATGCGGCGCTGGGACTGCTCGACGAAGACGACCAGCGCGATGACCAGGACGATGATCGCCATGATCACCAGGAACGCGCCGATGCCGCCGGAGCCGCCCGCGATCGACCACATGGCGCCCGGGAAGGACGCGGCGATCGAGGTGAAGATGAGCAGCGACATGCCGTTGCCGACGCCGCGCTCGGTGATGAGCTCGCCCAGCCACATGATGAGGCCGGTACCGGCGGTCATCGTGATGATCATGAGCAGCGTCGTCATGATGCTGTCGTCCGGGATCACGTCCACGGAGCAGCCCTGGAAGAGCTGGCCGTTGCGGGCCGTGATGATGACGGTCGTCGACTGCAGGACGGCGAGGCCGATCGTCAGGTACCGCGTGTACTGCGTGAGCTTCGCGGTGCCGGACTGGCCCTCCTTGTGCAGGGCCTCGAACCGGGGGATCACCACGCGCAGGAGCTGGATGATGATGCTCGCGGTGATGTACGGCATGATCCCGAGCGAGAACACCGACAGCTGCAGCAGCGCGCCGCCGCTGAACAGGTTCACCAGGCCGAGCAGCGTGTTCGACTCGCCCTGGTCGATGCAGATCTGCACGTTCGGGTAGGACACGCCCGGGGTCGGCAGGAACGAGCCGATCCGGAAGATCACCATGATGCCGATGGTGAACAGCAGCTTGCGCCGCAGGTCGGGTGTCCGGAACGCCCGCACGAATGCGCTGAGCACGTGTCCTCCTGCTCCGCCGAAGCGGGATGTCGTCGAGGCGGCCGGCACGCCGCGCGCCGGTCCGTCGTCGGGTCGGGCGCACCGTGGCGCCCGACGCCCTGCCGAACCCTAACGGACTTCCGTCCCTGGGTGGGCATCGCCCCCCGGCCGTGCGGCCGTGGCGGCGGCGGGGTCGCGGGCCGGGTCCGGCCCGGTCCCCCGGGGAAAGCCGAACGGGGCCGGCGGGGCCTGGAGCCCTCGCCGACCCCGTTCGTCTGGGATCAGTCCTGCGCGACGCTGCCGCCGGCGGCCAGGATCTTCTCCTTGGCCGAGCCGGAGTACGCGTCGACGGCCACGGACACCTTCACCGTGATCTCGCCGGTGCCGAGCACCTTGACGGGCTGGCCCTTGCGGACCGCGCCCTTCGCGACCAGGTCCGCCACCGTGACGTCGCCGCCGTCGGGGTAGAGCGCCGACAGCTTGTCCAGGTTCACGACCTGGTACTCGACCCGGAACGGGTTCTTGAAGCCGCGGAGCTTGGGCAGCCGCATGTGCAGCGGCATCTGCCCGCCCTCGAAGCGCTCCGGCACCTGGTACCGGGCCTTGGTGCCCTTGGTACCGCGACCGGCGGTCTTGCCCTTGGACGCCTCACCACGACCCACGCGGGTCTTGGCGGTCTTGGCACCCGGGGCCGGACGCAGGTGGTGCACCTTGAGCGTGCCGCCGGCACCCTCGGTCGCCTTCGCCTCGGCCTTGTCGGCCTTGGCGGCGGCGGCCTTGGGGGCCTTCGCCTTGGCAGCCGGCTTCTCCTCGGCAGCCGCCTCGGCCTCGGCCTTCGCCTTGGTCGTGCGGGCCGGGGCCTTGCGGGCCGGCTTCTCGGCGGCCGACTCGGTCGCCGTCGCCTTCTTGGCGCGCGTGGCCTTCGGAGCCGCGGCAGCGGTCTCCTCGACCTTCTCGGTCTCCTTCTCCGCCATCGTCACTCCACCTCCTCGACCGCGACCAGGTGCGTCACCGTCTTGACCATGCCGCGGATCTCAGGACGGTCCTCCTTGACGACGACGTCGCCGATCCGCTTGAGGCCCAGGGTGCGCAGCGTGTCGCGCTGGTTCTGCTTGCCGCCGATGGCGGACTTGGTCTGGGTCACCTTCAGGCGAGCCATCAGGCACCCACCTTCTCCGTCTTCGCGGCGCGACCCGCGGCCTGGGCCTTGAGCAGCGACGCCGGGGCGACGTGCTCGAGCGGCAGGCCACGGCGCGCGGCGACGGCGGCCGGCTCCTCGAGACCCTTCAGCGCGGCGACCGTGGCGTGCACGATGTTGATCGCGTTGGAGGAGCCGAGGGACTTCGACAGGATGTCGTGGACGCCGGCGCACTCGAGCACCGCACGCACCGGACCGCCGGCGATCACGCCGGTACCCGGGGACGCGGGACGCAGGAAGACGACGCCGGCGGCGGCCTCACCCTGGATGGGGTGGGTGATGGTGCCCTGGATGCGGGGGACGCGGAAGAAGTTCTTCTTCGCCTCCTCGACACCCTTGGCGATCGCCGCGGGCACCTCCTTGGCCTTGCCGTAGCCGACACCGACCGTGCCGTCGCCGTCGCCGACGACGACCAGGGCGGTGAAGCTGAAGCGACGGCCACCCTTGACGACCTTGGCGACGCGGTTGATGGAGACGACGCGCTCGAGGAACGCGCTCTTCTCGGCGGCGTCGCCCCGGCGGCCGTCACGGCGACCGCCGTCGCGGCGGTCACCGCCGCCCTGGCCCTGGGGAGCGCCCGTGTTGCTGCGCTGAGGAGCAGCCATCAGTGGATCCTCTTCTTCGATGCGGGAATGGTCGTCGTCACAGCGCCAGACCGCCCTCGCGGGCGGCGTCGGCCACTGCGGCCACACGCCCGTGGTACTTGTTGCCGCCGCGGTCGAAGACCACCGCGTCGATGCCGGCCGCCTTGGCGCGCTCGGCGATCAGCTCGCCGACGCGACGGGCCTTGGCCGTCTTGTCGCCCTCGGCGGCACGCAGGTCCACCTCGAGGGTCGAGGCGGAGACCAGGGTGCGGCCCACGGCGTCGTCGACGACCTGCGCGACGAGGTTGCGGTTCGACCGGGTGACGACCAGGCGCGGACGCGCGGCGGTGCCGGCGACCTTCTTGCGCAGCCGGAGGTGGCGGCGCTTGCGGGCCTTGAACTTGCCCTTACCGATGATGGTGATCGCCATGGCTCACTTACCAGCCTTTCCGACCTTGCGGCGGACGTTCTCGCCCGCGTAGCGCACGCCCTTGCCCTTGTACGGCTCGGGCTTGCGGATCTTGCGGATGTTCGCGGCGACCTCGCCCACCTGCTGCTTGTCGATGCCGGCGACCGAGAACTTGGTCGGGGACTCGACGGCGAAGGTGATGCCGGCGGGCGGCGTCACGGACACCGGGTGGCTGAAGCCGAGCGCGAACTCGAGCGCGTCACCCTTGGCCGACACGCGGTAACCGGTGCCGACGATCTCCAGCTTCTTCTCGTAGCCGGCGGTGACGCCGGTGACGAGGTTCGCCAGGAGGGTGCGCGTGAGGCCGTGCAGCGACCGCGAGAGGCGCTCGTCGTTCGGACGGGTGACCACGAGGGCCCCCTCGTCGTCGCGGGCGACCTCGATGGGCGACGCGACCGTGTGCGTGAGGGTGCCCTTGGGGCCCTTCACCGTCACGACGGCGCCGTTGATGGAAACATCCACGCCGGCCGGGACCGAAACGGGGATTCTGCCGATACGAGACATTGGCTAGCTCCTTTCCGTCTCGGACTTACCAGACGTAGGCGAGGACTTCCCCACCCACGCCCTTCTTTGCGGCCTGCTTGTCCGTCAGGAGACCGGAGGACGTGGACAGGATCGCCACGCCCAGGCCACCGAGGACCTTCGGCAGGTTGGTCGACTTCGCGTACACCCGGAGGCCGGGCTTCGACACGCGCTTGATGCCGGCGAGCGCACGCTCGCGGCTCGGGCCGTACTTCAGCTCGACCACGAGGTTCTTGCCCACGCGGGCGTCCTCGGTGGTCCAGCCGGAGATGTAGCCCTCGGCCTGCAGGATCTCCGCGATGTGCGACTTCAGCTTCGAGTACGGGATGGTCACCGTGTCGTGGTGCGCCGAGTTCGCGTTGCGCAGACGCGTCAGGAAGTCTGCGATCGGGTCGGTCATCGTCATGGGGGCTATCGCCCTTCCTCGCCGTGGTTTCCGCGGCGGCCGCCCTCGAGGGCGGCGCGCCGCGGACCTGCGACGTCGTTGTTTACCAGCTGCTCTTGGTCACACCGGGGAGCTGGCCCGCGTGGGCCATCTCGCGCACGCAGATCCGGCACAGGCCGAACTTGCGGTACACGGAGTGCGGACGGCCGCAGCGCTGGCACCGGGTGTAGGCCCGCACGGCGAACTTCTGCTTGCCCGCGGCCTTGTTGATCAGGGCGGTCTTCGCCATGTCAGTCCTCCTTGAAGGGGAAGCCCAGGTGCTTGAGCAGCGCCCGGCCCTCCGCGTCCGTCGTCGCGGTGGTGACCACCGTGATGTCCATGCCGCGGACCCGGTCGATCTTGTCCTGGTCGATCTCGTGGAACATCGACTGCTCGGTCAGACCGAAGGTGTAGTTGCCGTGGCCGTCGAACTGCTTCGGCGACAGCCCGCGGAAGTCGCGGATGCGCGGCAGCGCGGTCGACAGCAGGCGGTCCAGGAACTCCCAGGCACGGTCGCCGCGCAGCGTGACGTGCGCGCCGATCGGCATGCCCTCGCGCAGCTTGAACTGCGCGATGGACTTGCGGGCCTTGGTGACCTGCGGCTTCTGGCCCGTGATCTGCTGGAGGTCGCGGATGGCGCCCTCGATCAGCTTCGAGTCCTTGGCCGCGTCGCCGACACCCATGTTCACGACGACCTTCACCAGGCGCGCGACCTGGTTCACGTTCTCGTGGGAGAACTCCTCGCGGAGCGCCGTGCGGATGGCGTCGTTGTACCGGACCTTCAGGCGCGGGACCGGGTAGGCGCGCGTCGTCTCGTCGGTGGCGGTCATCAGATGTCCTTACCGGAGCGCTTGGCGACGCGGACCCGAACGGTGCGGGTCCGGCCGTCGCGCTCGACCTGCTCGGTGCGGTAGCCGACCCGGGTACCGCGCTTGGTCTCCGGGTCGACCAGCATCACGTTGCTGATGTGGATGGGCGCCTCGACCGTCTCGATGCCACCGGTGCGGGAGCCGCGCTGGCTCTGGCCCACCTTGGTGTGCTTCGTGATGCGGTGCACGCCCTCGACCAGGACGCGGTCGCGGTCGGTGAGGACCTCGAGGACGCGCCCCTGCTTGCCCCGGTCCTTGCGGGAACCGGAGATGACGACCACGAGGTCGCCCTTCTTGATCTTCGCCATGTCAGAGCACCTCCGGCGCCAGCGAGATGATCTTCATGAACTTCTTGTCGCGCAGCTCGCGGCCCACCGGGCCGAAGATGCGCGTGCCACGGGGCTCACCGTCGTTCTTGAGGATCACCGCGGCGTTCTCGTCGAACTTGATGTACGAGCCGTCCACGCGCCGGCGCTCCTTGCGGGTGCGCACGACGACCGCCTTGACGACGTCGCCCTTCTTGACGTTGCCGCCGGGGATCGCGTCCTTGACGGTGGCGACGATCACGTCACCGATACCGGCGTAGCGACGGCCCGAGCCACCGAGAACGCGGATGCAGAGGATCTCCTTCGCACCCGTGTTGTCGGCGACCCGAAGTCGCGACTCCTGCTGAATCATCTATCGAACTCCTGTCGTCTGCCGGTTCTCGCACACGGCGAGCCTGGCCGAACGGATAGTGGACAAGAAGGCGCGAGCCTTACTTCGCCTTCTCGAGGATCTCCACCAGACGCCACCGCTTGGTGGCGGAGAGCGGGCGGGTCTCCATGATGAGGACCAGGTCACCGACGCCGGCCGAGCTGGCCTCGTCGTGCGCCTTGACCTTGCTGGTCCGCCGGATGACCTTGCCGTAGAGCGGGTGCTTGACCCGGTCCTCGACCTCGACCACGACGGTCTTGTCCATCTTGTCGCTGACCACGTAACCGCGCCGCGTCTTGCGGTAGGGACGCGCGGTCCCTGTGGCGGTGGTGGCCTCGTTGGTGTTCTCGCTCATCGAGTCCTCACTCGCTCGCGCTGGGCGCGGTCCGGATGCCGAGCTCGCGCTCGCGCAGGATCGTGTAGATCCGGGCGATGTCGCGACGCACGGCCTTGAGGCGGCCGTGGCTCTCGAGCTGACCGGTGGCCGACTGGAAGCGCAGGTTGAACAGCTCCTCCTTGGCCTTCTTCAGCTCGGCCACGAGGCGCTCGTCGTCGAAGGCGTCCAGCTCGGTGGGAGCCAGGTCCTTGGTGCCGATAGCCATCAGTTACCACCCTCGCGAACCACGAAACGGGTCTTCATCGGGAGCTTGTGCTGCGCGCGGCGCATGGCCTCGCGAGCCAGCGGCTCCGGGACGCCGGCGAGCTCGAACATCACTCGGCCGGGCTTGACGTTGGCGATCCACCACTCCGGCGAACCCTTACCGGAACCCATGCGGGTCTCGGCGGGCTTCTTCGTGAGCGGACGGTCCGGGTAGATGTTGATCCAGACCTTGCCGCCACGCTTGATGTGGCGGGTCATCGCGATACGAGCAGCCTCGATCTGGCGGTTCGTGACGTAGGCCGGCTCCAGAGCCTGGATGCCGAACTCGCCGAACGAGATCGCGGTGCCACCGGTCGCGGCGCCGGAGCGCCCGGGGTGGTGCTGCTTGCGGTGCTTCAGCCTGCGCGGGATCAGCACGGCTCAGGCCTCCGTTCCGGTCTCAGGAGCCGACGTCTCCGCGGCAGCCGCGGCCGGGGCGGCGGACTCGGCCGCGGGGGCCTCGGTCCGCTCGTTCCGACGGCCGCCGCCACGCGGGCCACGGTCGCCGCCGCGGTCCCCACGGGGGCCACGGGACTGGCGCGGGGCCTGGGTGGCCTGCTCGCGCGCGAAGTCGCGCTCGGTCATGTCGCCCTTGTAGACCCAGACCTTCACGCCGATGCGGCCGAAGGTCGTGCGGGCCTCGAAGAAGCCGTAGTCGATGTTCGCGCGGAGCGTGTGCAGCGGCACACGGCCCTCGCGGTAGAACTCCGTGCGGCTCATCTCCGCGCCGCCGAGGCGGCCGGAGACCTGCACGCGGATGCCCTTGGCGCCGGCGCGCTGCGCGGACTGCATGCCCTTGCGCATCGCACGACGGAAGGACACGCGGCTCGCCAGCTGCTCGGCGATGCCCTGCGCGACCAGCTGAGCCTCGATCTCGGCGTTCTTGACCTCGAGGATGTTGAGCTGCACCTGCTTGCCCGTGAGCTTCTCGAGCTCACCGCGGATGCGGTCCGCCTCGGCGCCGCGGCGGCCGATGACGATGCCCGGGCGCGCGGTGTGGATGTCGACGCGGACGCGGTCACGCGTGCGCTCGATCTCCACCTTCGCGATGCCCGCGCGCTCGAGACCCGTGCTCATGAGCTTGCGGATCTGGACGTCCTCGCGGACGTAGTCGCGGTACCGCTGACCCGGCTTGGTCGAGTCGGCGAACCACCGCGAGCGGTGGTCGGTCGTGATGCCCAGGCGGTACCCGAGCGGGTTGACCTTCTGTCCCACTGTCAGGCCCTTCCCTTCGTCTCACGCTCGGCGACGACCACGGTGATGTGGCTCGTGCGCTTGAGGATCTGGCTCGCGCGGCCCTGCGCCCGGGGGCGGAACCGCTTCAGCGTCGGACCCTCGTCCACGAACGCCTCGGCCACGTAGAGGTTGCCCTCGTCGAAGCGCTCACCGGCGCGCTTGGCGCCCTCGCGGGCGTTCGCGATCGCGGACTCGACGACCTTGAGGACCGTCTCGCCCGCGGCCTGCGGCGCGAACTTCAGCGTCGACACGGCCTCGCCGGCCTGCTTGCCACGGATGAGGTCCACGACGCGCCGGGCCTTCTGGGGCGTGACGCGGACGAACCGCGCCTTCGCCTTGGCTTCCATTGCTGTCCTGCCTTCTGTCTCTGCCGTCAGGGCAGTCGCTCAGCTGACCCGGGGGTCAGCGGCGACGGCCCTTCCGGTCGTCCTTCTCGTGGCCGCGGAACGTGCGCGTCGGGGCGAACTCGCCGAGCTTGTGCCCGACCATCGACTCCGTCACGAACACCGGCGTGTGCTTGCGGCCGTCGTGCACCGCGAACGTGTGGCCCAGGAAGTCCGGGGTGATCATCGAACGACGCGACCACGTCTTGATGACGTTCTTGGTGCCGGCGGCGTTCTGAACGTCGACCTTCTTCTGCAGGTGCCCGTCGACGAAGGGCCCCTTCTTCAGGCTGCGAGGCATGTCTCCCGGCTCCCTATCAGCGCTTCTTGCCGGTGCGGCGGCGACGGACGATGAGCTTGTCGCTCGGCTTGTTCGGACGACGCGTGCGGCCCTCCGGCTGGCCCCAGGGGCTCACCGGGTGACGACCACCGGACGTCTTGCCCTCACCACCACCGTGCGGGTGGTCGATCGGGTTCATCGCGACACCGCGGACGGAGGGGCGCTTGCCCTTCCAGCGCATGCGGCCGGCCTTGCCCCAGTTGATGTTCGACTGCTCGGCGTTGCCCACCTCGCCGACCGTGGCGCGGCAGCGCAGGTCGACGTTGCGGATCTC
>Ga0164306_10000158_pt1 | contig 25146 bp, 20 predicted proteins | sample Whisoiple_242_MG_FD_110213 | JGI IMG/M metagenome (GOLD analysis project Ga0164306, IMG submission 110213) | Soil microbial communities amended with fresh organic matter from upstate New York, USA - Whitman soil sample_242_MG | ecosystem: Environmental > Terrestrial > Soil > Unclassified >... | reverse complement strand
TACGGGTGTCATGACGGAACCGGTCACCACTGAGACCGCGACAACGGCCAGGTCGGGTCTGGACACCCACGGGTTCGCCTCGCGCCGGACCCTGGTGTGGCGCAGGTTCCTGCGGAACAAACCGGCCGTCGTGTCCCTGGTCCTGCTTGTGTTGTTCTTCGTCGGATGTTATGCGCTGCCACCTCTTCTGCCGTACAGCTACACGGATCTGGACTATTACGCCCTGCAACAGCCGCCCAGTGTCGACCACTGGTTCGGCACCAACGCACTCGGCCAGGATTGGTTGGCGTTGACCCTTCGGGGGATGCAGAAGTCGATGCTGATCGGTGTATGTGTCGCCCTCATCGCAACGGTGCTCGCTGCGACGGTCGGTGCGATCGCCGGCTATTTCGGTGGCTGGCGGGACCGCCGGCTGATGTGGTTGGTGGACCTGTTGCTTGTGGTGCCGAGCTTCATCGTGATTGCGATCGTCACGCCGCGACTGGGATCGTCGGATCGTGTCTTCTGGCTGATCCTTTTGTTCTCGGTGTTCGGCTGGATGATCAGTTCGCGCATCGTCCGGGGTATGACGATGAGCCTTCGGGAACGCGAGTTCGTGGTGGCTGCCCGCTATATGGGCGTGCCGAATTGGCGAATCATCGTTCGGCACATTCTGCCGAATGTCGCTTCGCTGCTCATCATCGACACCACCCTGAATGTCGGCACCGCAATCATCGGTGAGACCGGTTTGAGCTTCCTGGGTTTCGGTATCCAGCCACCCGACGTCTCACTGGGCACGCTGATCGCCGACGGCACGAATTCGGCCACGACGTTTCCCTGGGTCTTTCTCTTTCCGGCGGGAGTTCTGGTGCTGATCGTGCTGTGTACGAACCTCATTGGTGACGGGATTCGCGATGCGCTGGATCCGAGCGCACGGCCGTTGCGAAGGAAGCGCCGGTGAGTCTTCTCGACGTCGCCGATCTCTCGGTCACCTTTCCCACCGAAACAGAGCGGGTCGCGGCCGTTCGCGGGCTGAACTACCACGTCGACGCGGGCGAAGTCGTCGCTCTGGTCGGTGAATCCGGCGCAGGCAAGTCGGCGGGCGCGATGGCCGTCGTCGGCCTGCTGCCGGAGTACGCCGAGGTGACCGGATCGGTTCGGCTGCACGGCGACGAATTGCTCGGCCTTTCCGACCAGAAGATGTCCCGGGTTCGGGGCAAAGCCATCGGCACGGTGTTTCAGGATCCCATGTCGGCACTGACACCCGTCTACACCGTCGGCGACCAGATTGCCGAGGCCATCGAGGTGCACAACGGCAGCACGACACGCAGGGCCGCGCGCAGTCGAGCGATCGAATTGCTGGACCTCGTCGGCATCGCCCAGCCAGAACAGCGGGCGCGCGCATTCCCCCACGAACTGTCCGGCGGCGAGCGCCAGCGTGTCGTTATCGCCATCGCCATCGCCAACGATCCCGACCTGCTGATCTGCGACGAGCCCACCACCGCGCTCGATGTCACCGTGCAGGCGCAGATCCTCGACGTGCTGAAGACCGCACGGGACGTCACCGGTGCGGGCGTGCTGATCATCACCCACGACCTCGGGGTGGTCGCCGAGTTCGCCGACCGCGCCATCGTGATGTACGCCGGTCGCGCGGTAGAGGTCGCCTCTGTCGCGCAGCTGTATCGCGACCGCCGGATGCCCTATACCGCCGGGCTTCTCGGTTCGGTGCCCCGACTCGACGCCCCGCAGGGCGCTCGGCTGGTACCCATTGCCGGCGCTCCCCCGTCGCTGGCGGCGTTGCCGCCCGGATGCACATTCGCACCGCGCTGCCCGTTGGCGATCGACGACTGCCGCCTTGCCGAACCCGATTTGATCACGGTCGGCACCAACCACACGGCAGCCTGCATCCGGACCGAGCAGGTGACCGGCCGGAGCGCGGCCGAGATCTACGGCGTCTCCACCGCGCCGAACGGCGGCGATCGGAAGGAGACCGACCCGCCGGTGGTGCTGCGCGTCGAAAACCTCACCAAGACATACAAACTCACCAAGGGCGTGGTGCTGCGGCGAACCGTCGGCGAGGTGCGTGCGGTCGACGGGGTGAGCTTTGAGCTTGCGCAGGGTCGCACGCTGGCCATCGTCGGCGAGTCGGGATCGGGCAAGTCGACAACGCTGCACCAGATCTTGGACCTGACCGCACCGCAGGCGGGTTCCATCGAAGTGCTCGGGGCCGACGTGGCGACACTCAGCAGCCGTGCCCGCCGTGCCCTACGCGGCGATATGCAGGTCGTGTTCCAGGACCCGGTCGCATCGTTGGACCCACGGCTCCCGGTATCCGAAGTACTCGCAGAACCACTGTCGGCCAATGGCTTCGACAAGAGGAGGATCGACGACCGGGTTTCAGAGTTACTGCAGATCGTCGGGATGCGGAGGGCTGATGCCAATCGGTATCCGGCCGAGTTCTCCGGCGGCCAGAAGCAGCGCATCGGTATCGCCCGCGCATTGGCATTGCAGCCCAAGATCCTGGCACTCGACGAACCGGTGTCGGCGCTGGACGTGTCGATCCAGGCGGGCATCATCAACCTCCTTCTCGACCTGCAGGACCGGTTCGGGCTTGCCTACCTGTTCGTCTCCCACGACCTGTCCGTGGTCAAGCACCTCGCCCACCGGGTGGCGGTGATGTTCAAGGGCAAGATCGTTGAACAGGGCGACGGCGACCAGGTGTTCACCGACCCGCGCGACGAATACACCCGCAAGTTGCTGGCCGCGGTGCCTCAACCGGAGCCGAACCGCGGCTAGAGTCGGTGCGATGATGCTCCGACGCTTAGCTGCGGCCCTCATGGTCGCCGGTCTCACCATCGCCGGTTGCTCGAGCGGTGACAAGGAGGCGCCGCCCGCGGGTGGTAACGCCGAGGTCGGCAAGACCAACGACATCAACCCACAGGATCCCGCTACGCTGCGCCAGGGCGGCAACCTGCGGTTGGCGATGGGCGGATATCCGTCGAACTTCAACTCGTTGCACATCGACGGCAACGAAGCCGACACCGGGGCGATGCTGCGGGCAACGATGCCCCGTGCGTTCCGGGTCGGCTCGGATGGATCGACGACGGTCAATACCGACTACTTCACCAATGCCGAGTTGACCGGCGAAAACCCTCAGGTCGTCACCTACACCATCAACCCCAAGGCGGTCTGGAGCGACGGCATCCCGATCACGTGGGAAGACATTGCATCTCAGATCAATGCGACCAGTGGTAAGAACAAGGACTTCCGCATCGCCAGCCCCAACGGCGCCGACCGCGTCGAAAAGGTAACGCGCGGCGTCGACGACCGTCAGGCCGTCGTCACCTTCGCCGCGCCGTTCTCGGAATGGCGCGGCATGTTCGCAGGTAACACGATGCTGCTGCCCAAGAGCATGACGTCAGACCCCGAGGTGTTCAACAAGGGGCAGCTCGATCGTCCCGGACCGTCCGCCGGTCCGTTCATCGTCACCGACCTGGACCGCACGGCACAGCGAATCACGTTGAAGCGCAACCCTAAATGGTGGGGCACCCCACCGCTGCTGGACAGCATCACCTATCTGGTGCTCGACGACAAGGCGCGCATCCCGGCCCTGCAGAACAACACCATCGACGCTACCGGTGTCGTGTCGCTTCCCGAGCTGACCACGGCGCGCAATACCGCAGGCATTTCCATTCGGCGAGCACCGGGCGCCAGCTGGTATCACTTCACGTTCAACGGTGCGCCGGGGTCGCTACTGGCGGACAAGGCGCTGCGGTTGGCGGTCGCCAAGGGTATCGACAGGCAGGCGATCGCCAACGTCAGCCAGCGCGGACTCGTTGACAAGCCGGTGCCGCTGAACAACCACATCTTCGTCGCGGGCCAGGACGGCTACCAGGACAACAGCGGCGCCGTGGCATACGACCCGGAGAAGGCCAAGCAGGAACTCGATGCGCTGGGATGGCGTCTCAACGGGCCGTTCCGCGAAAAAGACGGCCGCCAGTTGATGATTCGCGATGTGCTCTTCGATGCGGATACGACCAAGCAGGTCGCGCAGATCGCGCAGAACAGCCTGGCTCAGATCGGTGTCAAGCTCGAACTCGACACCAAGGGGGGCACCGGCTTCTTCAGCAACTACATCATCCCGGGCGACTTCGACATCGCCCAGTTCAGCTGGGTCGGCGACGCGTTCTCACTGTGCTGCCTCAACCAGATCTACACCACCAACGCGGACAGCAACTTCGGCAAGATCAGCAGCCCGGAGATGGACGCCAAGGCGGAGCAGACGTTTGACGAACTCGATCCCGTCAAGGCGCGCGTGCTGGCCAACGAACTCGACAAGATGATCTTCGACATCGGATTCAGCCTGCCGCTGTTCCAGTCGGCGGGCAACGTCGCTGTGCGCAGCACGCTGGCGAATTTCGGTCCGGCAGGCATCGGCGACCTCGACTACTCCAAGATCGGCTTCATGAAGTAGACGGCTGCGCCGCCCTCGGACGCCTACGAGTCCACATTGCGTACTCGTTGCACCCACGGGTCGGCGAGCATCGCCGTGACAACGTCCACTACTTCGGCGTCTGGGCCGAGATTGCGGCCCGCCAACTGCCGAACGACCTTCTCGATCCGCTGCAACAACCCGCGGAACGCCTCTTCGGCCGCTTCCGCGTAAACTGCCGCCGCGCCGCGGGGCGGCGAATTGATACCGCCTGTGGCGCTTCGCGACTGATCGGACAGGTACATCGCATGGTCTCGTACCGCCGAGACCAGGGTCTGGATCAGACCGATGTCAATCGGCATCTCGGGGCCGCGGCCACTGACCATCTCGACTTCAAGGACATAGTCGATCTGGTGCAGCGCGTTGAGCGCGTTCTCGATATGGCCTGTCTCCGAGCGCAACTCGACCGGAGGCACCGGAATCGACAACGGCTGCAAGGCCATGTTCCGCGCGAATTGAGCCTGTGCGTCCTGAATGGCGTCGCCTGCGGCTGCATAGGCTCGCGCCACCTCGGCGTCCGCGGCCTCGCGCACCGCCGCCGCCTCCCCGGCGGCCCAACCTCGCGACGCGGCGATCTCCGCTTCCGCGTCTGCGCGCACCTTGGCCATCTCACCGCGGAGCTGTTGCGCCGCCTGCTCCGCGGCCTCGCTCGCGGCAACGCGCTCAGCAGTGCGTTGTTGAGCTCTCTTGTCCGCTGCGGCCGCCCGCTCGCGCGCAGCCGCGACCACAGCTTCGGCATCCGCGCGGACCTGCTCGAACTCCGCGCGCAACTGCTGCACCGCCTGCTCGGACGCCTCGCTCGCGGCCGTGCGCTCGGCAGCCCGCTGCTGGGCGCGTGCCTCCGCTCCGTCTACCCGCTCGCGCGCAGCCGCGATCTCGGCTTCGGTGTCGGCGCGCACCTGATCAAGCTCAGCCCGCAAGCGTTGCACGGCCTGTTCGTGCGCCTGGGTTGCGGCCGCACGCTCCGCCGCTCGTTCAAGGTCGCGTTCGGTGACCTGCTGCTGTGCTGTGCGGGCCGCAGCGCGCGCCTCGTCGGCGATGCGCGATGACTCATCCGCCTCGACCCGGGCCGCCGCAGCCAACGCCTCGGCGTCGAGCTTCGCCTGGTGCGCCTCGCGCGCACGGCCTTCTGCCATCCGCCGCCGGTGATCGGCCTCGACGAGCTGCATGAGTGGCGAGAGCCGTTGTCTGGCTTGACCGTTTCGCGCACGACGGTCGAGGAGTTGACGCTCTGTCATCGCCGCGACCGCGACCAGCTCAGGCGGCGGGGTCTTGCCACGTTTCTTCGCGGCCGCAACGGCCTCGACCGCAGCCCGACGGGTCAGCGCCGCCCATTCGTCACCGTTGAGATCCGCTATGTGCTGCAACGTCGTCGTCATCGTTGGTGGCGCCGTCCATCACCTGTCAAATCGGCCGTCGGCTTCGGACTTTCGTCGGTTGCCTGTTGCTTGGCAGCCTTGTCGTCCACCGTTGTCGCCGATTTCTCCGTCGAGGCCGGCTGCGGCGCAGCCGCAGGGGCAGGGGCCTTCGCACCCGCTGCAGGGCGCGCGCCCCCGGCGAGTTCGGATAGTGGACCACCCTGCTGCGCCATCACCAGAGCGAATTGATTCAGATGAACCGTCACAGCGTCAGCGAGGGTCTCGTCTCCGAGCCGCTCGGCGTCGCGAAGCAATCCGCGCAAGGTGGTCATCGCGAGTTCCGGGCCGAGACCGAGGGTGGCGCCCTCGCTGGCAGCAGGTTCCACGCCCGCGGTTTTCACCAGCCACTTGAGCGTGTCCCAGCACTGCTGAGTCGCCGTGGCATGCTGCTCGGCATCGCGAATTTCTTGGTGGTGGCGCTCACGCTGGTCGAGCTCATCGTTGAATCTTTTGCCCGCCCGTCGGACCGCATAGAGCACGGCGCAGAGAACGATAAGCGCTGCGATCACTGCTGCCGCACCCGCGAAACCTGGCGAAACGACGAACTCGCGCAGCGGCACAGGAGACTCCATTGCCTGCGGAATGTTGGTCATCCGAATCATTCTCCCCGTAGCCGAAGTGCGAATCCAGCTGGCCTGCCGATGAGCGTCACGAAGTAACCCGCTGCACCGCACGCGGAATCGCGGCGGGCAGCGCCGATTCGACGATCGCGGCGGCGCCGAGCGCCCCGACCAAGAGCCGGATTCCCAGGCTGGCGGGCACAGCGTCCAGCCGCTTCGCCCGGCCGGGCAGGCCGCTGATGTCGCCGTCGTACAGCGCTTCGACGATGTCGAGTGCGGCGTGCTCACGCACATCGATCGCGCTATGACCTGCCGTCGCCAGCTCGACGAGAACCGATTCGGGAATCAGCGACACGATCTGCTGGGCGACCGCTCTGGGAGTGATCAGATCACGGCCACCGGAGATGACGGCTGTCGGCCAGGTGAACTTCGGCATCTCGGCGGTCAGATCGTAGGGCTCGGCGTCGAATTCCAAAGGATGAGACGCCATTTCACGGAATGCGGCCGCCGGGTCCAGCGGTTTACCGTCGGGCACCGCGCCGTAGTTCAATTCCAGAAAGCCGATCCTGCCGACGAGGTCGGGCTCATGGCGATACGGCGCTTTGCGCTCGAGCAGGAACTTCGACGCCTGATCGAGCACCGTCCACAATCCGCGCCGACCCTGCAACAGAAGATCGAGTTGGCGCGTCAGAACCCCCGGTCCTGCCAGACCGTAAACCGCTGCGGTGAGCTGTCCTGCAGCGGGCGTCAAGAGCCCGTCACCCACGAGTTTTCGCACCTTGGCGGCCAGCTCCGCCGCCTCGGGGGCGTCTCCGTCCCACAACACGCGGCGCGTTTCGACGCGCACAGCGTCGATGTCGTCGGCCGACAGCAGCGGCGAGTCGAGCACCATCGCATGGACCCGATCCGGATGCCGCACACCGGTTCCCGCCGCAAGATACGTGCCGTAGGAGGTCCCGTAGATCACCGCCCTGTCGACCTGCGCGTCGTCGAGGACCGCGGCGATGTCGTTCACGGCCTGCTCAATGGTGAGGGCGGCGGGCGGAAGATCGGCACCGCGATCGTCATGCCGCGACATTCCGACGCCGCGGTGGTCGATCATGATCACGTCGAGGCCCCTGGCCGCCGCGTGCCTGCGCAGCCCGCGGTACAACGCCACCGACGCGGCGCCGGGCCCACCCGGAATGATGACCAGCGGATTCGGCGACTTCCTGCCGGTCCGGACGTAGAACAGGTCGAACTCGTCGCGACCGTCCGGTGTGACCGGTCGCCGCACCGAACGCACGCCCGGCATCGCGGCCAGCTTGTCGTGCGCACGGCGACGCTTGGCGTTCATGGTCATCGCCAACCATTCTGCTCCCGGCGGTAATAGAGTCGCGGCACAGGTCGACGACGGGGACGCAGTGAACTTGGAGCAGTTCTTCGAACGGGCGACGCAGGCGTTCGAGGTGCTTGGCGTTTCGTCGATGGTGTTGGGCACCGGTTATGCCATCGGCCTGGCCCTCGTGACGTGGAAACGGGTCGGCGGGGAGCGGGGTTTCAAGACGCTGCGCAATGCGATCGGCGGCGCAATCCTTTTGGGACTAGAGCTGCTCGTCGCGGCCGACATTGTCAAGACCGTCACGTCGAAACCGTCGCTGACCGACGCCGCCATCCTCGGGGTGATCGTCCTCATCCGTACGGTGCTCAGCTTCACAATCGAAGTGGAGATCGACGGTGTCGCGCCGTGGCGAAAGGCACTGACGACGGGTCCCGAGGTGCTGGCGCGGACCACTCGCGACGCGCGACCTCAGCCCGACCCCGGCATTTGACGTCCGCGAATGAGGTCGGACGCTTTCTCGCCGATCAGCACGCTCGGCGCGTGAGTATGCCCGCGGACGATCGCAGGCATCACCGATGCGTCGGCCACCCGCAGACCGTCGACGCCGCGCACCCGAAGCTGCGGGTCCACCACACTTGCGTCGTCGCTGCCCATCCGACAGGTACCGACGGGATGGTAGAGCGTCTGCGAACACGCGTTGATCGCCGTTTCGAAGGTTTCGTCGTCCAGCGTCGTCGCGCCGACCGGGCGGACGATCTTGCCGAGCAGGCTGCTCATGGCGGGTGAACGGGCGATCGTCGCGCTCATCTGCAGTCCCGACATCAACGCGGCCCGGTCCGCGCCAGCGTCGTCGCTGAGGTACTGCGGATCGATGACCGCCTTGTCCAACGCGTCGGCCGATCGCAGCGTGATGGTGCCGCGGCTGCGCGGTTTCACCAGGATCGGGCCCATCACAACCGCGTGCCGGTCGTAGGGGTCTGCGATTCCCTCGTCGAAGAACGGTGCGGGCGCAAAGAGCAGCTCGAGGTCCGGCACGTCGAGTTCCGGTCGGCTGCGCACGAAACCGTAGGCCTCACCGACATTCGAGGTCAGCATTCCCCGCCGGCGGATCAGGTAATTCAGTAGTTCCACCGGCTTCTCGGCGCCGAGCAAGCTGTCGTCGGAAACATCGAAGCCGATCGGCACCGCGAGGTGATCCATCAGGTTCTGGCCCACCTCGGGCACGTCGGCCACCACGTCGATTCCGTGCTTGCCGAGTTGCTCGCGATCACCGACGCCGGACAGCATCAGCAGCTGCGGGCTGTTCACTGCGCCGCCCGCCAGTACCACCTCGCGACGGGCCCGCACCACCCGGCGCTGGCCGAGCTGGCTGAATTCGACGCCCACCGCTCGTCGTCCGTCGAACAGCACGCGGGTCGCGGTGGCCTCAGTTTGCAGCGTCAGGTTCGGCCTGCGCAGCACCGGTTTGAGGTATGCGTCGGCCGCGCTCCACCGCGCACCCCTGCGCTGGGTGACGACGGTCTCGCAGAAACCTTCCGGCGCATCACAATTGGGGCTCTCAACGTCATACCCGCATTCCCGCACGGCGGTCAGCCACGCTGCCGTCGAGCTGCGCGGGCTGCGTTGCGGCGAGATGACGAGCGGGCCGGCTTCGATCTTCGCGAAATACTTCGCGATATGGGCGAAGTCCCAGTCCGCGCCGGCGAGGGCACCCCATTCGTCGTAGTCGGCGGCGAAACCGCGGACCCACATCATCGCGTTCATCGACGACGAGCCGCCGAGCATTTTCCCTCGGGGCCAATAGATCTCACGCCCGTCGAGCTGCTTCTGCGGCTCGGTTCGGTAGTCCCAGTCGACCTCGCTGCGAAAAAGCTTCGAGAACGCGGCCGGGATGTGGATGAACTTGTTCTTGTCCTTGGGGCCGGCCTCGAGCACCACGACCGATGCGGCCGGATCGGCGCTGAGCCGATTGGCGAGCACGGACCCGGCTGACCCTGTTCCCACGACGATATAGTCGGCTTCCACCCGCCGGAGTCTAAGAGGTGCTGCGCTTCTAGGCGGACAGTTCGATGTGGTGCGCGGCACCGACGCTCTCATACCGCTGCGGGCTGCAGGTCAAGACGATGACCTGGCCGTCGCCGCCCACCGCATCGAACACCGCACCCATCTTGATCAGCCTCTCCGGGTCGGTGAAGCCCAACGCATCGTCGATGACGACTGGAACGCTGTCCTCCTTGGCGACAAGCGCGGCCCCGGCCAGCCTGGCGACGATGCCCAGTTGCTCCTTCGCGCCGCCCGACAACGACTCGTATGGCACGGTGCGACCGGACAGCGTGCGGCTGCAGATGCGCAGTTGGCTGTCGATTTCCACCTCGAACGTGTCCCCGAAGACGATCCGCCCCAGCCGCTCCACTTGATTACGGAACGGGTCGACGTACCGCAGCCGGGTCGCGTCGCGGTGGCGGGCCATCACCGAGCGCAGCAGCTGCGCGGCCCGCGCCCGCCGGTGCACCCGCAGGTACTCGGCTTCTGCGTGCTCCCGTTCGGTCTCGGCGGCGTCGAGCTGGCATTTGCGGCCCTCGGTGCCGTACACCTTCAACTGGGCCGCGACCAAGCGCAGGGCGTCAGCGATCTCGTCGTGGCGGTCACTCAGTGCGTCGACGCGGCCCAGCGCCTCGTCGAGGGCGGCGGCGACGGTATCGGGTGCGCAGCGGGCGAGCTCGCCTCCGAGGTCTGCGACGAGCCCCGTTGCCCGACGCGCCTTGTCCATATCGGATTCGGCCCTGACCAGAAGTTCGTCGTCGGATGCGGTGGCCCGCTGCTGCGCAAGGCGGTCTCGTCCGACGGTCAGTTCGGCGTAGCACGCGGTCCACTTCTCGCGGGCGACGCTGGCTTGAGTGGCTCTTTCCCCCAACCGCTTTGCCGCCGCCTCGGCGACCTTGCGGTGCGTCTCGCAATCAGCGATGGCCTTCTGCGCAGCGGCGTTGGCTTCGTCGAGTTCTGCACGGGCGCTCGCAGAATCGCCTCGGGCCGTCGTTTCGCCCGTGGCTGAGGGTGCGACGCCGCGCAGCTCGGACAGCCGCGCGCGGAGCGCGTCGACGTCGTCGTCGCCGACGAGGCCGTGGGCTGTCGCGATGCCCCTGTCCCGGGCACCGGCAAGCTCCCGTCGCCGCGTATCGGCGGCGCGAGCCCCCGCGACGTCATCCACCTCGGCGACCGCAAGCACGTCCGTCAGCACTTGTCGCGCGGCATCGAGTGTGGCTTGGGTGTCGGCAGCGGGTGCGCCGGGCACCACCCGTGCCGTCAGCACGCCGGGCACGTCGATATCCGTCGTCGTCGTCGCGTTCGCCGACCAGGTGCCGCCGGCGCCCAGCGTGACGGCTTGGCCGTCCACCCGCAGCTCGATGTTCGCGATCGCGAGGACCTCGATGTGCGCCGACGCCAACTCGGCCTGCGCGGCTGCACGTTCCACGGCGGCGGCGGCCGTCTCGATATCCCGCATCAGATCGTCGGTGAGCGCGATCGAAGCGAGGTCACGCTCGGCGTCCTCGACCTCGCGCAGTACCGCGTCGATCTTCGTCAGTCGGCTCGAGAGCCGTTGAGCTTCTTCGCGATCGGACAGCTGCTCGACATCGCGACGGGCGGCTTGGAGGCGGGCCTGACTCGCCTGCAACGCGGCCCGCGCGTCGTCGGCGGCCGTCTCGGCGGCTTCTTGAACCTCGTGTGCGGTGAGTTCGTCTTCATGCGCTTGCGCGGCAGCCTTCTCCAGCTCGGCGACCGCAGCGGTGCGCTCGGTGACGTCGGCCTGCAACCGTCGCCGCTCGGTCAGCGCCGCGACGGACGCTCCGAGCGTGGCATCGGCGGCGGCGGCGACCACCTCGGCCTGCTTGAGCTGCTGGGACAGCGCGGCGACCTGCTCGGCCGCGGTTCGGGCAACGGCCAGGCGCTTGATCGCCTCCGCCCGCTCGCCCGCGAGCCGCTGGCTTTCGGTGGTGAGGGTGGCGTGCGACCGGACGGCGTCGTCGACCTCGGCGACCGCAGCCGCGCACCGTGCCACCTCGTCGTCGGCGTCTCGCATGCGTTTGGTCGCGGTGGCCCACTCGCCGGTCGGCCGTCCAGTGGGGGTGAAGTAGCGAAGGTACTCGGTGTCGATCCGGTCGATCAACAGCGGCTCGGCGCCGGACATCTGCACCGCTTCACCGGCGGCCACATCGAGCGCCCGGGATAGCGCATCGCATCCCGACAGGTCCACCGGCGACGTCGACGTCGACTGAAGCACGCGCTGCGCCTGCCACAGCCCCACGTCGACCGTTTCGTCGAGGATCGCCCGCACCCGATCGTGGGCCTCGTCTCCGGTGAGCTGTTCGCGACGGGGAGCGAGCACGGTGAGCGCCGTCTCCGCGCGCTTGTGAAACCGTTTGCGATAGACGAATCGGTAAGGGCCCGTGCTGATCTCGGCAACGATCTCTGCGCCCACGTCGGCATGGGTCGGCTTGACCTGTTTGACTTCCTTTTTCGTCGACCGGTCCTTGGCCTCGAGCAACAGGTCCAGCGCCTCGATCATCGACGACTTGCCGATCTCGTTGGCACCGCAGACCACCACCACTCCGTGGTCGGGGAACTCGAGCTCGCGGTAGGTGATGCCGCGGTAGTTGGTCAGGACCAGCCGGTGCAGTTTCATGCAATGCCCCTGTCCACGAGCCTCAACAGCAGCGACAGCGCCGCCCGTGCGTCGTCGGCGTCCTCGCCGTCGGAGCGCGCGACGGCCACCAGTTCGTCGACGGCGGCCGCTGCGAAACCGCCGATTCCGAGATCGTCGAACTCGCCGTCGGCAGGGATCACCGCAACTTCGGACTGTCGCTCCCACAGTCCGAGCGCCGCGAACAACCGGGCGTACTTGTCCAGGCAGGCGTCAAGGGCGGCCTTGTCGGTCACTGTCAGCGATCCGGTGAGTGCCAGCCGAACGACGGTGCGCTCCTTGTCGGACATCAGGTCGAGATTGATGTCGAGGTCGGCGATGTCGCGGCTGCCGTCCACCGCATGATGCAGGGTCACGAACCTCCACCGGCCCACCAGGTGCGGCTCGACAGTCGCGGGCCTGCCCTCGTCGGCCTCGTCGATGTCGACCACCAACACATGTCCAGGGTCGGGCTCGATGTCGTCGTAGTTGGTGACCTCGGGTGAGCCGGAATACCAGATGCGGCCCGTCGTCCCGACCTGCATGCGAGAGTGCTTGTCGCCCAAGGCGACATAGTGCACCGCACCCCGATCGAGCGCGGCTTCCACGGCGGCGAGCTGGATCAGGGACGGCCTGTCCTTGTCGGGCACGAAGATGTCCACGGCGCCGTGCCCGACGACGACGCGGGTGGTTCCGTCCGCCGCTAAGCCGTCGATCACTTCGGCGACGAGGTCGGTTGTGGGCGCCTTCGACGTCCACGGTGCGGCCACGATCTCCAGACCGGGGCGCACCCTGTGCACTCCCGGCCGGTCCAGAACCGTGACGTTGTCCGGGCATTCGGCGGTGAACAGCGCGCTGGTGTACACCGATGACGCGTCGAGCGGATCGTGGTTGCCAGGCAGCAGGTAGACCGGGACGCCGATGCCCCGCATCGCCTCGAGCGACTGGCTGACGACCCGCGGCGCGAGCTGGTTGTGCTCGAACACGTCGCCGGCCACCACGACGAACTCGGCGGCGGACTCGTCGGCCAGTGCGCGCAGGCCGGTGACCACTTCGCGGCGAGCGGCCGAATACCGAGGCTGCGCCTCACCGTTGAGGAAGTAACGGGTCATCCCGAGTTGCCAGTCGGCGGTATGCACGAATCGCATCTCAACCCTCCTTCCCTGCCGCGTCTTTGCTAGGTGTGGCGAGTGTAGGTCGCCTCGCCGACAACTCCCGGGACCTGCGTCGGCATGGCCTACGGTGAACTCGTGACCGACCGCTACCGCACGCTGATGTTGCTTCGGCACGCGAAGTCGGACTATCCGGCGGCAGTGGCCGACCACGAGCGGCCGCTGGCCCCGCGCGGAGAACGCGAGGCCGCGCTCGCGGGAGATTGGTTGCGCGCACACTGCCCCGCCGTCGACGCGGTGCTGTGCTCGACCGCGACCAGGACCCGCCAGACACTGGCGCGGACGCGAATCGAGGCGTCGGTGAGTTATGTCGACCGGCTGTACGACGCCACGCCGGGCGCGGTGATCCGGGAAATCAACGGCGTCGACCCCGACGTGGAAACCCTGCTGGTGATCGGCCACGAACCGGCGATGTCATCGGTTGCGCTCGGCCTGGCGACTCCCGACGGCAGCAACACCACTGCGGCCGAACACGTCTCGACGAAGTTTCCGACCTCGGCGATCGCCGTGCTGCGCACCGCGGAGCCCTGGGACCAACTGACGCTGAGCAGCGCCGCGCTGGTCACTTTCCACGTGCCCCGCTAGCGCTCGTCGGCGCTAGGAGCTGGTGGCGAGCGTCAGCTCCATCAACTTGAGCGCCATCCCGCACGCGTCGATGCCGGGCTGTTGCGGGTTGACCCACCAGCCCACCACACCGCCTGCGTCGCTGGCGACACCACACGCGCCGTTCGGATCGTTGGGATGCATGACGATCGACGGAACGCCCGCGATCGCGCGGCTCTCGACCTTGTACTCGAGCTGATCGGCGATCTTGCGCTCGTTGTCGAGGCTGCCCTGCTCGAACCAGAAGCGGGTGATGTCGATCAGACCGGCCGGATTGGCCGCCTGCCAGCGGCACACGGCGCCGACGAACGTGCTCTGGATGTCAAGCGGATCGGCTCCCACCGTCTTGGCCAGGATGTCCTCGGTGAGGACCTCGCACTCTTTGAGCAGGTTCGGGTATTCCTTCGCCGAGTCGTCGTTGCGGGGCACGTCGCCTGCGCCGGCCTTGGCGGCCGTGCCCTCGACCGTCCGCGAGCAACCGAGGGTCATGGTCAGCACGGCGAGCACGGCGATCACGGCTGCGGCGACGCGGCGAGTTCGGCCGGTCATTTCGCGTTCACAATCGTCTGGCGGGTCAACTCTTTGGCCACCTCGCAGGAATCCGGGAAGGGCTTCTCGGAGAAGCTGATCGACCACTCGATGAAGTCGTCGTTGTACTGGATTGCGATTTCACACAGGTTGGCCCCCAGCGTCGGATCCTGGCCGACTGCGATGAAGCCGTCGTGTCCTTCGATGTTGATGTCATCGACGCTGTTGCGCGACAGCTCCTCGGTCTTGCGCTCGCGCCCGATCGGGCTGCCGCGGTACCAGGTGAATGAGAAATGCGGGCCGAGGATGCCTCCGCCGGCCAGCCACTGGCAGCCGATCGAGTTCTTGGCGGTGTTGACCAGTCCCGACACTCTCGTCTGCTCGGCGATCGTCTGGTCGGTGATGCCGCCGCACTGCGGAAAGAAGGGTCCGTGCTTGACGCCCTGGGCCTGCGACGGGCCCGACGAGCCGTCGGGTGAGGCCGAATCGGAGCCGGAGGAGCATGCAGCCAACACCGGAATCATGACGGCCGCCGCAGCGACCACCCGCTTCAGGTTGCTGGGGATCACAGCGCACACTGTAGCGGCCGCCACCCAAGGTGAACCTGAGAGACACGCTGACCAGCCCTTTCGACCCCGAAAACGCGCGTCGGGCCGCGCGAAGACGGACAGGTCGGTGTGCGAAAGTAACCAGATGCTCCTGGCACTGCTGCGGCGGTATGTGCGGCCGTACCGCTGGCCGCTCGCGGCCGTGGCGGTGCTCCAGATGATCAGCACGCTGGCTTCGCTGTACCTGCCGACGGTCAACGCGGCGATCATCGATGACGGCGTGGCCAAAGGCGACACCGGCACCATTGTCGAACTCGGCGGCGTGATGCTCGCCGTCACCGGACTGCAGGTGGTGTGCGCCGTCGGGGCGGTGTACTTCGGGTCGCGCGCCGCCATGGGCTTCGGCCGCGATCTGCGATCGGCCATGTTTCACCACGTGACGGGGTTCTCGGCGGCCGAGACGGCCCGGTTCGGGGCGCCGTCGCTGCTGACGCGCACCACCAACGACGTCCAGCAGGTCCAGCTGTTGGTCCAGCTGACCTGCACCATGCTGATCACCGCGCCGATCATGTCGATCGGCGGCATCTTCATGGCGGTGCATCAGGACGCCGGGCTGTCATGGCTGTTGGTGGTCAGCGTTCCGGTGCTGGCGCTGGCCAACTACTGGGTGGTGTCGCACCTGCTGCCCATCTTCCGTGGCATGCAGCGACTCATCGATGGGATCAACCGAGTCATGCGCGAGCAGCTGTCGGGAATTCGGGTGATCCGCGCCTTCGCGCGAGAGCCCTTCGAGCGCAGCCGATTCGCCGAGGCCAACCAGGCGTTGTCGGAGACCGCGCTGACGGCGGGTCGTTGGCAGGCGTTGATGTTGCCCATCACCACGCTGGTGATCAACATCTCCAGCGTCGCGCTCATCTGGTTCGGCGGCAAGCGGATCGACTCCGGCCACATGCAGGTGGGCTCGCTGATCGCGTTCCTGTCCTACTTCATGCAGATCCTGATGGCGGTGCTGCTCGCGACGTTCATCCTGGTCCTGGTGCCGCGGGCGGCGGCGTGTGCCGAACGGATCACCGAGGTGCTCTCGACCGAGCCGGTGATCGCCAGCCCCGCCGAACCCGTCAGGCCGCCTTCCGTCGATGGTGCGATCAAGCTGAGCGACGCCACGTTCTGTTACCCGGGTGCCGATAGACCTGTGCTGCAGGCTGTTTCGCTGACCGCCCGGCCCGGTACCACGACCGCGATCGTCGGGTCCACGGGATCGGGGAAGTCGACGCTGGTGTCCCTGATCTGCCGGATGTACGACGTGACGTCCGGGGTCGTGCGCGTCGACGACATCGATGTGCGGGACTACGACACCGAGCAGCTGTGGTCGTCGATCGGCCTGGTGCCGCAACGCGGTTACCTGTTCTCCGGAACGGTGGCCGAGAACCTGCGCTACGGGAAGTCCGACGCGACCGACGACGAGATGTGGGAAGCGTTGCGGGTGGCGTCGGCCGACGGCTTCGTCCGTGCTCACGCCGACGGCCTCGACATGCCGGTAGCGCAGGGCGGCATCAACTTCTCCGGCGGCCAACGGCAGCGGCTGGCCATCGCCCGCGCCGTCATCCGCAGGCCTGCCATCTACCTGTTCGACGACGCGTTCTCCGCGCTCGACGTGCACACCGATGCCCGGGTCCGGTCAGCGCTGGGGGACGTGTCCGCGGACGCAACGGTTATCATTGTGGCGCAACGGATCTCGACGGTCGCCACAGCCGATCAGATCGTCGTCATCGACGACGGCAAGGTGGTGGGCACCGGAACCCACGAGTCGCTGCTCGCCGACTGTCCCACGTACGCGGAGTTCGCGGACTCGCAGGCGGTCGGAGTCGGCATCGGAGGCAGGCCGTGACCCAGCCCCTCGGACGCCCGATCCGCGGCATGGTGCAGGCGCCGACGGAGCGCTCCCGCGACTTCAAGGGCTCAGCGGTCCGACTGGTGAAGCGGCTCACCCCGCAACGCGGCCCGACCGCGGCGGTGATCCTGCTCGGTGTCGGCGGCATCGCGATCGGTGTCATCGGTCCGCGCATCCTCGGGCATGCCACCGACCTGTTGTTCAACGGTGTGATCGGCCGTGAACTGCCCGCGGGCATCACCAAGGAACAGGCCGTCGCGGCCGCCAGGGCCCGTGGCGACAACACGTTCGCCGACTTGTTGTCTGGCATGAACCTGGTGCCAGGTCGCGGAGTCGACTTCGCCGCCATCGGGCGGACGCTTGCGCTGGCTCTCGCGTTGTATCTGGTTGCCGCGCTTCTTCTTTGGATCCAGGCGCGACTGCTCAACGTGGTGGTGCAAAAGACCATGGTCGCGCTGCGGTCCGACGTCGAGGACAAACTTCATCGGCTCCCGCTGAAGTATTTCGACACCCGGCAGCGCGGGGAGGTGTTGAGCCGGGTCACCAACGACGTGGACAACATCTCGACGTCGTTGTCGATGACGATCAGCCAACTGCTCACGTCGCTGCTCACCGTCGTCGCGGTACTGGTGATGATGTTGACGATTTCGCCGCTGCTGACGCTGCTGACGGTCGTCACCGTGCCGTTGTCGCTGTTCGTCACCCGCGAGATCGCGCGCCGGTCGCAGCGGTTGTTCGTCGCGCAGTGGGCCAACACCGGACGGCTCAACGCCCACATCGAAGAGACCTACAGCGGCTTCAACCTGGTCAAGACATTCGGCCACCGGGCAATGGCCGAGGAACAGTTCCGCGAGCGCAACGCGGATGTCTACCACTCCAGCCGCGGGGCGCAGTTCTTCTCGGGCCTGGTCGGGCCCGCCACGACCTTCGTCGGCAACCTGAGCTATGTCGCGGTCGCGGTTGTCGGCGGCATTCAAGTGGCTACCGGCCAGATCACCCTGGGCAGCATCCAGGCGTTCATCCAGTACGTGCGACAGTTCAATCAGCCGCTGACCCAGGTCGCGGGCATGTACAACACGCTTCAGTCCGGCATCGCCAGTGCGGAGCGCGTCTTCGACCTGCTCGACTCGGAGGAGGAGCCACCGGAGAAGTCGGCCCCGCTGCCGTCATCCAACGGGCGGCGCGGCCGGGTCGAGTTCGAGCACGTCAACTTCGCCTACCGACCGGGTACGCCCGTCATCGAGGACCTGTCGCTGGTGGCCGAGCCCGGCAGCACGGTCGCGATCGTCGGCCCCACCGGGGCGGGCAAGACCACGCTGGTCAACCTGCTGATGCGCTTCTACGACGTGGACTCGGGGCGAATCCTCGTCGACGGCGTCGACATCGCGACAGTCAGCCGGGAGTCGCTGCGGTCGCGGATCGGGATGGTGCTGCAGGACACCTGGCTGTTCGGCGGCACGATCTTCGAGAACATCGCCTACGGCAGGCCGGATGCCCACGAGGACGAAGTCATCGAGGCCGCAACCGCCGCGTACGTCGACCGCTTCGTGCACACGCTGCCTGACGGATACGACACCAGGGTGAGCGACGACGGCGGCAACATCAGCGCAGGCGAGAAGCAGCTGATCACCATCGCGCGCGCGTTCCTGGCCCGCCCCCAGCTGCTCATCCTCGACGAAGCGACCAGTTCGGTCGACACCAGGACCGAGCTGCTGATCCAGCACGCGATGGTGGAACTTCGTCGCGCCCGGACCAGTTTCATCATCGCCCACCGGCTGTCGACGATCCGCGACGCCGACCAGATCCTGGTGATGGAGGAAGGCAGGATCGTCGAACGCGGCAGCCACGCCGAGCTGCTGGCACGCCGGGGCGAATACTGGGCCATGGCGCAGGCCTGACCTCGCAGGACTTCTTCCGGCGAGCAGACGCAAAAGTACCCTGAAACGCCTGTCCAAAGGCACTTTTGCGTCTGCTCGCGGGAAAAGGTGACCCGTAATTAGGCAGCTCGCTCAATTGCATTCGGTCAGTCGTGCGGAAATCCGTCGGGCACTATGTCGGATATGAGTAACGGCACCGTCCACACGTTCTGCCGGTACTGCCTGGCCTGCTGCGGCATCGAGGTCACGGTCGAGGACAACCAGGTCACGAAGATTTCGCCCGACAAGCAAAACCCGCACACCTGGCGGGACTTCTGCGCCAAGGGCCGCACCGCCAATCAACTCGTCGAGCACCCCCGTCGCATTCTCAACCCGATGCGCCGGGTGGGCGACACCTATGTCGAAGCCACCTGGGACGAGGCGATCGCCGACATCGCCGCTCGAATGAACGCGGCGATCGACGCGGGCGGACCCGACGCCGTCGGCGCCTATTACGGCAATCCCGCGGGCTTCTCGTCGTCCAACATCATCTTCTACAACGGCTGGCTGGATGCGATCGGCACACACAGCCGCTACTCCGTCGGCTCGGTCGACCAGAACGCCATGCACGTGGTGGCTTCGGCGATGTACGGCTCGATGCTGATGGCGCCGGTGTCCGACATCGACAACTGCGATTACTTCCTGCTCGTCGGCACGAATCCGGCTGTCAGCGCGTGGAATTGGCTGGAAACCGTTCCCGGCGGATGGAAGCGGGCGCTGGACCGCAAACGTCAGGGCGCGAGGATCGTCGTCGTCGACCCGCTGCACACCGAAACCGTCGACAAGGCCGATGTGCACCTGTCCGTACGGCCGGGACAGGACTGGGCGCTGCTGTTGGCGATGGTCAAGATCGTGCTCGAGGAGGGCTTGGAACACAAAGAGGACTGCGCCGACCTCGCCACGGGGATCGCGGAACTGCGAGCGCTCGTCGCCGACGCCGACCTCGACGACCTGGCATCGCGCTGCGACGTTCCGCGGGCCGACATCGAACAGGTGGCAAGGGACTTCGCCATCGCGTCGCGGGCGATGGTGGTCACCCGGACCGGTGTCTCTATGCATCTGGCTGGCACCGTCGCCGAGTGGCTGGGGCATGTCCTCAACGTCATCACCGGTCGGATGGACCGGCCGGGCGGTCGACGCTTCGAGCCCGGCTACGTCGACGCCGTCGGGCTGGCCGGCCGGATGAAGACCACGCCGCACTACAGCCGACTGCGCAACCGCCAGATGGTTGCGGGGGCCCACGCACTCAGCGAATTGCCTGACGAGATCACCACTCCCGGGCCGGGTCAGATCCGCGCGATGGTGATCAACTGTGGCAACCCGGTGATCTCCGGGCCGGACGGACGAAAGCTGGACGAGGCCTTCGGGCAACTGGACCTGTTGGTGGCGATCGACTTCGTGCAGCGCGAAAGCCACCGGCACGCGCACTGGCTGTTGCCTGCCGTGCACTGGCTGGAACGCGATGACCTGCTTGCCTTCACCAGCAACATGCACGACGAGCCGTACCTGCACTTCGGGTCGAAGGCCGTCGAACCGCCGCCTGGGGCGCGTCAGGAGTGGCGGATCTTCACCGACCTCGCCATCGCCATGCGCAAACCGCTGTTCAAGGCGAAAGGCGTCAACACCTTCATCGGCGCCACCCGACGAATCGCCCGAACGACGCGCAGGCCGCGACTGGAGTTCGGTCCGCACTGGATCGACCGACTGGTGGTGGCCACCGGACGAAAGTTCAACGGCCGCAGGATCAAATGGCGTGATGTGTTGGCCCACCCGCACGGGTGGGTGCTGGGACCGCGCGAATTCGGACACTTCAGAGGGGCGCTGCGGACCGACGACAAGAAGGTGCACGCCGCGCCGCCCGAGTTCGTCGCACGTGCGCGTGATCTGCTTGACGAGCCGCATCCGGTGGCGCCCGAGCGCTACCCGTTCCAATTGGCGAACCGGCGCAGCCGCCACTCGATGAACTCGTGGCTCAACGAGCTGCCCGGCCTGCACCCGTCGGGCAAGAAGAACGAGGTCGTGATCAACCCGGAGGACGCAGCGGCGCTGGGTGTCGGCGACGGCGACCATGTGCGGGTCTTCTCCCCGGTCGGCGAAATCGAACTGCCCGCGGCAGTCAGCAAGCAGCCGCGCCGCGGCGTCGTCATCGTCGATCATGGCTGGGGGTCGAAGGTTTTCGATCCACGCGGCGGAGCGGCGCCGGAGTCGTTCGGCGCCAACCGCAACCTGCTCGTCGACGGCGGGCCGGTCGACCCGCTGTCACAGACCGCGGCGCTGAGTTCGTCCTACGTCGGCGTCGAACGCGTCGGCTGACCTCAGACGTCGATCAGGCAGGGCCGGAGCCGTTTTGGTGCGGACTCAGAAGCCGTACTGGGACATGGTTTTGGAGTCGGCCTCCAACGCCGCGTCGCCGACATAGACATTGTCGTAGCCGTCGAGCTTGGTCAGCTTCTCGTAGCCGGGGATGTTCAAATTCGTGCCGGCTTGTATCGCCTTGCCCTGCGCGAGCATCAACGCGATCTGAAGCTGTGCTTCACCGGCCAGCGCCGGGTCCCAGAAGAAGATTTTGTCGATCGAACCGTCGGCGAGGTACTTGGAGGCAGCCGACGGGATCGACGTGCCCATCACGCAGACCTTGTTTTGCAGGTCGGCTTCCTGGACAGCGCGGGCTATGCCCAGCACGTCGTTGGCTGCCGACCCTTGGAGGCCCTTGATGTCCGGGTACTTCGCCAGAACTTCCTTGGCCTTCTCGTAGGCGGCCTGCTCGTTGTCGGAGCTCTCGATCAGATCCTCGACGCGGGTCATGCCCGGAAATTGGCTGACCTGCATGTCATGGGCGGCGCCGGCCCACTGCATATGCGTCTTCGAGTCCAGGCCCCCGACGAATTGGACGTATTTGCCCTGCTGGCCCATGCATTGCGCGAGGTTCTGCATGATCTGCCTGCCGAAAGCGGCGTTGTCAAACGCCTCGATGTCGATGTCGGCGTTTTGGATGCCGGTGGCCTCGTGGGAGACGACCTTGATGCCTTGGCCGCGGGCTTGGCCGAGAACGTTTTGCAGCGCTTCCGGCGAGTTCGGCACCACGGTGATCGCGGTCGGCTTCTGCGGAATCAAATCTTGGATGATCTGGATCTGCTTCTCCGGGCTGGTGTCGTCCGCGCCTTCCTGGCGGGTGTCGACTCCGGTGCGCTTGGCAAAGTTCTCGTCCCCCACGGCCATCCGGTCGAACCAGGAGATGCCTTTGATCTTGACGACATTGACCATCGTCATATCTTTCGGGTCCTGGGAAGCTCCGGCCGCTCGGGTGCTGCTACCGCCGCCTCCGCCACCGACCGAGCCGCAGCCGGCGATCAGCGTCATGATCACGCCCACTGTCCCGAGAAGGGCAAGTCTCCTGTGGTGCATGCGTCACTCCCTTGTGAACCCTGCATGGTTTATCGGGCCATCAGTCAGACTTGCGTGACATTAAACGCGAACTGCCCGCGTCCACGCTCCGAATCCGCGTGTTGCACACACGGTTCTCGATCGTCTCCGCGCAGGCCGAGCGAGAGCTGGAAGGAGCTAGACCTGCGGGCCTTCTGACCTGAGGTCGTCGACGTTGCGCATCGCGTCGCGCAGCTTGGTCAGCCACTCTTCGCTGTGCTCGCCCACCAGCTTGACCGACCATGCCAGCGCATCGGAACGGGAGCGTGCGACGCCTGCGTCGACAAGGGTGTCCAACACCTGGCGCTCCTGCTGTCGCAGCCGCGTCATCACCGGAACTGCGATGTGGGTGAACAGGATTCGCTCATATCCGTCGGTGCCGACCGCTCCAATTTCTACGCCCCAGGAGACCTTGCGCCCGTATTTGTCCTGCGCCTCGTCGGCGATTCGCATCCGCTCCGACCGGGTTTCCTCGCGGAACCGGGATGCCCGACCCGATGCGCGGGCTTCGCTCTCCTGCGCCTCGGGCTCCGGCAGCCGACCGATGACGGTGATCTCCTCACGGTCGACCACCACAGTGGGGTCGCCCTCGAACCAGTCGGGCAGGCGCCCGGCGAACCATTCAGCTGCGTCGCTTGCGTCCGGCTGATCGGCCTGTTGCCAGCCGCCTGCGCGACCCGACCGTCGACCATGTGTGTGGTGTTGTCTCATGATTACATGATTACACCGTTACACCGCTGCTGAGACGGCTTTCTCGCACGGCGAAACTCGTGCAACACGTCCGCGGCCTTACGTGCGCTTCATCAGGACCACGGCTCCCCCGCCGACAACCATCCCGACCAGCAGCAGCGCAGCCCAGCCCGCGCCGAAGAGCCACCACACGGCGGCCAGCGCTACGAGAGCAGGCGATGCCGCGAAGAGCACCATGCCGGGGTGCTGCCTGATGACCGAGAGGGCGCTCTGCGCTCGCACCCGGTCGATTTCCTTTGCCATGTCGCAAGGATGCCAGCGTCGAGGCGACGACGGCATAGTGTCGAGAAACCCCACAGCACAAAGGAGCGAACAGTGACTGGTCCTGGAGTCGGCAGCTGGCAATCGGATCCCGAGGGCCGCTACGAGTACCGCTGGTGGGACGGGCAACGCTGGACGGACCAGGTTTCGCATCGCGGTCAGGTCAGCCGCGCTCCGATGGGCGGCGCACCCGGGCCCGGCGGCGGCCAACCGCAGGGCGGCGGGTCAGCGCCGCAGGCGCAGGTCCAGCACGGCGGTCCGGCCGCCGGTGGCCAAGCCACGCAGGGAGACGGCTTCGCAGGCATCACCGGTGATCTCGTCGACGGGCGGTTCAGCGAGAAAGAAGCCAAGCCGATCGCGAATCAAAACTCCAAGCTGCTGCGCGTGCGGCTCGGCGAACCGTTCATGGCGCGCCAGGGGTCGATGGTCGCCTATCAGGGAAACGTGGACTTCTCCTTCGAGGGCGGTGGCGCGTCCAAGTTCCTCAAGAAGGCATTCACCGGTGAGGGATTGCCGTTGATGCGGTGCCAGGGCCAGGGCGACGTGTTCCTCGCCGAGCGGGCCTACGACGTACATCTGTTGAACATCAACAACTCCGGGCTGTCGATCAGCGGAAAGAACGTGCTGGCCTTCTCGTCGAGCCTCGACTGGAACATCGAGCGGGTGAAGGGCGGCAGCATCGCAACGGGAGGGCTGTTCAACACAACGCTGCGCGGCACCGGCTGGGTGGCGTTGACGACAGACGGCCCGCCGGTGGTGCTCAACGCGGCTGAGGCGCCGACATTCGCGGACACCAACGCGGTCGTCGCGTGGTCGGCGAACCTGCAGACTCAGCTGAAGACGAGCTTCAAGGCAGGTGCTCTGATCGGCCGCGGATCCGGCGAGGCGGTCCAGGTGTCGTTCCACGGACAGGGTTTTGTGATCGTCCAGCCTTCGGAAGGTGTGCAGATCACGGCGACCGGGTAGGTCGGCTCACAGCTCGAGCTGAACCGTAACCGGGCCGTCGTTGACGAGTTCGACTTCCATGTGTGCGCCGAACACCCCGGTCTCGACGTGTGCGCCCAATGCACGCAGCGCGTCGGCGAATGCATTCACCAGTGGTTCGGCGACGGCGCCGGCTGCGGCCGCGTTCCACGTGGGGCGCCTGCCCTTGGCGGTGTTGGCATACAACGTGAACTGGCTGATGACGAGGATCGGCGCATTGACGTCGGCCGCCGATCTCTCGTCATCGAGAATCCTGAGCTGCCAGAGCTTTTCGGCCAGCCTCTGCGCCTTGCTTAGATCGTCGTCGTGGGTGACCCCGACGAGCGCGAGTAGCCCCTGACTGTCTGATTCGATGGCGCCGACGACGACGCCGTCGACGGTCACGGACGCCGACGTGACGCGTTGGACGAGGATACGCACGGCGACGACGCTACATCGTCTCGAGGATGCCCTTCATGGTGGCGATCTCCTGCTGCTGGGTCTTCACGATCGCTCGCGCCAACTCGACCGCGGGGGCGAACTTCCCGCCCTCGATCTCGGTTTGGGCCATGGCGATTGCACCCTCGTGGTGGGTGATCATGCCGGTAAGGAAGAGCCTGCCGGCCTCGACACCGTTGGCGTT
>Ga0164306_10000157_pt1 | contig 25203 bp, 21 predicted proteins | sample Whisoiple_242_MG_FD_110213 | JGI IMG/M metagenome (GOLD analysis project Ga0164306, IMG submission 110213) | Soil microbial communities amended with fresh organic matter from upstate New York, USA - Whitman soil sample_242_MG | ecosystem: Environmental > Terrestrial > Soil > Unclassified >... | reverse complement strand
GACGTGGTGCCGACCGCACGGGAGCCGGTCGGTGCGGGCAGGCGGGGTGCGTCGCCGGATTCCCCGGTCGCCGCGGCGGGAGGCGCGCCCATGGCGACGGCCAGCGTCAGTAACGCGGTGGCGGCGGTCAGGCCACGACGGAGGAAGGCATGGGTCATGGAGTCGTCCGTTCTCTGCTCGGGCGGGCGTGGGTGCCGACCCCGTCCCGGCGACTCCTCGTGTTCCGGCCCGCGCCGCGTCGCGCGGGGCGGACCGTCGTGAGGGCGCGCTCGTGGCTCGGATCCCGAGCACCGGTACGGTGATCCGGCGACTCGTCGGGGCCGGGCCGGCCGGATGAACGTTACGAGCGGCCCCGGTCGGCGCGCGTCGTCCTCCGGAACCCCGTGCGGTACCGCGCCGGGACGATCCCCCGAGATGTCGTCCCCGCGATGTAGGCGGGTGACGTACCCGGCGTGGCACGGATGCCCGCGAAGACGGATGCCAGGGCAGGCCGTACGCTCCGGTGGCAGCGGCGTACCAGCGGCGGGCGGAGCAGGAACTCGGCGCGACGGGCGCCGTCGAGCAGCGTGTGCCCGGGTCGGCGCCTGCCGCCGCCGCAGAGGCCGGGGGGTGCCCCCGGCCACAGGCCTACTTGCTGATCGCGAAGCGCATCAGGGCGTGCTCGTCACCCGGCTTGATCTTCCCGGTCGCATTGATCACTTCGAGCTTCCACGAGCCCCCGACCCGCACGGCCTTCGCCACGGCGCAGCCGTTGTCCTGCGTCAGCAGGCTGGGCCAGATGTCGGCCACCTGCTGGGTGGTGCCGCCGGTCCCGTCGTAGACCTTGAAGCTGATGTTGCGGGCCTTCTGGAAGGAGCTGCCCTTCTTGAAGGCCGCGGCGACGAACACGATCGACGTGATGTTGGTGGGGACGCGCGAGAACTCCACCGTGACCGTCTCGTCGTCACCGTCGCCGCGCCCGGTCTGGTTGTCGCCGCTGTGGACCAGGGAGCCGTTGCCCATGGGGTCCAGCGAGTCGAGGCCCGCCAGACGCACCGGGTCCGCGCCCTGCATGGCGATGGCGATCAGATCGAGGTCGGTGCCGGTCTTGCGGCGGAGCATGCCCATGACCCCTCCGCTGCTCCCGGCCGTGGGGTCCCAGGACACGCCTATGGACAGGTGGGTGACGCCGTCCAGGTCCGCCGGGCCGTCTTCCTTGCTGAGCGTAATCATGCGTGGATCATCCTCTGGTGGTGGAACTACAACACGCCGAGTCTGCCTGGCGCCCCTGCGGTACCCCGCGCCGGGCCCCCGCAGCTCAGGCCACTCCCGTGCCCGCCGTCCTCGGGTGAGCGGGCACTGCCCCGAGGACGGCTCCCGCAGGACGGCCGGGCGCGCTCGCCTCCTGGGCTGCGCGCCCCGGCCCTCCCGCACGCTCAGACCAGCCCGAGCGACCTCAGGACGCGGCGCTGACGCGCACTCGGGTCGACCGGCCAGTAGACGTAGCAGACCCCGCCCGTGCCGCCCCTGACCGCGCCGTTCGCGTCGTACCGCTTCGTCCTCAGCCAGATCGTCTCCCACTCCCGCCGCCGGTAGACCCGGCGCACCGCGTCGTTGGACGGCGAGGCGGGGTCGTTGGCGATCACGTCGCCGTCGGCCGTGAAGCCGATGACCGTCATCAGGTGTCCTGACGTCCCGTAACCCGCTCCCGTGAGCTCGCCCTTGAAGAACGACTGCGAGGTGATGACCGGGATGCCGGCGGCGACCAGCTGTTCCAGGTCGGTCAGTGATCCGAGCCGGGTGACCGCTGCGTTCATGTCCTCGTACGTCGCCGCGTAGGCGGCGTTGAAGGGCCAGTTGCCACAGCCTTCGTACTGGTAGTCGAAGGTGTAGCGGGCCGCGTGGCAGATCTGCGGGTCGGCGAGGCCCGGCTTGACCCAGGACAGGTCCTCGGGGGTGGGGGTTCGGCCCCAGTACTCGATGATCATCTGCGAGGAGGTGGGGCTGCACCAGGCCTCGCCCCCGTTGTCGTACTCGGGGTACTCCCCCACGTGGACGTTCTGCGAGTAGCGGGGCACCGCGAGCTCACGGGCGGCACCGGGCGTGCTGGCCGGGACGGTGAAGCGGTCGGGGACGTCCGAGGCCATGGCGCCGACGCGGTGGACGGTGGGGGTGAGGCGGGTGCCGGGTGTCCGGTGGAGGGTGAGCCGCAGCCGGTACGCGACCAGTCGCAGTCCGCTCGCCGCGTCGTCGACCGAGAAGGTGTCGGTCCAGACGGTGCTCTTCCCGTCCGTCTGGTCGTCGACGGAGGTACGCCGGATGTCCGTGTCGGCCGAGGCCCAGCGGCCCATGACGTACCAGGGGGTGTCCGTGCCGTCCGAGTAGCTGCCGCGCAGCTCGACCTGGATCCAGGTGCCCTCCGGGGTGGCGGCGTTCCAGGAGGCGATCACCTCGGTGGCGGGGACGGCCGGGCGATGGACCGGGGAGGTCCAGCTCGCGTACTCCCAGGTGGTGGTCGTGCCGGTGTGCGGGTCGGTGTAGTCGGTGCTTCCGGCGGGGGTGGAGATCACCAGGCCGGGCCGGCGGCCGGGGACCGCGCGGGTCCCTGCCGTGGAGCCGCAGCGCCAGTCGGTGTGGGTGGTCCAGAATCGGTTGTCCACGAGAGAGGATGCCGCCTGGGACGAGGAGGTCCGGGAAGGGGCCGCGCCCGCCGGTCCTGCGGCGGCGACGACGCCTGCCCCGGCCGCGAGCGCGGCGGTGAGCACGGTCCTGCGTGAAGTCGGTCTGGTCATGGGCGAGACCCCCGGTCGTTGAACGGATTGGGGCTGCGGGTGCCGATCGGTGGCCCAACTATCGCGGGTCGGGACCGGTTCCGGCCAGACATTCGACCCGTGCCGCGACAGCAATATTGGTCTGGTCCACTGACGTGACCTGCGCGTGCCCGGAGCCGCTCGGCCCGGTCTCGTAGGGTGGAGGACATGACCGACCTGGCGGACCACGCGCGCCGGCTGCGCGCCCTCCCTCCGTCCTGCGGGCCCGTACGGCTGATCGCGGTCGACGGTCACGCGGGGTCCGGCAAGAGCACGTTCGCCGGCCGCCTGGCCACCGCGCTCGGGGACGCGCCGGTACTGCGGCTGGACGACCTGGCCACGCACGAGGAGCTCTTCGGCTGGACCGGCCGGCTCCGGGCGCAGGTCCTGGACCCCCTCTCGCGCGGGGAGCCGGCCCGCTATCTCCCGTACGACTGGACGGCCCGGCGCTTCGGGCCGCCGCGGACGCTGGATCCGGCCCCCGTGCTCCTGGTCGAGGGAGTGGGGGCCGGCCGTTCCTCGGTGCGGCCGTTCCTCGCGGCACTGCTGTGGATCGAGGGGGACAGCGCGGCGTCCTGGGAGCAGGGGCGGCTGCGTGACGGCCCGGGGCTCTCGGAGTTCTGGGACGGCTGGACCGTCGCGGAGCAGCGCCATTTCGCCGGTGATCCCTCGCTCCCCTTCGCCGATGCGGTGATACGGCGGGTACCTGAGGGATACGAGTGGCTGGAAGGGCCTCACGCGACAGCGGGGGCGAGTCATTTCGTCACGGACGGTGAAGCCTGAAGGGCACCGTCTCCACCGACGGGAAAAGCACCCGCACGAACCTCAACTCGGCTTGACCGAGGGGCCGTACAGGTCTTACGTTCTCGATGTGCGGCTTCTCGGAGCCCACACGGACGCGAAGCCCCCGGTTGTTCCCCCGTGACCGGGGGCTTCGTTCTGCCCTCCCGCGCCCTCCGCACAGGCCTCCCGCTCACCCTGGGTCACCGCCCCCGAGGCGCCGGTTACGTACTTAACCGCTCACTCCCTGTACAGGTACGATGCGTCTCGGATGTGGTCAATTCCCGTCCACGGCGCGGTGATTAGGCGTGCCGTGCTGGGCATGCTGTGCGGGCGGGACATTCTGGGGGCTCGGTTTGTGGGGGACCTGATGGACATCGGCACGCCGGGCACGCAGGCCCCGGCCGACCTTGCCTGGCTGCGCGGGGTGGACGCCTACACGATGGGCGCGTACCCGCAGGCCGAGGAGGAGTTCAGAGCCGCGGTACGTCTCGATCCCGGCATGGCGGACGGCTGGCTGGGCCTGCACGCGCTGCGGATCGACACGACCACGGCGCTGTTACGCATGTTCCGCCATCGGGACCGCTTCGGTGAGCAGCGCACGCGCCACCGTCGCACACTCAACTCGTGGTACTGGCTCGGCTGGTGGGTGCAGCCGGTACTGGAGAGCCCTCGCGACCTCCTGCTCGCGCACGCCTCACACTGGCTCGACGGCCGTCATGTCCCCGAGCTGGACCGGGCGTTGGCCGGCCTGCCGCCCGTCGACACCGATCCCCAGGTGCGCTTCCTGCACGCCTGCCGCTCCTATCTGGTCAAGGACTGGGAGCAGCTCGTGCGCACCACGGAACAGCTGGTGGACGATCCGCTGCTCGGCATCGAGGCGGGACTGTTCGGCGGCATGGCCCGGGTGCGCCTGGAGATGTACGGGCAGGCGGAGCCCTTCCTCTCGGCCGCCCTGATGCGTTGCCGCAGTGAACAGCCGCAGCGCAAGGAGCTGCGCTACTGGCTGGCGCGGGCGCACGAGGGCACCGGCCGCAGCGCGGCGGCCCTGCCCCTCTACCGGGCGGTGCACCGCGTGGACCCGGCCTTCATGGACACCTCGGCCCGGCTCGCGGCCATCTCCGAGGGGGACGGATACGACGAGGCGGTCGACCTCGCCGCGGTCTCGCTGGCCGGTTTCGGCGCGGACGGCACGGGCGTGGAGGCACGGGCGGACGGCGACACGGCGCTCGACACCGACCTGGCGGACGGCCGTGAGCCCTGGCTCGGCGGCGACCCGCAGGTCCTTCCCGGTACCGCGGTGCCGTCCTCCGGGCCCGGCGGCGACGCGACGCGGACGAAACGGGGCGCACCACGGACCGCCGTCTTCCCCGCGGGGCCGAGCGATCCCGCGATGCTCGCGAAGGCGCTGGCGGAGCTGGAGCGCATGGTCGGGCTCGAACCGGTGAAGCGGCAGGTCAAAGCACTCTCCGCCCAGCTGAACATGGCGCGCCTGCGTGCGGAGCAGGGCCTGCCGGTGCAGCCCCCGAAGCGTCACTTCGTCTTCTCCGGTCCGTCCGGGACGGGCAAGACCACGGTCGCCCGCATTCTGGGCCGGGTGTTCTACGCACTGGGTCTGCTCGGCGGCGACCACCTGGTGGAGGCCCAGCGCTCCGATCTGGTGGGCGAGTTCCTCGGACAGACCGCCGTGAAGGCGAACGAGCTGATCGACTCGGCACTCGGCGGGGTGCTGTTCGTCGACGAGGCGTACAGCCTGTCCAACTCCGGTTACACCAAGGGCGATGCCTACGGCGACGAGGCGCTTCAGGTCCTCCTCAAGCGGGCGGAGGACAACAGGGACCATCTCGTCGTCATCCTCGCGGGCTATCCGGAGGGCATGGACCGGCTGCTGTCCACCAACCCCGGTCTCTCCTCACGCTTCACCACGCGGGTCGACTTCCCGAGCTACCGGCCCCTCGAACTCACCGCGATCGGCGGGGTGCTGGCGGCCGACAACGACGACGTGTGGGACGAGGAGTCGCTCGACGAGCTGCGCAGCATCAGCGGGCACGTGGTCGACCAGGGGTGGATCGACGAGCTGGGCAACGGCCGTTTCCTGCGCACCCTGTACGAGAAGAGCTGCGCCTACCGCGATCTGCGGCTGTCGGGATACACCGCGGCGCCGACCCGGGACGATCTGGCGACACTGCGGCTGCCCGACCTGATGCAGGCGTACGGCGAGGTGCTGTCCGGGCGGGGGCCCGTGGACCGGGGGACGCCGGAGCCCGGGGCGCTGTGAGGACGAAGCCGCCGGACGGCCCCTGAGGGACCGCCCGGCGGCGGACGTGACCGGCTCGGCGGGACCTACCCCAGCGGAGCCATGGCCTTCGGTGCCTCCGGTGTGCGGCGGGGCACCGCGACGCGGTGGGCGGGGTCGCGGACCTCGCCCACGAGCATCTCCAGGACGTCCTCCATGGCGACCAGGCCGAGCACCTTGCCGGACGCGTCCGCGACCTGGGCGAGGTGGGTGGCGGCCCGGCGCATCACCGTCAGGGCGTCGTCGAGCGGGAGCTCGGCCCGGAGGGTGGCCATGGGGCGCCAGATCTGCTGCGGTACGGCACGGTCGGCGTCCTCCAGCTCCAGGACGTCCTTGACGTGCAGGTAGCCCATGAAGCCACCGCCCTCCGCGCAGACGGGAAAGCGTGAGTAACCGGTGCGTACGGTCAGTTCCTCGATGCGGCGGGGGGTGACGGACGGATCGACCGTCACCAGGGACGCCCGGCCGAGCAGCACGTCGGTCACGGGCCTGCTGCCCAGTTCCAGTGCGTCCCCGAGCCGTTCCTGCGCCTCCGGTTCCAGGAGGCCGGCCAGCCCCGCGTCCTCGACCAGCCGGTTGAGCTGCTCGCTGGTGAAGACGGCCTCCACCTCGTCCTTCGGCTCGACCTTGAAGAGCCTGAGCACGATCCGGGCGCAGGCCCCGAGCGCGGAGGTGACGGGCCGGCAGAGCCGGGCGAACCCGACCAGGCCGGGGCTGAGCCACATCGCGGTCTTCTCGGGGGCGGCCATCGCCAGGTTCTTCGGGACCATCTCGCCGATGACGAGGTGGAGGAAGACCACGGAGACGAGGGCGACCGCGAAGCCGAGCGGGTGCACGAGTCCCTCGGGCAGATGTGCCGCGTGGAAGACCGGCTCCAGCAGGTGGGCGACGGTCGGCTCGGCGACGGCACCCAGGGTGAGTGAGCAGACGGTGATACCGAACTGTGCGGCGGCCATCATCTGCGGCAGGTTCTCCAGGCCGTGCAGCACCTGCCTGGCCCGGCTCGACCCCGCTGCCGCGAGGGGTTCGACCTGACTGCGGCGTACGGAGACGAGCGCGAACTCGGCACCGACGAAGAAGCCGTTCGCCAGCACGAGGAGTGCGGCGAAGATCAGCTGTACGAGGCTCATCGCACGGCCTCCAGGAGGTCCTGGGTGAGCCGCTCGGGGCCTTCGGACCGTTCCGGCAGTCCGTCCGGCGGTACCGGTATGTCCGTCAGGCGGACGAAGCGGACCCGCTCGGCACGGTAGTGGCCGACCTGGCGGACCGAGATCCGCCAGCCGGGGAGCTCGGACCGGTCACCGGGAGCGGGGATGCGTCCCAGCAGGTCGGCGACCAGCCCCGCCACGGTCTCGTAAGGCCCCTCGGGTACGTCGAGGCCTATCCTGCGCAGGGTCAGCACGCGGGTGCTGCCCTCGACGTCCCAGCCGGCGCGTCCGTCCTCGGCGACGACGGACGTCAGCTCGGGACGGTCGTCGCCCTCGGCGTCGTGTTCGTCCCTCACCTCGCCGACGAGCTCCTCGACGATGTCCTCCAGGGTGACGACACCGGCGGTGCCGCCGTACTCGTCGACCACCACGGCGATCGGCTGCTCGCTGCGCAGCCGCTGGAGCAGCTGTTCGACGGGCAGTGTCTCCGGCACCAGGAGCGGTGCCACGGCGATCCGGCTCACCGGGGCGCGCAGCTGGTCCTGGGAGGGGACGGCCAGGGCGTCCTTGAGGTGGACCATGCCGACGACCTCGTCGATGCGGTCCCGGTAGACCGGAAAGCGGGACAGCCCGGTGGCGCGCGTGAGGTTGAGGACGTCCGCCGCGGTCGCCGAGACCTGCAGCGCGCTGACCTTCACCCGCGGGGTCATGACGTGCTGGGCGGTGAGACCGGCGAGGGACAGCGTCCGTACGAAGAGGTCGGCGGTGTCCTGCTCCAGGGTTCCGGCCTCGGCGGAGTGCCGGGCCAGGGAGACGAGCTCGCCCGGGGTCCTCGCCGAGGCGAGTTCCTCGGTGGGCTCGACACCGAGCAGCCGGACGAGGCGGTTCGCCACGGTGTTCAGAGCGGTGATCACCGGTCGCAGGAGGGTGGAGAAGCGGTGCTGGGGACCCGCGACGAACCGGGCGACCTGGAGCGGCCGGGAGACCGCCCAGTTCTTCGGCACGAGCTCGCCGATCACCATCTGGACGGCGGAGGCGAACAGCATGCCGATCACGACGCTGACGCCGGGAACGGCCCCTCGGGGCAGTCCGGTGGCGGTGAGCGGTCCGGCGAGCAGCTGGGCGAGCGCCGGTTCGGCGAGCATGCCCACGACCAGCGAGGTGATCGTGATGCCGAGCTGGGTGCCGGAGAGCTGGAAGGAGAGTTCACGCAGGGCGGCGACGACGGTACGGGCCCGGCGGTCGCCTTCGGCGGCGGCGCGTTCGGCGTCCGGCCGTTCCACCGTGACGAGCCCGAATTCGGCTGCCACGAAGAACCCGTTGGCGAGGATGAGAAGGAATGCCGCGAGAAGCAGCAACAGGGGGGTGGTCATGCCGCCGCCTCCGGGGAGAGGGCGGCGCAGGTACTACCGGACGATCCGTCCATTGCTGGAGGGAGTCACTCCTTGGGTCGCAGGAATGTGCCCCGCGGGCCTCTGGGGCCTTCTGGTGCGGGGCGGGGCGCACCCGGTGCGCCACCGGTCCCAGAATAATCGGGATCGGGCCGAACGGGGCAGGGGGCTCAGCCGTTCTCCGTGGCGTTGTTCACTCCGCTGCCGTGGAATTCGACGAGCGCGCGCAGGGCCCGGGCGTCCGTGACGGCCCGTTCCTTGGCGATTCCCGGCTGGATGCCGAGGGCGGGCATGCTGGTGCCGTCGCTGAGGTCGAGGAAGACCCACGGGTCACCGGCCCGCAGGTTGACGCGCACGATCTCCGCCCAGGCCAGCCGGCGCGTCCGGGTGATGTTGACGACCGTCACACCTGTCGCGTCGGCCGTGACGCGGGGCCTGCTGAGCAGGGCGAGGACGCCGAAGAAGAGCAGAGCGACGAAGACGAAGCTGGTCCGCTCCCCCGGGCCCAGCTTCTCCAGGGTCAACGCGACGGCGGTGATGACGACGAACATCGCCGCCCCCACGGCCAGGAGGACCACCCGGGTGAGGGTGGGCCTGAAGGTGGCCGGAAGGGCGGGGAGTTCGGGAGCCCGGGGTGCGGGAGAGGACATGGCGGCGCTGTCGTCCTTAGCTGTGCTCGTGGTCCTGCCGTCGGGAGCCGCCGGCGGGAGTGGATGACCGTCGGAGGCGACGGGCGTGCACGACCGTCAGAGGCGGCAGGCGTGGATGGCCGTCGTGAGGATGGCGCGCGCGCCGAGCTCGTAGAGGTCGTCCATGATCCGCTGGGCCTCCTTCGAGGCGACCATGGAGCGGACGGCGACCCAGCCCTCGTGGTGCAGCGGGGAGATGGTCGGCGACTCCAGCCCGGGGGTGAGGGCGACGGCGCGCTCCAGGTGCTCGACCCGGCAGTCGTAGTCCATCATCACGTAGCTGCGGGCCACCAGGACGCCCTGCAGACGGCGCAGGAACTGCTGCACCTTCGGGTCGTCGTCGGGGGCGCCCTTGCGGCGGATCACCACGGCTTCCGACTTCATGATCGGCTCGCCGATGATCTCCAGGCCCGCGTTGCGCATGCTGGTGCCGGTCTCGACGACGTCGGCGATGACCTGCGCGACGCCGAGCTCGATGGCGGTCTCGACGGCGCCGTCGAGGTGCACGACGGAGGCCTCGACGCCCTCGTCGGCGAGGTGCTTCGCCACGATGCCCTCGTAGGACGTGGCGATCGTCATGCCGGTGAAGTCCTTGGGGCCGGTGGCCGTGCCGGGCTTCGTGGCATAGCGGAAGGTGGACCGGGCGAAGCCGAGCTGGAGGATCTCCTCGGCCTCGGCACCGGAGTCCAGCAGCAGGTCACGGCCGGTGATGCCGATGTCCAGCCGCCCCGAGCTCACGTAGATCGCGATGTCCCGGGGCCTCAGGTAGAAGAACTCGACCTCGTTCGTGGGGTCGACGAGGACCAGTTCCTTGGACTCCTTGCGCTGCCGGTAGCCCGCCTCATGGAGCATCGCCATCGCAGGCCCGGAGATTGCACCCTTGTTGGGGACGGCGATGCGCAGCATGAGGTCAGGTTTCCTTTGTGCGGAGGGAGTTCCGGGACGTGCGGGGGTGTGCTCAGAGGTGGGCGTAGACGTCGTCGAGGGAGATCCCGCGGGCGACCATCATCACCTGGACGTGGTACAGCAGCTGGGAGATCTCCTCGGCCGCCGCTTCCTTGCCCTCGTATTCGGCGGCCATCCAGACCTCGGCGGCCTCCTCGACGACCTTCTTGCCGATGGCATGCACGCCCTTGCCCACCAGCTCGGCGGTGCGGGAGGTGGAGGGGTCGCCGTCGGCGGCCTTGAGCTGGAGCTCGGCGAAGAGCTCTTCGAAGGTTTTGTTGGCCATGATGGTCCTTAGAATACGGGGTCCCGGAGTGCCGCTCAGCGCCAGGGTTCGCTGACGGTGCGCAGCGTGGCGGCGGTGGCCACGGCCGCGGTGACCGCCTCGTGGCCCTTGTCCTCGTGGGATCCCTCGAGTCCGGCCCGGTCCAGGGCCTGTTCCTCGTTGTCACAGGTGAGCACGCCGAAGCCGACGGGCACTCCGGTGTCGACCGTGACCTGGGTCAGGCCGTTGGTGACGCCCTGGGACACGTATTCGAAGTGCGGGGTGCCGCCGCGGATGATCACTCCGAGGGCGACGATCGCGTCGTAGCCGCGGCCGGCCAGGACCTTGGCCACGACCGGGAGCTCGAAGCTGCCGGGGACCCGGAGCAGCGTCGGCTCGTCGATCCCGAGGTCGTGCAGGGCGCGCAGGGCCCCGTCGACGAGTCCGTCCATGACCTTCTCGTGCCACTGGGCCGCGATCACCGCCACCCGGAGGTCTCCGCAGTTGCGTACGGACAGTTCGGGTGCGCCCTTGCCGCTCATGTCTCTCCTGTGTGTTCGCGCGTTCGTGTGTGGGTCGGTGCTTACTGGTTGCCGCAGGCGGACGCGGTGGCGTCGAGCCAGGGCAGGTCGTGCCCCATCCGGTCCCGCTTGGTGCGCAGGTAGCGCAGGTTGTGCTCACCGGCCTGGACGGGCATCGGTTCGCGTCCGGTGATCTCGAGTCCGTACCGCACGAGCGCGGCGGTCTTGTCCGGGTTGTTCGTCATCAGGCGCAGGGTCCGTACACCGAGGTCGCTCAGGATCTGGGCGCCCGCCGCGTAGTCCCGGGCGTCGGCGGGCAGGCCGAGTTCCAGATTGGCGTCGAGGGTGTCGGAGCCGCGCTCCTGGAGCTCGTACGCGCGTAGCTTGGACAGCAGTCCGATGCCGCGGCCCTCGTGGCCGCGCAGGTAGACGACGACCCCGCGGCCCTCGGCCGTGATGCGTTCCATGGAGGTGTGCAGCTGGGGCCCGCAGTCGCAGCGCTGGGACTGGAAGATGTCGCCGGTCAGGCACTCGGAGTGGACCCGGACGAGGACGTCCCGGCCGTCGCCGATGTCGCCGTGCACGAGTGCGACGTGCTCGACGCCGTCGACGACGGAGCGGTAGCCGTACGCGGTGAACGCGCCGAAGCTGGTGGGCAGCCGGACCTCGGCCTCCCGGCGCACGGTGGGCTCGGCGCTGCGGCGGTAGCTGATCAGGTCCTCGATGGAGATGATCGTGAGGCCGTGCTTGCGGGCGAAGGGGACGAGCTCGGGCAGCCGCAGCATCACGCCGTCCTCGCCGGCGATCTCGACGATGGCCCCGGCGGGACGCAGTCCGGCGAGCCGGGCCAGGTCGACGGCGGCCTCGGTGTGGCCGTTGCGGACGAGGACGCCGCCGGGGCGGGCCCGGAGCGGGAAGATGTGGCCGGGGCGTACGAAGTCGCCGGGGACGGCCCTGCCGCCCGCCAGCATCCTGAGCGTGGTGGCCCGGTCGGCCGCGGAGATCCCGGTGGTCACCCCGTGCTCGGCGGAGGCGTCCACGGAGACGGTGAAGGCGGTCTTCATCGACTCGGTGTTGTGCGTGACCATCTGCGGGAGTTCGAGGCGTTCCAGCTCCTCGTCCTCCATGGGGGCGCAGATCAGGCCACGGCACTCACTCATCATGAAGGCGATGATCTCGGGGGTCGCCTTCTCGGCGGCGATGACGAGGTCGCCCTCGTTCTCCCGGTCCTCGTCGTCGACGACCACGACGGGCCGTCCGGCGGCGATGTCGCGGATCGCCTGTTCCACGGGGTCCAGCGAGAGGTCTTCGAGGGTCCGGTCGTGCAACCAGGTGGGCTGGGCAGTCATGCCGTGGCTCCTTCCAGAGCGGGTGTCCGCGTACGCAGCCACCAGTCGCGCATGCCCCACAGGACGAGGGCGCCGTAGACGACGTAGATGAGACCGGAGAAGGCGAGTCCGCTGTGGAAGTTGAGCGGTACGCCGACGAGGTCGACGAGCAGCCACGCGAACCAGAACTCGACCATGCCGCGCGCCTGGGCGATCATCGCCACGAGGGTTCCGGCGAAGATGTAGGCGTCCGCCCACGGGCTCCAGGAGAGCGACGGGAAGGCCGTGAACAGGCCGCCGACCGCGAGGGTCCCCAGCGCGGCGCCGCCCAGCAGGTAACCGCGCTCGCGCCAGGTGGCGAAGCGCACGGCGATGGAACCGTCCTGCGCCTGCTTCCTGCCGCGGGTCCACTGCTGCCAGCCCCAGACGGCGACGGCGACGACGATCAGCTGCTTGCCGACGCTGCCCGCCTGCTGGACGGAGACGTTGGCGGCGACCAGGACGACGCCGGACAGGAGCTGGGCGGGCCAGGTCCAGACCGAGCGGAGCCAGCCGAGGGCCAGCGCGATGAGGCCGACCGTGTTGCCGATCATGTCCGACCAGATGATGTGCTGCCCGAAGGCGCTGAACGCCTCCGAGTTCAGCCAGTGCAGGGCGCTCATGCGACCGGCTCCCCGGCTCCGGGGCCGCCACCGTGGGCGAGCAGCCGTTCGACGTACTTCGCGAGGACGTCCACCTCGAGGTTGACCGGGTCGCCCGGCTGCTTGAGGCCGAGCGTGGTCAGCGCGAGGGTGGTGGGGATGAGGCTGATCGTGAAGAAGTCCGGTCCCGCGTCCACCACGGTCAGGCTCACGCCGTCGACGGTGATCGAGCCCTTCTCCACGACGTAGCGGGCCAGGCCGGCGGGCAGGGAGACCGTGACGAGCTCCCAGTTCTCGGAGACCTTGCGCTCGACGATGTGGCCGGTGCCGTCCACGTGGCCCTGCACGAGGTGGCCGCCGAGGCGTCCGCCGAGGGCCATGGGGCGCTCCAGGTTGACCCGGGATCCGGGGGCCAGCGCGCCGAGGCTGGAGCGGTCCAGCGTCTCGGCCATGACGTCGGCGGTGAACTCGTTCTCCCCGAGGTCCACGACGGTGAGGCAGACGCCGTTGACCGCGATGGAGTCGCCGTGCTTGGCGCCCTCGGTCACGACGGGCCCGCGCAGTCGGAAACGGGAGGCGTCGTCGAGCTTCTCGACGGCTGTGACCTCACCCAGTTCTTCGACAATTCCGGTGAACACTCAGTTTCCCTTCCGAGCAGGAACGGGGACGGCGGTGATGCGCAGATCGGGGCCGATACGGACGGTCTCGGTCACATCGAGGCGCAACGCCTGGGAGATGGTGGAGATTCCGGCGTCGGCGAGGGCGGCGGGGCCCGCGCCGAGGAGGACCGGTGCGAGGTAGCCGACGACGGTGTCGACCGCCCCCGCGGCGACGAAGGATCCGGCCAGGACCGGCCCGCCTTCGAGGAGTACGGATCGGACGCCGCGGGCGTGGAGGGCGGCGAGCAGCGCGTCGATGTCCAGGCCGGGCCCGGTGGCGGCGCGCGGGAGGCGCAGCACGGCCTCCTCCGGGAGGTGGCCGGCCTCGGCGTCGTCGGCGACCGCGACCAGGGTGGGCGCGGACCCGTCGAGGACGCGGGCCCCGGGCCGTACGGCGGTGGCACCGGTGTCGACGACCACGCGGAGCGGCTGGACGGCGCCCTCGATGCCGCGTACGCCCAGCTGGGGGTCGTCGGCCCGGGCGGTGCCGGAGCCGACCACCACGGCGTCGGCCTCGGCACGCAACCGGTGGACGTCGGCACGGGCCTCGGGCGAGGTGATCCAGCGGCTGGTGGCGTCGGCGGCGGCGATGCGGCCGTCGAGGGTCGCCGCGTACTTCCAGAGGACGTACGGGCGGCCGAGGCGGACCGAGGTGAGCCACGCGGTGTTGCCCGCCTCGGCCTCGTCGGCGAGGAGGCCCTGTGCGACCTCCAGGCCGGCGCCGCGCAGGGTGTCCGCGCCACCTGTGGCCTGCGGGTTCGGGTCGCTCACCGCGTACACGACGCGGCGGACGCCGGCCTCGATCAGTGCCTGGGCACAGGGGCCGGTGCGTCCGGTGTGGTTACAGGGTTCGAGAGTGACGATCGCGGTGCCGCCACGGGCCCGCTCGCCGGCCGCGCGCAGGGCGTGGACCTCGGCGTGCGGCCCTCCGGCGCGCTGGTGGAAGCCTTCACCGACCGGGTCCCCGGCGGCGTCGAGGATGACGCATCCGACGACCGGGTTCGGGCTGGTGGCGCCGAGTCCGCGGGCCGCGAGCGTGATCGCCCGCCGCATGGCGGCTGTTTCGGCTGCGATGGCCACCGGGTCCTCCTGCCTCTTCGGGCACGGACTCCGGGGCCTGTCGATGACGACAGAGGGAGCGGAACGCAACAGGGGACGCCGAAGACCGAAGACACGGATGTGGTCGCCCCGGAACATCCCGGAACGCCCGGGATCTCCCGGAGAACATCCGCCTACGGCGGCGTACCTGTGACGGCCCGCCGCGCACTGCCTCCCATCCGGACTTTCACCGTCGGTCCAGGAATCTCACCTGGTCAACCGGCCGCTGGATGCGGACGGGTCGCGGACTATAACCGCCGGTTCGGAATTACACCGACCCCGGAGTGCGCTGCTGCTGGTACACACGTCATTCTGCCACGTCCGTCAACGGTCCATACGGGTGAGTTCTGTGGGACGGCTCACAGAGCGTGGTGGGGCGGGGGCGGCCATGCCCGACGACCGGGCGCGTTCCTGCTGGTGAGCGGCGCGGTGAACGAACCGGGTCGTGGGCCGCCGCGCTTCCCTCACCGTCCCGGCATCGCTCAGCCGGCGCGCTTCCGCTGCCGGCAGCGGGTCGACGCGAAGACCTCTCCCCTGTTGACGGCCGCCGTCCGCTGCCGTCCAGCTTGCCCCTCGGCCCTGACCCGCCGGCCCGGCCCCTGTCTCCGCTGTCGTCCGCACCCCCGGGTTCCCGCCTCACCCTCCCGGGCTGAAGAGCGCGTCCTGCGCGGCTTCCCGGGCGGCGAAGAGCGCGCCGCGCAGGACCGCCCCACCCCCCAGCATCCCGGCCCTGACCTCCGTGCGCAGCGGTGACATCCGGGCCAGCCGCTCCTCCACCCGCGCGGCCAGTACGTCACCACCGGCGCGGCCGACCTCACCGGCGAGGACCAGGCAGCCAGGGTCGAGGACGGAGACGACGGAGGCGGCTCCGAGCGCCAAGCGGTCGGCGAGTTCGGACAGGAAGGCCTCACCGGCCACGTCGCCGACCCGCAGAGCGGCCCGGACGGCGAACGCCGCCGCCGGGTCCTGTTCCTGTTCCTGAGCGCCGTCTGCTGAGGGGCCCCACGCCGGGATACCGTGCCGCGCCGCCAGCTCACAGACGGCGGCCGAGCCGACCAGGGAGTGGAATCCGCCCTCGCAGTTGACCGACGAGGGGACCCCGGAGGTACCGGGCACCGGCAGGAACCCGATCTCCCCGGCGCCGCCCGAAGCGCCACGCCTCAGCTTCCCGTCGAGCATGACGGCGGCGCCGATGCCGTGACCGAGCCAGAGGAGGACGAAGGTGTCGCGGTCCTGTGCCGCGCCGATGCGGTGTTCGGCGACGGCGGCGAGGTTGGTCTCGTTCTCGACGAGGACGGTGGCGGACAGCCGTTGCTGGAGTTCCCTGACCAGACCCCCGTGCCAGGCCGGAAGCCCCGCGGTGTTCCTGAGCTCGCCGGTGACCGGGTCGATCAGGCCGGGGGCGCCGATGCCGACGCTGTGCAGCGGGGCCGTGCCCGCGGTGCGGGCGGTGCGCTCCAGCATCCCCACGGCCCGCTCGACCGCGAAGCGTGTGCCGGTGTCGCTGCCGATCGGCAGGGTCGCCTCGGCGAGGGTGACACCGAGCAGGTCCGCGACGGCCACGGCGACGCTGTCCGTACGGACGTCGAGGGCGGCCAGGTGGGCGCGGTCGGCGACGATCCCGTACAGCCGGGCGTTGGGGCCCCGGCGGTCCGAGCCGCTCTCCCCTACCACCCGGACCAGACCGGCGTCCTGCAGGCGGTCCACCAGATCGGCGACCGTGGGCCGGGACAGGCCCGTCAGGTTCTTCAGCTGAGTGGCCGTCAGCGGGCCGTCCTGCTGAAGAAGTCGCAGGGCGAGCCGGTCGTTGATGGCCCGGGCGGTGCTCGGGGATGCGGGCATGCCGGGATCCTTCCAGACCGCTGACGGTCCACCGCCAGGGGGTTATTTATCAGGCAGGGTTCCTGATAGTTTACGGCGCGCACCGCACGACAGGCACCGGGCAATCCGGCTGCCGCAATTCTTCAGGGGAGGGCACGGCGTATGACGAAGGACTCGACGGTCCCGGTCTTCGGCACGGAGCAGATCAGGCGGGCCAGGTACGCCGTCGCCGCGGTCTTCGCCGTGCACGGGGCGGTGACCGGCAGTTTCGCGACCCGGGTTCCGTGGATCCAGGACCACGCCTCGGTGAGCGCGGGCCAGCTCGGTCTCGCGCTCGCCTTCCCCGCGATCGGGGCCTCCCTCGCCATGCCGCTGGCCGGCAGCGTCAGCCACCGCTTCGGCGCCCGGACGGCGCTGCGGGGTCTGCTGGCGCTCTGGACGCTGGCACTGATCCTGCCCGCCCTGGCCCCGAACCTGCTCACGCTCTGCCTGGCGCTGTTCGTCTACGGGGCGACCGCCGGCATGTCGGACGTGGCGATGAACGCGCTCGGCGTCGAGGTGGAGAACCGGCTCGACCGGTCGATCATGTCCGGGCTGCACGGAAAGTGGAGTGTGGGCGCCCTGGCCGGCTCGGCGGCCGGCACGGTCGCCGCGCACCTCGGGGCCGACGCACGGCTGCACCACACCGTGGCGGCCCTGGTGCTCACGGCGCTCGGCCTGGCGGCCTGCCAGGGAGTCCTGGACCTGCGCAGCGAGCCCGACGAGGAGCCGCCGCCGCGCTTCACCCTGCCTCCGAAGTCCGCGCTGGTCATCGGCGCGGTGGGCTTCTGCGCGGTGTTCGCCGAGGGAGCCAGCATGGACTGGTCCGCGGTCTACCTCCGCGACGTCATGGACAGTTCGGCCGGACTCGCCGCCGCCTCGACCACGGCGTTCGCCCTCATGATGGCCATCGCACGGATCGCCGGCGACAAGGTCGTCGACCGGTTCGGAGCGGTGCGCACCGTACGCGTCGGAGGCGTCCTGGCCACGGTCGGCGGGCTGCTCGTGGTCCTGTCGAACGGTCCGGTCCTGGCGCTCTGCGGCTTCGGCCTGCTGGGCCTGGGCGTGGCGGTGGTCGTCCCGCTGGCGTTCGCCGCGGCCGGACGCAGCGGAACCAACCCGAGCCGGGCCATCGCGGGCGTCGCCACCATCACGTACACCTCCGGTCTCATCGCACCGTCCGCGATCGGTTCACTGGCCGAGGCGACCTCGCTCCTCGTGTCGTTCGGCCTGGTGACGGTGCTGGCGTTCGGGCTGGTCCTGGGTGCGGGAGTACTGCGGGCGGGCGACCGCAAGGTCGCCGAGGCCGGCGTACCACTGCCTCCGGTGACGCAGCCGCAGCCCCAGTCGCCGACCAGGAGCGCGACGGACGGCTGACCGGCACGGCCTCGTGGCGTGGCTCCGGGCCGCCTCGTCCCGTGTGCCGGTGCGGACAGGTGCGCCGGGGGAAAGGCGCGTCGGGCGGGGCCGCAGCCCGTGATCGGCGGCGTCGCGGGCCGGTCGTACGCCCCTGCTGACCCGTCGGAGCGATACCGGCCCGTCGGAGCCGTCCCGCCCCGCCCCGGCCGGCCGGAGCGTCCGCTTCCGCCCGTGTCGGGGGCGAGGGCGAGGACGCGGCGCTGCGGCACTACCATGGCTCTGATCTTTTCCGCGGGTGGACCCCCAGGGCGCACCGCACACACCAATCAGGGAGCGACCATGGGCCTCGGCGTGCGCTGGACCTTGCACGGCGACGGGAAGACCCCCGCACCGGGGGCCGTGGTGCGCCCCGACGAGCGGCTCTCCTGGCCCCGGACGTTCGGGCTGGGCGCCCAGCACGTGGTGGCCATGTTCGGCGCTTCCTTCGTGGCACCCGTGCTGATGGGTCTCGACCCGAACCTCGCGATCATGATGTCCGGTGTCGCCACCGCCATCTTCCTGCTGGCCACGAAGGGCAGGGTGCCGAGCTATCTGGGGCGCTCGCTCTCCTTCGTGGGTGTGGCCGCCACGATCCGGGCCACGGGCGGAAGCAGTGCCACGGTCACGGGCGCGGTCCTGGTGGTCGGTGCCGTGCTGTTCCTGGTCGGGCTCATGGTGCAGCGGTTCGGCGCGCGGATCATCCACGCGGCGATGCCGCCCGTGGTGACCGGTGCCGTCGTGATGCTGATCGGCTTCAACCTGGCGCCCGTCACCGCGTCGACCTACTGGCCGCAGGACCAGTGGACGGCCCTGCTGGTGATGCTGTTCACCGGCCTGGCCGTGGTCTGCCTGCGCGGCTTCTTCTCCCGTATCGCCATCTTCCTCGGCCTCGTCTTCGGCTACGTCCTGTCCTGGGTGCTCGACCTGCTCTTCGGGAAGATCCACTCCCCGGCCGGCGGTGCCGAGGCGGTCGACCACTGGCGGCTGGACCTGTCGGCCGTGGCGGACGCGGACTGGATCGGGCTGCCGTCGTTCCACGCGCCGAGCTTCGAATGGTCGGCGATCCTGGTCGCGCTGCCGGTCGTCATCGCCCTGATCGCCGAGAACGCCGGACATGTGAAGGCCGTCGGAGAGATGACCGGCGACTCGCTCGACGACAAGCTGGGCACCGCGATCGCCGCGGACGGTGCCGCCTCGATGCTGTCCACGGCCGTGGGCGGACCGCCGAACACCACCTACTCCGAGAACATCGGGGTGATGGCCGCGACCCGCGTCTACTCCACCGCCGCCTACTGGGCCGCGGCCTGTTTCGCGCTGCTCTTCGGCCTCTGCCCCAAGTTCGGAGCGGTCGTCGCCGCCATCCCCGGCGGGGTCCTCGGCGGCATCACCGTCATCCTGTACGGCATGATCGGCCTGCTGGGCGCCCAGATCTGGCTGAACGCCAAGGTCGACCTGCGCAACCCCCTCAACCTCGTCCCGGCCGCCGCGGGCATCATCATCGGGGTCGGCGGGGTCAGCCTGAAGATCACCGACAACTTCGAGCTGAGCGGTATCGCGCTCGGCACGCTCGTGGTGATCACCGGCTACCACGCGCTGCGGGCCTTCGCCCCCGCGCACCTCAAGACCCAGGAGCCCCTGCTGGACTCGGGCACGTCCCAGTACGACGAGAAGCAGTACGCCGAGAAGCAGCACGACGAGAAGCCGCCGGCCGGAACCTCCTGAGCACGCCGGACCGGGCCGCCCGGCCCGTGACCAACCCGTACGCCGTGGGCGTGGTGGTGCGGGACGGACGGTCCGGCCTCTCCCCCACCCCCTCCGGTGTCCCCCAGGAGCGCGGCTCAGCCCTCCGGGAGCTCGACCGGCGCGATGTCGTCGAAGACGTCCCCGGGGCCGGGGTTCGTGGGGTCGGTGGCGCCACCGAACTGCGCCATCACCCCCCATACGGCGTTCAGCGCGGTCTGCACGGCGCCCTCGGCCCAGCCCGCCGTCCACGAGATGTCGTCACCCGCGAGGAAGAGGCCGCGCTTGTCGGCCGGCAGCCTGTCCTGCATGAAGTGGGTGAACAGCCGCCGCTGGTAGCGGTAGTGGCCGGGCAGGTTGGCCTTGAACGCGCCCATGAAATAGGGCTCGTTCTCCCAGGAGACGGTGACCGGGTTGCCGATGACGTGCTTGCGGATGTCGACGCCCGGATAGATCTCGCCGAGTGACTTCAGCATGACGTCCATGCGCTCCTTCGGGGAGAGCGGCAGCCACTTCAGGCTGTCGTCGCACCACGTGTAGGAGAGGCAGATGACCGCGGGCTTGCCGGGCCCGTCGTCCAGGAGGTACGTGCCCCGGGTCATCCGGTCCGTGAGCGTCATGGACATCGTGTCCCGGCCGGTGGTCGCGTCCTTGTCGAGCCAGAACGGACGGTCGACCGGCACGAACAGCTTGGACGACTCCATGTAGTGCGTGCGCTCCATCGCCGTCCAGTGGTCGATCGGGAAGAGCGCGTCGTCGCAGGCGATCTTGGAGAGCAGCAGCCAGGACTGTCCGGTGAAGACGGCGGCCCGGTAGGTGCGGATGTCGCCGGTGGCGTCGGTGACGGTGACGCGGTTGCCGGCGGTGCGGTCCAGCCGGGTCACGGCGCCGCGCGGCTGCCCGTCGTGCAGGGAGGACAGCGACGTGCCGAGCGGCCAGTGCACGAGCTTCTGCGGCTCACGCTCCCAGAGGCGCAGCGGCAGTTGCTGGCTGCCTCCGACGATGCCCCGGTGGTGGTCGTCGGCCTCGGTGTAGACGACGCGGAGGATCTCCAGGATCGAGTTGGGGAAGTCGGTGTCCCAGCCGCCGGTGCCGAAGCCGACCTGCCCGAAGATCTCGCGGTGCCGGAAGGAGGAGAAGGAGTCGGAGGCGCAGAGGAACCCGTAGAAGGTCTGGTCGTCGAGCTTCTCGACGAGCTTCGCCCAGATCTCCCGGATGCGCGGCACGTCGCGCTCGCGCATCGCGCGGTTCATGTCCGAGAAGTCGGCGCCCTCCTCCAGGCAGGAGTTCCAGGCGTCCATCACCTCGCGGTAGACCGGGGGCAGATCGTCGATGGTCCGCGCGTAGTGGGACTCGCCCTTGAGGTCGACGACGGTCGACGGGGTGGCCGGCGAGAGGGGGTTGGGGAACGGCTTGGTCTCCAGACCCACCAGGTCGATGTAGTGCTGGAGCGCCGTGGACGAGGGCGGGAAGCGCATCGCGCCCATCTCGGCGGTCAGTGCCGGGTCGCAGCCCTCGAAGCCGACGGTGCGCAGGCGTCCGCCGATCCGGTCCGCCTCGTAGACGACGGGCCTGAGCCCCATCTTCATCAGTTCGTAGGCGGTGACGATGCCGGAGAGCCCGCCGCCGATGACGGCTACCTCGGCGCCGTGTTCGGTGGCCGGTATCTGCCCGATACCCGCCGGGTGGGCGAGGAAGTCGTCGTAGGCGTACGGGAAGTCCGGCCCGAACATGGTGATCGGCGGCTGCGCGTCGGTGTGCTGGACGGCGTTGGGCACGGTGGACGTCATGAGGGTGGGGGCTCCTGGCAGAAGGGCGTGCGACGGGATGCGGGATCAGACGAGGGAGCCGTACAGACCGGGGACACGGTCTTGGAGGTACGGGTTGGCGGCACGGGACGCGGCGAGCAGTCCGGGGTCGGCCTCGCCGACGACGAGTTCCTCGCCGCGTCCGGCGCGGGCGCGCACGGTGCCGTCGGGCCCTGCCAGGCAGCTGAGTCCGGTGAAGTCGAACTCCCCTTCCCTGCCTGCCCGGTTGACGTACGCGATGTAGAGCTGGCTCTCGAAGGCGCGGACCGGCACCACGGCCTCGGCGACGAACGGGAAGGGGTGCATCAGCGCGGTCGGGACCAGCAGGAGCTCGGTCCCGGCCAGGGCGTGCGCGCGCACGTTCTCCGGGAACTCGACGTCGTAGCAGATCAGCAGGCCGACCCGTACTCCGTCCAGTTCGGCCTGCACCACCGGGTTCTCGCCCGGGGTGAACCACTTCTCCTCGAAGCTGCCGAAGAGATGGGTCTTGCGGTAGTTGGCGAGCGGCGCACCGTCGGGGCCGATGAGCTGAGCCGCGTTGAACACGGCGTCGCCCGACCGCTCCGGGTAGCCGTAGTGGACGGCGAGGCCGTGGCGCACGCAGAGGTCGGCGATCGCCCGGGCGGAGGGCCCGTCCGCGGGCTCGGCCAGCTCGGGGACGGCGTCGCCGATGGCGTATCCCGTGAGGAACAGCTCCGGGCAGACCAGCAGGCGTGCGCCCGCGGCGGCGGCGCGTGCCGCGGCCTCGTCCAGCGCGGCGAGGTTGGCGTCGACGGAACCGGGGCGTCCGGAGCTCTGGAGCAGGGCGGTGCGCAACGGCGGCATGGCTGACCTCGGGCGGGACGGGCGGGGTGGGGAGACGTATCGAAGGTACGGCGCGGGGATCACGGCCGACAAGGCGCGAATGTTGCGCGCTCACCGTCGATCCATTGCGTGTATCGGCGCCCGTGCGGCGATTCGTTGCGTAAGACGTTTCCGCAGGTCGGGCGAGTGATTTCGGTCTCGCCACGCGCCCGGCGCCGGTGGCCCGCCGGGCCCTGCCCGCGCGCTGTCAGGCCGGCGGGCCGGAGGAGAAACGCCGCAGCAGCGGGGAGAGCACGAGGACCGACTTGGTCCGCTCGACGTACGGTTCACCGGCGATGCGTTCCAGCACCTGTTCGAAGTGCCGCATGTCGGCGGCGAAGACCTGCACGATCGCGTCGGCGTCGCCCGTCACCGTGGACGCGGACGCGATCTCCGGGTACGTGGACAGCCCTCGCTTGATCGCTTCGGGCGCGGTGTTGCGGCTGCAGTAGATCTCGATGAAGCCCTCGGTCTCCCAGCCGAGCGCGGCGGGGTCGACCCGCACGGTGAAGCCCGTGATGGCTCCCTCGGCGCGCAGCCGGTCCACACGGCGCTTGACCGCGGGGGCGGAGAGGCCGATGAGGGCTCCGATGTCCGCGTAGGAGCGGCGGGCGTCTTCGGCGAGGGCGTGGACGATGCGTTCGTCGAGGTCGTTCAGGCGCACTTCGGGCGGATCACTTTTCTGCGGCGGAGGGCTTCGGGGGCGGCACGTGCCGCCCCCGAAGTAGACCACGGGGCGCCCCGCCGGGCGCGCCCACCGCGGGCGCCGCCGGTCAGAAGGGGAACTGCGAGCGGCCGTGCTGGACCGAGATCCACTTCTGCGTGGTGAACGCCTCCAGCATCGACTCGCCGTTCAGCCGTCCGAGGCCGGAGTTCTTCTCCCCGCCGAAGGGGACGATGGGCTCGTCGTGGACCGTGCCGTCGTTGATGTGGATCATGCCGGTGCGGATCCGCTGCCCCACGCGGACGCCGCGCTCGATGTTGCCGGTGTGGACCGCGCCGCTCAGCCCGTAGGGGGTGTCGTTGGCGATCCGGACGGCCTCGTCCTCACCGTCGAAGGGGACGAGCAGGGCCACCGGCCCGAAGATCTCCTGCTGGAGGACGGGGGCGTCGGCGGCGAGGCCGGTCAGCACGGACGGGCTGACCACGTTGCCCTCGGCACGGCCGTGCAGCAGTGCCGTGGCACCCGCCGCCACGGTCTCGTCGACGAGCTTGGAGACCGCGTCGGCCTGCGAGGAGCTGATCAGGGGGCCGATGTGGGTCGCGGGGTCGGCCGGGTCGCCGACCCGCAGGGAGGCGACCTTGGCGACGAACTTCTCGGTGAACTCCTGCTCCACCGCGCGGTCCACCAGGATGCGGTTGGCCGCCATGCAGACCTGGCCCTGATGGATGTAGCGGCTGAAGACGGCCGCGTCGACGGCGTAGTCCACGTCGGCGTCGTCGAGGACGATCAGGGCGCTGTTGCCGCCCAGTTCGAGCACCGCGCGCTTCAGCTGGGCGGCGCAGACCCGTGCGACGTGACGGCCGATCCGGTCCGATCCGGTGAAGGAGATGACCTGCGGTACGGGGTGCTCCAGCAGGCTGTCGCCGATCTCCGCGATGTCGGTGACCACGACGTTCAGGAGCCCGGCGGGCAGACCCGCTTCCTCGAACACCTTGGCGATCAGGGTGCCGCCGCATATCGGGGTGTTCTGGTGCGGCTTGAGGACCACGGCGTTGCCCAGGGCCAGTGCGGGGGCGACCGACTTCAGCGACAGCAGGAAGGGGAAGTTGAAGGGGCTGATGACTCCCACGACACCGACGGGCAGCCGGTAGACGCGGTTCTCCTTGCCCTCGGTCGGCGACGGGAGGATCTGCCCGGTGGACCGCAGCGTGAGCTGGGCGGCCTCGCGCAGGAACTCCTTGGCCAGGTGCAGCTCGAATCCCGCCTTCAGCCGGGTGCCGCCGAGCTCCGCGACGATCGCCTCGCCGATCTCGTCCTCGCGCTCCTCGACGACGCGGAGCGCCTTCTCCAGCACCGCCCGGCGGGCGTACGGGTTCGTGTCCGCCCAGTCCGGCTGGGTGCGCTCGGCGGCCCGGTATGCCTGGTCGACCTCGTCGGCCGTCGCGACGGTGATCGAGGCGAGCTTCTCCCCGCTGTACGGGTTGAAGTCGATGATGTCCCAGGACCCCTTCCCCGGCCTCCACTCGCCGTCGACGTACTGCTGGGCCAGGTCGGTGAAGAAGGAAGTCATGAAATCCCTTTGCCGCAGAGGGGGGCAGCCTGATTGCGGCTCATATTACTTACCGGGCAATCAAGTTGAAGGGGTTACGGGTGTGCTCACAGGTGCGGGCCTCCCGCACGCCGTGACCCTCCGGCGCATACGGCGGAGGTGCCCCTCCCCGGCGTGGTCGGCCGGGTAGGGGCACCTCCGGTGCGGGGCTCTCCAGCCCCGGGTCATCAGCTCCAGCTGGCGTGGAGGGGCTTGCCCTCCGCGTAGCCGGCGGCGCTCTGCACACCCACGACCGCCTTCTCGGCGAACTCCTCGAGCGAGGACGCCCCCGCGTAGGTGCAGGACGAGCGGACACCGGCGATGATCGAGTCGATCAGGTCCTCCACACCGGGGCGGGTGGGGTCGAGGAACATCCGCGAGGTCGAGATGCCCTCCTCGAACAGGCCCTTGCGGGCACGGTCGTAGGCGGACTCCTCGGACGTGCGGTTCCTGACCGCACGCGCCGAGGCCATTCCGAACGACTCCTTGTAGTAGCGCCCGTCGGCGGACTGCTGGAGGTCTCCGGGCGACTCGTACGTACCGGCGAACCAGGAACCGATCATGACGTTGGACGCTCCGGCGGCCAGCGCCATCGCCACGTCGCGCGGGTGCCGGACGCCTCCGTCGGCCCAGACGTGCTTGCCGTGCTTCCTCGCCTCCGCGGCGCACTCCAGCACGGCGGAGAACTGGGGCCGGCCGACCCCGGTCATCATGCGGGTGGTGCACATCGCGCCCGGGCCCACACCGACCTT